>JACCDZ010415186.1_pt1 | contig 21395 bp, 18 predicted proteins | sample 7449551 | NCBI WGS metagenome assembly JACCDZ01 (sample SAMN15323452, study PRJNA562643) | freshwater metagenome | isolation source: river surface water | place: USA:Blue River Watershed | collected 2017-08-18
AGTGAAAAATTTTCTAACAATGAACCAATAAGTCGCCGAGGTTTCCTTGAAAAAGCGAGCTGGCTAGCCGGTGCAATACTTGCAGGAAAATCAGTCGACATGTTTTTAGATGAAAAGGAAAAACCTAAAACAGAAGCAACTCCAAATATCGACCCAAACTTACAACGACTAAACGAACTTCAAATTAAACTTGAACAAGAATGGCCATCTGCAGAAAATAAAATTTTGCAACGAATAGAATTATCTGCGCGCGAACTGAAAAAAGAAAACGCAGAATTTTCATACACACAAGAAATTCCTGAACCAGAAACCCAAGGTGAAAATATTTTTGCAAACCCGGAAAAATTTGGCCACAAAGAATGGTGCCTTAGATTCACACAAGCATTCCGCTTTCAAATTATCACAATGGCAGTCGAGAGGAAATATAACTTGCCTCAAAACTTGTTGCTTGCAATGCTACTCCAAGAATCATCAGGCGAGGAATTTTTGCCAAACGCAAAAGACGACGGGGGATTTGGTCTGATTCACATGCAATTCGGAACATCACAAGAATTCGGGGTTCCTGTTTATGCAAATTGTCCCGCAATAGTTTGCGATGGGGAGGACAAGAGGTCGTGCAAGGATGAAAACGGCGAAAAAGTCAGCCACGCAAAGGAACTTGGCAGTTTAATAAAGAAAAACAGACACGACAGAGAAAAATTAACAGAACTCGATGGGCGATTAAATCATTTGGAAAATATTGATGCTGCAGGCAGAATGCTTGCGTATCATATTAGTCGGTTTCCTGAAACTTCCAAATCGTTGCCGGATGGTTTGAAAAATTTGGGTCCACTGCGAGCTGCAGTTTGTAAATATTCCGGTCCGAAAAACTTTCCTATATATTGGGAAAAAGTTAGGGTCTTTATGTCACTGCTATCTGATCAGGGATTTATTTCTATGCTTGGAAATAAAATTAATAAAAAGTCTCCAGATGCGACAATCGATGGAAAAGAATTTAATTTCCGTAACTACCTAGAACAATGGCAAATTTTTAGTTTGAATTATGGGATTGAGGAGTATGTAAAAGGTGAGTGCTACACAACAGAATATTCACAGAAAATTTTGGAGACATACCAAGCGTCGCTTGTTGCTGTTGATAATGCAATTTCAAAAGGGTTTCTTGGTTAATTTATTTTTCTAAAACCACAAACTCATAACTATAATTTTCATCACTAGATTTTCTGCTTGAAATAATTTTTGTAAACCCTGTCGATTCAAAATCAGGAAAGAAAACTTCGGCATTAAAATCTCCATCAACAAAAGTTAAATACAATCTGTCTGCGTAGGGTAGGGCGAGATTATAAATTTGTCCTCCGCCGATTACAAAAATTTCTTTCTTGTCGATTTTTTGTGCCACCTCAAGTGCCTCGCCCAAACTTTTTACAAAAATTAAATTCTCATCGTCTGAAATTCTTTCTTCTCTCGAGATCACAATGTGCACGCGATTTGGTAGAAGTTTCTTAAATGTTTCAAAAGTTTTTCGCCCCATAATTATTGGGTGACCAGTTGTTGTTTCCTTAAAAAATTTAAAATCCTCTGGAATGTGCCAAGGTAGTTTGCCGTCGAGCATCCCAATTCCGCGGTTTTTTCGGCTTATTGCAGCAATTAATGAGACTCTTACCCTCTGATTTTCCAAGTTTTCTTTAATCATTATCTTTATAGTATAATCTAAAATATGAACAATGACGAACAAAAAAACGAGACACATGCGCGCCCTAGCTGGGACGAATACTTTATTCAAATTATGGAAATGGTTGGCGCAAGAGGGACTTGTGATCGAGGAAAGTCCGGCAGTGTGATTGTGAAGGACAAGAGAATTGTTTCAACAGGTTATGTTGGCGCACCTGCGGGTTGCAAACACTGTGATGAAGCGGGTCATGAAATGCACACTGTTATACAGGAGGATGGAACTGAATCAAGACACTGTATCAGAACAACTCACGCAGAACAAAATGCTATTGTGCAAGCGGCTCGTGTCGGCGTCTCAACCGAAGGAGCAACTCTTTATTGCAAAATGACTCCTTGTTATGTTTGTGCAAAAATGATTATTAACTCAGGAATTGTTCGTGTTGTTGCACTCAAAGATTATCATGCTGGAGGCAGATCAAAAGATTTATTTAAAGAAGCTGGTGTTAAATATGAATTATTAAATAATGAAGTCGAGCAATACGCTGACATGCAAAAATAATATGGCTAAAAAAATAATTGCATTAACTGGACCAATTGCGTCAGGGAAGGATGTAACAAAAAAATATATAGAAGAAAAATACGGCGCATCTAGCGTTAAATTTTCTCAAATTCTACGTGACGTTTTAAATCGTTTGTGTGTTCCTCTTGAGCGAGAAAATTTGCAAAAAATTTCATTTGCGTTGAGACAAAGTTTCGGAGATGATTTGCTTTCAAAAATAATTGCCGAAGATGCAAAAAACCTAGATTCAGAAATTGTGATTTTAGATGGGGCAAGAAGAATGACCGATATTGAATATGCCAAAAAGTTACCAAGTTTTCACTTAATTAGGATTGACGCTGCTCCAGAAATTAGATATCAAAGGGCGGTTTTAAGAAATGAAAATGTTGGCGATGCGGAAAAAACCTTCGAACATTTTTTGAAAGATCATGAAGCAGAAACTGAAATAACAATTCCTGAGGTTATGAACCACGCTGATAGCTCACTTGATAATAACGGGACTTTTGAGGATTTATATAGACAGATTGATGAGTTGATGAATAAATTTTAATTAAAAAAGCCCCGCACTTCGTGCGGGGCTTTTGCTTTGTTTGATTACACAGCAATTGGAGCCTTGATGGCAGGGTGAGGGTCATATCCAACAAGTTCGAAATCCTCAGTTTTGAACTCAAACAAATCTTTCACCTTAGGATTTATTTTCACTGTAGGCAAAGTTTTGAATTCTCGACTAAGTTGTTCGTTAACTTGATCAAAGTGATTTGAATAAATATGAACATCACCTCCAGTCCAGATGAATTCATCTGCCACAAGTCCTGTAACATGTGCAACCATCATCAATAGTAGGGAATAGGATGCAATGTTAAATGGAACACCGAGGAATGTGTCACATGATCTTTGATAAAGTTGCAAAGATAATTTTCCATTATACGACTTGAATTGAAACAAACAGTGACAAGGTGGTAGTCCTGCTTTTGCCATCTCGTCGATTTGAGCAGGGTTCCACGCTGAAACTATTATTCTTCTGCTGTCAGGAGATTTTTTCAATGTCTCAATCACTTGTGCAAGTTGATCAATTGATGTTCCGTCTGGTGATGGCCATGATCTCCATTGAAAACCATAAACTGGTCCAAGGTCGCCCCATTTAGAATTGAATTCATCATCTGACAAAATTTTGTCAGTGAACTCTTTCATTTGAGATTTCCATTCATCGCTGTTTGTAGCAGGAATTGGCAAGTTGTTTTTTTGCAAATACCATTTGAATGGCCACTCATCCCAAATGTGAACATCTTTTGCGAGCAAAGAACGCAGTTTTGTATCACCACGCACAAACCAAAGTAATTCCTCAAGAATAATTCTGAAGGGGACTTTCTTAGTTGTTAGTAAAGGAAAACCATCACTCATTTTGAATCTCATTTGATATCCAAACACCGAACGAGTGCCTGTGCCTGTTCGGTCGGTTGTATCCTCGCCGTTTTCAATAATGTGTTTCAACAGATCGTGATATTGTTTCATAATTTTGTTTGGTTAATTAAGAAAAGTATAACATAACGGGTGGAGGGGTCAGGCACCGATATTCCACCGGTGCCTGACCCCTTTAACTATGCTAAAATATCCTCATGAAGGACACACAAATCGGCAAATTAATTCAGGCAGAAAAAGCCCGCCAGAAAAAAGTTATCAATTTAATAGCGTCAGAAAATTATGTTTCCAAAGATGTGCTCGAAGCGCTCGGTAGCGAACTTACAAATAAATATTCAGAAGGATATCCCGGAAAAAGATATTACGGTGGAAATGAAATAATCGACAAAATTGAAACACTTGCACAAACTCGTGCATTAAAACTTTTTAAATTGAATGAAGAAAAATGGGCAGTGAATGTTCAAGCACTTTCGGGTTCACCTGCAAACTTTGCTGTGTACACCGCTTTGATTCCAAAAAATCAACAAGGGGAGAGAAGGGGAAAAATTATGGGAATGAGTTTGGCTCACGGTGGACACTTAACTCATGGACATAAAGTTTCTGCGACAGGAATTTATTTTGATCAAATCGCTTATGGTGTTGATTCTGAAACTGAAACACTTGATTATGATGAGATTGAAAACATTGCACTTAAAAACAAGCCAGACATAATTGTTGCAGGCTTCACTGCCTATCCAAGAAAAATTGATTGGGCAAAATTTAGAGAAATTGCAAATAGATGCAGCGCGCTATTGATGGTGGATATGTCACATATTGCAGGTCTTGTTGCTGGTGGCGTTTATGAATCTCCATTCGATTATGCTGATATTGTTACTACAACAACTCACAAATCTTTGCGTGGCCCAAGGTCAGCGATGATCTTTTCAAAAAAAGATAAATTCGTCACAGATCACAAAGGAAAAAAGCATAGCTTTGCAGAATTAATTGATAAAGCTGTTTTCCCAGGCATTCAAGGTGGTCCTCACCAAAATCAAATTGCAGCAATCGCTGTTGCATTAAAAGAAGCGAGCGCACCTGATTTTAAAAAATATGCAAAACAAGTTATTAAAAATGCCGACGCACTTGCAAAAGAACTGCAAAAGCTTGGTTGGAGAGTTGTATCAGCCGGAACAGAAACTCACTTGATCTTAGTTGATACTTGGAATGGGGGAGTTAGAAATGAAATGGGTTGTGGGGCGATTGCAGGAAAAGAAGCAGAACTACTTTTGGAAAAAGCAGGGATTATCGTGAATAAAAACACAGTACCAAATGATCCTCGAGGGCCATTTGATCCATCTGGTATTAGACTTGGAACACCTGCTGAAACTACTCGAGGAAAAAAGGAAGCAGACTTTATAAAAATTGCACAAAAAATTGATAAAGCATTAAAGGGAATTAAATAAATATGAAAAAAGGAAAATTCATTGTGCTCGAGGGAAGTGAAGGGGCAGGCAAATCAAGTCAGCTTAAAAAGATAAAGGAAATATACGGAGATGAAATCATTGTGTCGCGAGAACCAGGGGGCAGTCCTTATGCAGAGGAAATTAGAAATGTTATTTTGAATTCTCCAAATGCGGGACAGGCGGACGCAAAAACTCACTTCGCTTTGTTCTGGGCTGCGCGTGCCGATCACTTAAAAAATAAAATTATTCCTGCACTTGAATCTGGCAAAACAGTTATTTGTGACCGGTTTGATTCTTCGACTTATGCATATCAAATTTTTGGACAGCAAGCGCAAGAATTAAAAGAGGAATTTTTCACTTTCAGAGAATTCTTTCTTGGTGAAGCAAAACCAGATTTGTATATTTATATGGACGTTGATACCGAAATTGGTTTAACTAGAAAAACATCTCAACCAGAAGAAATAAATCACTTTGAAGCCAGAAAAATAGAATTCTTTAACAGAATGCGAGAAGGTTATTCGGAGTTTTTCACAAAAGTGCCTAGTGTAACAGTTAGTGCTAATGGAACTTTTAATGAAGTAACTGAATTATTAAAAAAAGTTATTAAAGAAAAAATAGAAGAATAATATGATTTTGAAATTAAAAAAACTTTTGCCTGATGCAATTATCCCGAAATCTTCTCACAGTGATGATGCTGGTATTGATTTATATTCAGTAGTTAGTATAGAAATTAAACCAAACGAAAGGGTTCAAGTTGAAACAGGAATTGCAATGCAAATTCCGACTGGTCATGTTGGTTTGATTTGGGACAAGTCAGGACTTTCACATAACTATGGTTTAAAGACTCTGGGTGGAGTTATAGATTCTGGGTATCGAGGAGAAATTTTAGTTGGTTTAATAAATCTTGGGAGCGAAACCTATAAAATTGAAAAAGGTCACAAAGTTGCGCAAATGATTATTCAAGAAAAAGTTACTGCTGAAATTGTTGAAACTGATGATTTGGAGAATTCTGCAAGAGGCGAGGGAGGTTTTGGATCCACTGGAAAATAAATGGATTTTTTCCAAAATTCGGTTAATATAAGGACATGAAAAATCAAATCTATGATTTAGTGCTAAGGGCGAGCAAAAATTTAAATTTACCAGAGGCTGAATTCGCAGTTGAATATCCAGCTGATTTTAAGTTTGGTGATTATTCTGCAAACATCGCGCTCTCACTTTCAAAGCTTGCAAAAGTTTCTCCTCATGAACTTGCGCATAAGATTAAAAATGAAATTGAAAAAAACCTTCCAGAAACAGTTGAAAAAATAGAAGTTGCTGGTCCGGGGTTTTTAAATTTCTATCTTTCAAAAACTTTTTTCCAAAATATGATCCAGCAAGCAAATGAATTAGATTTTAAATTTGGGCACAACGAAAAACTTAGCGGCAAATCTATTCTAGTTGACTACACCGATCCAAATCCATTCAAACAATTTCATATCGGACATTTAATGTCTAATACAATCGGAGAATTTATTTCTAGAATTTACGAAGCATCTGGCGCGAAACTTTATAGATATACTTTTCAAGGGGATGTTGGCATGCACGTAGCTAAAACTATTTGGGGAATTAAAAAAATGGGTGACGCGTTTCCTCATGATACAGATTCATTGCACGATAAATTAAATTTCCTTGGTAAGGCGTATGCATATGGCTCAAATCAATTTGAAGATGATCAAACTTCACAAGCAGAGATAAAAGATTTAAATAAAAAAATATACGAACTTTATGATGACTCGAAAGTCGTAGATGATTTAGATTTGAAAGTTTATTATGAAAAGGGCAGGAAATGGAGCCTTGAACACTTCGATGAAATTTATGCAACCTTGGGCTCAAAATTTGATAGAAATATTTTTGAATCTGAGATTTTTAAAATAGGAGAAAAAACAGTGCGTGAAAACGTACCAAATGTTTTTGAATTGAGTGATGGAGCTATTGTATACAAAGGTGAAAAAGTTGGCCTACATACTCGTGTTTTCATAAACTCACAAGGACTTCCAACATACGAGGCAAAAGATATTGGGCTAGCTTTTTTCAAAAACACATTAGTCGAAAACTACAACGCTTCAATTGTTATTACCGCTAGCGAACAAACAGATTATTTCAGGGTTGTTAAATCTGCGCTCAAAGAATTGGATGAAGAGATCGGAATTAAAACAATTCACATTGGTCACGGAATGATGAGATTTACCGACGGAAAAATGTCTTCACGAAAAGGAAACATTATCACAGGTGATTCTTTAATTACAGATATTGAAAATCTCGTTGATGAAAAAATCAAAGACAGAAATTTTTCACCCGATCAAGGAAAGAAAGTCAAAGAGGTGATTGCAGTCGGCGCAATTAAATATTCAATTCTGCGACAAGCAACAAACAAAGATATTATTTTTGATTTTGAAAAAGCGATTTCGTTTGAAGGAGACTCTGGTCCATATTTGCAATACACATACACTCGTGCAAAATCTGTTTTGGAAAAAGCTCACGAAGCTGGAATAAAAATCGCAGAGGGAAGTAGGCCGATAGAATGGCAAACTACAACTCTTGAAAAAATGATTTCAAGATTTCCAGAGGTAATAGAAAAAACATTATCAGAATTGTCACCACAGAATTTGGTAACATACTTGTCGCTACTTGCTGGAGAATTTAATTCTTTCTACGCAGAAACAAAAATTTTGGATGATAGTCAGTCGGTTGCGTATAAGCTTAACTTAACAAGGTCTGTTTTGATTACACTTCGAAATGGTTTGCAGATTTTAGGTATCAAAGTTCCAGAGAGGATGTAGAGGACCCCAATAATTTCAAGGACTTTACTTTTCTTCCAAAAAAGTTAAAGTTTTATGCGGAGGGAAACCATATGAAAATGAAAGTTATTTTTCTGCTTGCAGGAAACGAATTGGACGGAGTTTTATTTCATAACAATCAGCTGACTGCTGAAATGCCTGAATTGAAACCCGATGATGCTATTACGGCCGCATCTGTTGTAGGAAAGGGTGATGATGCGTCACTCGATATTTCAGGTGTTGTTGTATCATCCAGCTTTGGGTCAGAGTGTGGTCGAAGGGGTCAAATTGTTATGATTGAATCGGCACTCATTCACTATACCGATAGCCGACAAATCACAACCAATGGACCTTTTTCCACAAAAGACTTCATTGTTATTGTCTTATACCACTCCTCAAGCTGAGGGTGGTTTTTTATTTTCAATCTGCTAGTATTTTTTTTATGAACACGCCCTTTCGCATTATGATTTGTGGGAAGCCTCACTCTGAATGGGGCAAGTCACGAATTGAAGTCGAGACTGCTTCAGGGGAGTATTATATTTGTTACGGCTTTCCAATCATTGGATCAAAAGTCAGAATACATTTCAGGATTGAAAATGTCGCGCATTACTTCGAAGGAATTCTTGGTGAAGTAAAGCAAGTATCACTACTTGGAACTCGGGTAAATGTCCTGGGTGAATTATTCAACCATGACGGAACAAAAGTCCCTATGAATGATGAAATCGAAACCTCAATCGGTTATATTATTATCATTTGAAAATGGCCCACCGGGTCATTTTTTATTACCCAAACATAACACGCTTGTTTCTTGTCAAAACAACAAAAAAGAGTTATTTTTAAAGGCATGACAAAAGAAGAAAACACCTCTGAATTTGAAAAAAGCCCCATCGCATTACAAGAAGAAAAGGTCTTGGAATTTTGGCAGAAAAACAAGATTTTTGAAAAAACTCTGGAACAAGAATCATCACAGGGAGAATTTGTTTTTTATGATGGACCTCCGTTTGCAACCGGAACACCACACTACGGACATCTTCTTGCGGGAACAATGAAGGATATTATTCCTAGATATAAAACCATGAAAGGTTTTCATGTGCCTAGAAAATGGGGATGGGATTGTCACGGACTTCCAATCGAAAGCTTGATTCAAAAAGAAAATGATTTGAAAACAAAATTTGATATTGAAAATTTTGGAATTAAAAATTTCAACAAGGCCGCACGTTCAAGCGTTTTTAGATACGACAGTGAATGGAAAAAAGTAGTTCCACGAATGGGTAGGTGGGTGGACATGGAGGATCAATACACCACAATGTCAAACAATTTTATGGAATCTGTTTGGTGGGCTTTTTCAGAATTAAATAAGAAAGGTTTTGTTTATGAAGGATTTCGTGTGATGCAAATTTCACCAATGCTTGAAACACCACTTTCAAATTTTGAGGTTAATCAGGGATACAAAGACATAACTGATATTTCTGTTTATGTTAAGTTCGAACTCGTAGAGGAAGAGGGAACTTATTTTTTAGCTTGGACAACAACTCCTTGGACACTTCCGGGAAACGTAGCTCTTGCAATTAATTCAGAAATTGATTATGTGAAATTAAAAATTACAGATGGAGAATTTGTTGGAGAAAAATTTATTTTGGCACAACCTCTTGTTGAAGAATCTTTCAAAGATAGAAAGTATGAAATTTTAGAAACAATCAAGGGCGCAGACCTAGTGGGGAAAAAATATAAATCTGTTTTTGATTATTACTCAAAAAATTCAAATTTAGAAAATCATTCAAACGGATGGCAAGTTTATGCTGCTGATTTTGTTACAACCGAAGATGGAACTGGAATTGTGCATATTGCGCCGGCGTTTGGTGACGACGACTTGAAACTTGGACAAAAATATAATTTGCCATTTGTGCAACACGTGAAAATTAACGGAGAAATTAAACCGGAGGTAACAGATTTTGCAGGACTTCAAGCTAAACCAAAAGAAGACCCAACAAAAACAGACGTGGAGGTGATCAAAAAATTGGCTCATACAAATAAACTATTTGCCAAGAAAAAAATAATTCACTCATATCCGCACTGTTGGAGAACAGAAGCACCGTTATTAAATTTTGCAATGTCATCATGGTTTGTTCGCGTTACCGACTACAACAAAAAAATGATTGCGTGCAATCAAAAGGTAAACTGGGTACCAAGCGCTATTGGAGAAAAAAGATTTAGTAATTGGCTTGAAAATGTAAAGGATTGGTCAATCTCGAGGTCAAGATATTGGGGAACTGTAATTCCGGTTTGGAAATCAGAAGATGATGAGCAAATTGAATTTGTTGGCTCAGTAAAAAGAATTAAAGAGTTAACAAAAAAGACAAACAAATATTTTGTGATGCGACACGGAGAGGCTGAACATAACATTGAAAGATTTTTAAATTCGGATAATTCACGAATCAGTAATTTAACGGATTATGGAAGAAAACAAGCTGAGGATGCTGGAAAAAATTTGATTAATAAGAAAATTACAAAAATTTATGCGTCCCCATTATTCAGGGCACAAGAAACCGCAAAAGTTGTTGCATCGGTTATTGGATTTGATGAGAGTAAAATAATAACAGACGACAGATTAAGGGAAACACAAACTGGAATTTTGAATGGAGAAAAAGGTACAGAATACAATAAACTTTTCTCAAATACTTTGGACAAGTTTACCATCGCACCAGAGGGAGGGGAGACACTTGCAGATATTAGAAAAAGAGTTGGAGATTTTATGTACGAAATCGATGCGCAAAACAAAGATGAAAATATTTTGGTTGTGACACACGAGTATCCTTTGTGGATGTTTGATGCTGTTGCTGATGGATTGGATAATGTGGAGGCAGCAAAACTCAAAGATTTGGGTGATGATTTTGTTTTACCGGGAGCACTGAAAGAATTTGATTTCTCATTCATTCCACACAATGATGAATATATTTTGGATTTGCATAGACCCTATATCGATGATGTTGTTTTTGAAAAAGACGGTAAGACATACAAGAGGGTCGCAGATGTTTTTGATGGTTGGTTTGATTCTGGTTCAGTTCCATTTGCATCTGAACATTATCCGTTTGAAAAAAACATTGATCCTGTTGGTGGTTTGTTAACAAAAACAAAAGGCTTTCCTGCAGATTTTATTGCTGAAGGTTTGGATCAAACACGAGGTTGGTTCTACACATTACTTGCTTTAAACACTGCGCTATTTGGTGTTGCGCCTTTCAAAAATGTAATTGTGAACGGATTAGTTTTGGCAGAGGATGGTAGAAAAATGTCAAAAAGTTTAAAGAATTATCCTGATCCAATTTTTGTTATCAACAAATATGGTGCAGATGCTCTGCGTTATTATTTGATTGCCTCACCACTTGTTAAGGCAGAACCTCTGAACTTTTCAGAAAAAGGTGTTGATGAAATTCAAAAGAAAAATATCGGTAGGCTTCTAAATGTTTTGTCATTTTATGAAATGTTTGTTTCAAAAGATGAAGCAAAAATTATAACCCTCAACAATAAATTTGAATCAGACAGAGATTTAGACAAATGGATTATTGCTAGACTAAACGAACTACATACACAAATCACAGACGGTCTTGAAAAATATGAACTTGATTCAGCGCTTCGCCCGGTTGCAGAATTTGTCGATGATTTATCTACTTGGTATTTACGAAGATCCAGAGATAGATTCAAGGGAGATGATTTGGAAGACGCACACAAAGCAAAACAAACTACAAACTTTGTATTGATTGAGTTTTCAAAAATGATTGCTCCGTTCATGCCATTCCTCGCCGAATATGTTTACCAAAAAGCATCAGGACAAGATTTCGAGAACGAAAATGCAAGCGTTCATTTGGAAAAATGGTCAGCCAAGAAGAACATCAATACAGACTTGATAGAAAAAATGAAAATCACAAGGCAATATGTAACACTCGGTCTTGAATCTAGAGAGAAGGCAAATATCAAAGTTAGACAGCCACTGAAAACTTTTAAAATCGGAGAGGAGACTTCTAAAATCGGAGGAGAACTTGTCGATTTAATCAAGGAAGAAATGAACGTTAAAGAAGTCGTATACGATTCTGTTTTGCAATCTGGAAATGTTTGGCTTGATGTCGAAATGTCAGAGGAGTTGGTAGAGGAAGGCGTGTATCGAGAAGTTGTCAGATTAATTCAATCAGAGAGAAAAAATAAAAACTTAATTCCAAAAGATGAAATAATTCTTTTGATAGAAACTGACGAGAGGGGTCAGAGGTTGATAGAAAATTTCAAAACCGAAATTTCAAAAGTTGTTAATGCGATTGGTTTTGAATTTGAAAAAAACGAAGGAGTTGAACTTAAAACTCAAGAATATACTTTCAAGATAAGTTTCAAATAAATGCATCACATATATAGAACAAAGGCGTTTGTAATAAATTCTTTTGAAACAAAGGAGGCGGATAAAGATTTACTTCTTTTAACCAAGGATTTTGGGTTGATTCGCGTTAGGGCACAAGGTATTCGAAAGGGTACGTCAAAACTGAAATACTCCTTGCAAGATTTTTCTCTTGCGGAAATCGCGCTTGTTAGAGGCAGAAATGGATATCGACTAACCAACGCAGGTTATGTTAGTAATTTTTTCTATGAAAATAAAAACATTGAAACGGTAAAAATAATTTCAAGATTTTTTCTGCTTATCTATAAATTAGTTCACGGCGAAGATGATACTTCAAACTTATTTCACGTTATGGAAAAGTTTGTCGAGCTTGTCGGTGACGAGAGAATTGCAAATCACAAAAATTTAGAAATTATTACAGTGATTAACATTTTGCACAGCTTGGGTTATTTTACAAAAAACTATAACTTAGATATTGAAACCATAAACAATCTGTCAGATTCAGAGAGGGTAGAGTTGATAAAAGAAATCAACAGTTCTATTGAAGCAACTCAGCTTTAATCTGATATAATTGACACAAATGCAACAAATACCAAATAACAAAAGTAGAATAGAAGAGCTTGAAAAGAGACTGTATTCAAAAGAAAACCACACGGGATTAAGTGGTCGTCATGACTTGCATCAAAAGGAGTATGATCTAAAGAAAAAATGGGGAGGCGATGTTCATGTTGATAATCAAAGTGATTTGAATGCTATTCCTAAACCAAAAAAAAGCATTTTTGGTTATATCCTAATTGTTGCGATAATGTTTTTTGTTGCATCAGCAGGTTATACTGGTTATGTTTATTGGAAAGGAAATCAGATATCAAGCGCTGATAATGTTGATATAAAAATTCTTAGTCCTATTTCAGTTGGTGGAGGAGAAAGGCTTTCGCTTGATTTAATGATTCAGAACAATAATCAAATCGACCTTGAAACAGTTGATTTAATTGTTGAATATCCAGTTGGAACAAAAAATGCGGATGACGTGTCGCAGGACCAGGGTAGAATAAGGGAAAACATTGGTTTGATCCCAAGCGGAGGAGTGGCCAAAAAAACTATTGATGCGGTAATGTTTGGTGAAGAAGGTGAAACAAAGAGAATTATTTTCACCCTTGAATATAGAATCAAGGACTCAAGTGCGATTTTTGAAAAAACAAAAGAATTTGAAATTGCTTTGAACGCGGCTCCGGTTAGATTGCGTGTTGCGGCAATTGATGAAATTTCTTCTGGTCAAGAGATGACTTTGGTTTATGAAATTGAATCAAATAATATAGACGAACTTAAAAATGTTTTAGTTAGGGCTGAATATCCATTTGGTTTTAAATTTAAATCATCAGACATGGAACCTTTTGAAGATAATAATTTGTGGCTATTTGAAACTTTGGAACCAAAAGAAAAAGTCAAAGTTGAAATCAAAGGAACGATGGAGGGGCAAAACGAAGAGGAAAGAATTTTTAAATTTGAATCTGGAGTTGCACGAAACGACTCACCAAACGAAATTCAAGCAGTTTTATCAAGTTATTCTCATGAAGTAAAAATAAAAAGAGCCTTTGTTGATTTGCAGATTGAAATTAATGGAAATCGTTCAAAAGAAATGGCTCTACGAAGTGATGAAAGTGTTTTGGCAAATGTTAACTTTACAAACAATACAAATGACATTGTTAATAATTTAATTTTGGAACTTAGTCTGAATGGCGCAGTGATTGATGAGCAAACTGTTTATGTCGAAAATGGTGTTTATGATTCTGTTGCAAATAAAATGAGATGGACGAGTCAAACAGATCCTGACTTAACTCAGGTTGAGCCAAGAAAGACAAAAACCGTTAGGTTTCAGTTTAACGCATTTCCAATTGGAACTGGTTCAAAAACTTTTATAAATCCAGAAATAAAAATCGATGCAGTTGTTAATGGAAAGAGATTGGCGCAAGATAATTCAGAAAATGTTATTGACTCAAAGTCTTCACAGATAATTAGAATTGTGACCGACACCCCAATTTTACTTGGAACACAACACACTTCAGGACCAATCGTTAATACTGGAAATATTCCACCCAAAGCAGAGCAGGAAACAACATACACACTTGCTTTCTCGGTTTCTAACTCATCAAGCAATATTTCTAATGCGGAAATTGTGGGCAAGTTGCCACCCTATGTTTCATGGAAAGAAGTTGTGATGCCTGTCGGAAGAACTGTGACTTTTGATCCGGGTACCAGAACAGTTAGGTGGAATATTGGTGATGTAAAGCAAGGAATTGGATATGGTGTTGAACCAATCAAGGCCTATTTCCAAGTCGGATTAACCCCAAGTTTAAACCAAGTCGGCACAAAACCCGAATTATTGAATGAAATATATTTCAAGGCAAATGATCCTTTTGCTAAGGCTCAAATAAACAAAAGGCTAGAAACTCTAACAACATATATGGCTGAAAGAGGTAATGTTGGCGACGGACACGAAAATGTGGTTAAATAGCTATTATTAAAAGCAGAACTGATTAAAATTAAAGATATGAAACCTGAAGAAAATAAAATGGAAAAGATTGTTTCGTTATGCAAGAGAAGGGGATTTATTTATCCGGGCTCTTTAATTTATGGAGGACTTGCTGGAACTTTTGACTATGGACCTCTTGGTGTGACTCTCAAAAAAAACATTGAAAATATTTGGTGGAAAATGTTTGTCGAAAACAGAGAAGATATTTACGGAATCGATGCTGCCATTTTAATGAATGAAAAAGTTTGGCAAGCCAGCGGTCACGTAGACGGTTTCTCAGACCCACTTGTTGAAGATTTAAAAACTCATCGCAGATTCCGAGCTGACCACTTACTCGAAGAAGCTGGTGTAGATATAAAAGGAATGTCATTTGATGACATGAGCAAAGTAATTTTAGAAAAAGATTTGAAAAGTCCTGACGGAAATAAACTTGGTCCCGTTGTGAATTTTAAAATGATGTTTGAAACAAGAATTGGTGCTGATGCAGAAGGAGGACAGGTTTCATACTTGCGACCAGAAACAGCCGGAGGAATTTTTGTAAATTATAAAAATGTGTATGATTCATTTCATCCAAAGTTGCCGTTTGGTATTGCTCAAATTGGTAAAGCTTTCAGAAACGAAATTGCACCACGAGATTTTATTTTCAGAGTTCGCGAACTTGAACAAATGGAAATAGAATATTTTATTGATCCGAAAAATTGGGAATTGGAATTTGAAAATTGGAGAAAAAGTATTTGGGAGTTTGCAGACGCCGTTGGGTTGCCTCGCGAAAATGTTCACGAGTTAGAAATTCCAGATGCAGACAGAGCATTTTATTCAAAGAGAACAATCGATTTTGAATTTGATTTTCCATTCGGAAAAAAAGAACTCTACGGTTTGGCATACAGAACTGATTACGATTTGGGAAGACATTCAAAGGCGAGTGGTGAAAAAATGGAATACTTGAACGAAGAAACAGGCGAAAGATTTCTTCCTCATGTAATTGAACCATCTCTTGGTGTAGGCAGAACAATGCTTGCGATACTATCTAGTGCGTATTCAGAAGACACTGTTGAAGGTGAAACTAGAGTATTTTTGAAACTTTCACCTGCAGTTGCGCCAGTTAAAGTTGCGGTCTTTCCTTTATTAAAAAACAAACCCGAATTAGTTACAAAAGCTAGGGAAATTTTTGTCGCACTTAGAAAAGAAATTTCAGGCGTGGTTTATGACGAGAGTGGAAGTGTCGGAAAAAGATATAGAAGACAAGACGAAATTGGAACGCCATATTGTATAACAGTTGATTTTGATACTATCGAAAAAGACAACACTGTTACTTTGCGAGACAGAGACACCGCTACTCAAGAAAGAATAAACGTAGACGAGTTGGTCAAGGTGTTAAAAAATAAAATTGTGTTAAACTAGTCCCCATGAAATACACCAAAAAAGTTTTACCAAACGGTATGCGTTTTATTAGTGTCCCAATGAAAGACTCTGCAACAGCTATTGCAATGGTATTAGTAGAGGCTGGTTCTGATTATGAAACAATCGAAAACAATGGACTTTCTCATTTTCTTGAACACATGTGTTTCAAAGAGACTCGAAATCGGACAGGGCAACAAATAAAACTTGAACTTGATGGTCTTGGTTCTGAATCAAATGCTTTCACTGGTGAGGAATACACTGGATACTATGCAAAGACTGCTTCAAAAAATATTGAAAAGATTTATGATTTAATTTCTGACCTTTATCTAAATCCAACTTTCCCAGAAAAAGATATCAATATTGAGAGTGGAGTAATTATTGAAGAAATAAATATGTATGAAGATTTGCCACAAAGAAGAGTGTGGGAAACTTTCAACGAACTTGTTTATCCTAATCAGCCTGCAGGTAGACCGATAATTGGTCCAAAGGAAAATATCAAAAAATTCACCAGAGAAGATTTTGTTAATTATCACAATACTCACTACATTCCAAACAAAACTGTTTTTGTGATGGCAGGAAATTTTGATCAGAAAAAAGCAGACAAATTCGTTCAGCAAACTTTCGGTGGACTTCCCAAGGCAAAACTTGTTAAAAAAGTTAAAAACACTTTTGCGCCTGCAGAAAGCAAAATAAAATTGCACTACAAAAAAACAGATCAAACACACTTGGTGCTCGGTTTTAAGTCTTTTGACATGTATAACAAAAATAATCCAATTCTAAAACTTACCGCAACAATTTTGGGACAAGGATTTTCTTCGAGACTCTTTGATAGAATGCGCGATCAATTAGGGATGTGTTACTACACAAAGACACACAACGATACCTATTCTGACAGAGGAATGTTTGTGGTGAATGCTGGTGTTGGGAATGAAAGGGCAGCAGAGGCGGTCGAAGTGATTGTCGATGAATTCAAAAAACTCCGTGACATTAAAATTTCGGATGCTGAAATTGAAAAAGCAAAAGAGTATGCACTTGGAGGACTAGCTTGTGGACTTGAGACAAGTGATGCTTGGGCAATGTTCTATGGCTTCCAGGAATTGATGCACGAAGATATTGAGACACCCACAGATCTTGAAAAGAAAATTCGCGCAGTAAAGGCGTCTGACATACAAAGAATGATGAAAAAAATCGTTGATAATAACACTTTGGTGCTTGCATTAATCGGCCCACACAAAGACGAAGCAAAATTCGCAAAGCTACTAAAAATCTAAAAAAGTGGTATATTCTAGGTAATGACAAATTCAAAGGAGCCAGCCATTATTCAAATAACTTCAGGTACAATCATCAAAACCATTTTGATTTTGGTGGTTTCGTATTTGGTTTATGTTCTAAGCGATGTCGTGCTTGCGTTGTTTGCCTCAATTATTATCGCCTCTGCTGTTGAGCCTTTCACTAATTGGTTTGTGAACAGAAGAGTGCCCAGAACAATTGCTGTTATCACAATTTACTTTTTGATTGCAACTTTGATGGCAGGAATTATTTATCTCTTCATTCCTCAACTTCTCAGTGATGTAAAAGATTTGATTGGAAATTTGCCAATGTATATTGATTCTATTTCTGATAAAAATACATTGTTCAATGAAATTCCTGCGTTCGACAAGTTCCTAACCGAACTAAGCTCAAGCGTCGACAAAAAATTATTCTTGCAAGAAATCGGAAACGGAGTCGGGGGAACAACTCTTGGATTTGTTTCACTTGCCAGCTCAATTTTCGGTGGCATCATAAGTTTCATTTTAATTTTCGTTCTATCATTTTATTTTTCAGTTCAAGAAAACGGAATCAATAATTTTCTAAGAATTGTCACACCGGTTCAACATGAAAAATACGTTTTGGATTTGTGGGCGAGATCGAAAAGGAAGATTGGTTTGTGGATGCAGGGACAATTATTGTTAGGTGTTTTGGTGGGTGTTTTAACATTTCTTGGGTTAAGTATTCTCGGTGTGAAAAATGCATTGTTCCTTGCGATTCTTGCAGGAATGTTCGAGCTTATTCCAGTTTTCGGTCCAATCATTTCTGCTGTTCCTGCAATCGCAGTTGCTATTCCACAAGGAGGTTTAACGCTTGGTTTGCTTGTAGCTGGACTTTATCTAATCGTTCAACAGTTTGAAAATCATTTGTTTTATCCGTTGGTGGTAAAGAAAATCGTTGGTATTCCAGCATTGATTTCAATTATTTCTCTTATTGTTGGTGCAAAACTCGCTGGTTTTGTTGGTATTTTGCTTGCTGTGCCGGTCGCAGCTGCAATCATGGAATACATCAATGATGTCGAAAAGAAAAAATTAGAAGAAATAAAAAATCACAACAATCAAAATGTCTAATAAAAATTTTTATATAACAACAACTTTGCCTTACGTGAATTCAGATCCACACGTTGGATTTGCAACAGAATTAATTCGAGCGGATGTAATTGCAAGACACAAAAAATCTTTGGGATATGATGTGTTTTTTAATACTGGAACAGACGAGCACGGATTGAAATTATTTAAATCAGCCGAAGTAGAAGGAAAACCCGTTCAGGACTATGTTGATCTTTATGCAGAAAAATTCCAGGGTCTGGTTGAACTTCTTGGAATCGATAAGGACGTGCATTTTATTCGTACAACAGACGAAAAGCATATCAAGTCAGCTCAAGCTTTTTGGAAAAAAGTTCAGGATAACGGCTTTATCTACAAAAAAAACTACAAGACAAAATATTGTTTTGGATGTGAATCAGAAAAAACAGAATCAGAGCTTGTTGAAGGGAAGTGTCCAATTCACCAAAACCTTGAATTAGAAATTATTGAAGAGGAAAATTATTTTTTCAAATTTAGTGAATTTCAGGGAAAACTTTTAGAATATTTTGAAAAGAATCCTAATTGTATCGTTCCAGATTATCGTCTGAATGAAATGCGGGAATTTGTTAAAAGAGGTTTAGAAGATTTTAGTATTTCCAGATTAAAAACAAAAATGCCTTGGGGAATTTCAGTGCCAAACGATGAGGATCATGTGATGTATGTTTGGTTTGATGCTCTGACAAATTATATTTCAACACTTGGATGGCCAGAAGACTCGGAAACTTTTGATAAGTTTTGGACAAATGGAACGCCAACTCAATACTGTGGAAAGGACAACACCAGATTTCAATCTGTGATGTGGCAAGCGATGCTAATGGCCGCAGAATTACCAAACACATTTCAAGTAATCGTCGATGGTTTTATAACAGGTGAGGGAGGTATTAAAATGTCAAAATCTCTGGGAAATGTTGTGAATCCTTATGATGTTGTGAATGAATTCGGAACAGATGCGTTACGATATTTCGTGCTACGAGAACTTCATCCATTTGAAGACAGTCCCTTTAGTATTGAAAAATTCAAGGAACTATACAATGCGAATTTGGCAAACGGTTTGGGAAACCTAGTTTCAAGAGTAATGAAAATGGCAGAGGACTACGGCGTGGTTGTGGGTGAAAACGAATGGCAAATTGAATCGAAAAATCAAAAAGAATTCGAGGAGGCAATTTCAAATTTTGATTTGAAAAAAGCGAGCGATTTTATCTGGGCGCAAATTGGCGAAGTTAATATGCAAATTCAAGAACAAAAACCTTTTATTGTTGCAAAAGAGGATATGGATAAGGCTCGAGAGCTAACAAAAACTTATGTGATCGCACTTGATGTGATTGCAAAAATGTTGAAATCATTCTTGCCAGAAACTTCTCTAAAAGTTTCAGTTGCAGTCAAAGAAATGAAAAAACCTGCAACCTCACTATTTGATAGAAAATAAAATGAAATACATAGACATTCACTCACACTTAAATTTTGCTGTATTTGAAAATGATCTTGATGAAGTTGTTTCACGAATGAAAGAGCAGGATCTATTTTGCATCAACGTTGGAACAAAACTCAAGACTTCAAAACGGGCAATCGAGCTTGCAAATAAATATGAAAATATGTATGCGATTATTGGATTGCATCCAATTCATGTTAACCCCAGTTTTCACGACGCAGATGAAATCGGTTCAGAAACAAAACCATTCATCTCATCACACGAAGACTTTAATGAAAGCAATTACGTAGAGCTGGTCAAAAATAAAAAAGTTGTGGGAATCGGCGAGTGCGGACTTGATTATTATCATGCCAATCATGAAGGAAAGGGAAATCCTGAATTAGAAAATGAAATCGCGCGGCAAAAAGAAAATTTTGAAAAGCAAATTCAATTTGCAATCAAATATGATTTACCAATCATGATTCATTGCAGGGAAGCTTATGATGATGTGCTTACGATTTTAAAAAAATATAAAACTGATGCCGGGGAAAAACTACGAGGGGACGTGCATTTCTACGCGGGATCAATCGAACAAGCTAAACAATTTTTGGAATTGGATTTTAATATTTCTTTTACAGGTGTAATAACTTTTGCAAAACAATATGAAGAATTGGTTCAATTTACACCACTTGATCGCATTCACGCAGAAACTGATTGTCCGTATGTTGCACCCGCGCCATTTAGGGGGAAGAGGAACGAGCCCGTGTATTCAATCGAGGTTGTTAAAAAAATCGCAGAACTAAAAAACCTCCCGCCAGAAACGGTTATTAAACAATTAATTTTGAACGCTAAAAAACTCTTTAAAATATAGTTTTGACAAAAAGAGAGCCCTTGATATAATTCAATTATCACTATGAAAGAGACCCTTATGCAGATAAGTCAGCATCGGGGGCTTTTTTATTTTGGCTTGAAAACTTATGGTAGTGACTATTCAAAAACGTAATTTCACAATTTTTATTTCGAATAAGGAATGAGCATTTGTGCTTATCTGGTGCAAGTATCCTGTCTAAAACATTGTTCTCTTTCAAAAAATCTACAAGACACCCAAAATCTCCGTCTCCTGTAATGAGAATAAATAAGCCAGTATTTTTTGTATAAAAGTCAGAAACGACTTTTAGTACTAATTCTGCATCACAGTTGCCCTTAATTTTTTCATTATATAAAACAGTTTGTTTAAAAATCAGGATGTATCCGAAGTCCGCTAATGATTTATATAGATCTGTGTTTTCTGAAATAAATCCAATGAAAATGTATACTTTTTCTGCATAAAATTTTTGTCTAAGCCAGCTTCTAAATTTTCTGTAATTAATATTAAAACCTA
>JACCDZ011422227.1_pt1 | contig 21393 bp, 9 predicted proteins | sample 7449551 | NCBI WGS metagenome assembly JACCDZ01 (sample SAMN15323452, study PRJNA562643) | freshwater metagenome | isolation source: river surface water | place: USA:Blue River Watershed | collected 2017-08-18
GGAATTTGTAGGTCAGCTTCTCGTGGTTGACGCCCATGCAGTGCAGGATCGTGGCGTTCAGGTCGTGGATGTGGACGGGGTTCTCGACGACGTTGTAGCTGAAGTCGTCGGTCTCGCCGTAGGTCGTGCCCTTGTTCACGCCGGCCCCGGCCATCAGGACCGTGAAGCAGCGCGGGTGGTGGTCGCGGCCGTAGTTGGTCTCCGTCAGCGCGCCCTGCGAGTAGATCGTGCGGCCGAACTCGCCGCCCCAGACGACGAGGGTGTCGTCGAGCAGGCCCCGTTGCTTGAGGTCGGTCAGCAGGCCCGCCGTGGCATGGTCGGTGTCGTTGCACTGGCCCTTGATGGCCTTCGGGAGGCCGCCGTGGTGGTCCCAGCCCATGTGGAAGAGCTGCACGAAGCGGACGTCGCGCTCGCAGAGGCGCCGGGCCAGGAGGCAGTTGGACGCGTAGGAGCCGGGGCGCTTGACGTCCGGGCCGTAGAGGTCGAGCACGTGCTGCGGCTCCTTGGAGAGGTCGAGCAGGTCCGGCACGCTCGTCTGCATGCGGAAGGCCATCTCGTACTGCGCGATGCGGGTCTGGATCTCGGGGTCGCCCAGCGCGTCGTGGCGGCGCTGGTTGAGGGCCGCGAGCTCGTCGAGCGACTCCCGGCGGACGTCGCGGCTCATGCCTTCGGGGTCCTTGAGGTAGAGCACGCGCTCGCCCTTGTTGCGGAGCTTCACGCCCTGGTGCTTGGTCGGGAGGAAGCCCGCGCCCCATAGGCGGTCGTAGAGCGGCTGGTCGTCCGGGCGGCCGCTGCCGAAGGAACTCAGCACGACGTAGGCGGGGAGGTCCTTGTTCTCGCTCCCGAGCCCGTAGCTGGCCCACGCACCGATCGAGGGGCGACCGGCGAGCTGGCTGCCCGTCTGCATGAAGGTGATCGCCGGGTCGTGGTTGATCGCCTCGGTGTACATCGAGCGGACCACGCACCATTCGTCGGCCTTGGCCGACATGTGCGGCATGAGTTCGCTGAACCAGGCGCCGCTCTGCCCATGCTGCTTGAAGTTGAAGATCGTCGGGGCGACCGGGAAGTTCTTCTGGCCGGACGTCATCGTCGTCAGCCGCTGGCCTTTGCGGATCGATTCGGGCAGGTTCTGGCCGCGCAGCTTGGCCATGGCCGGCTTGGGGTCGAACAGGTCGAGCTGGGAAGGCGCGCCGCTCTGGAAGAGGTAGATGATGCGCTTGGCCTTGGGCTTGAAGTGCGGGGCCCCGCCGGGGGCGGAGGCGAACGCGGCCGAGCCGAGCACCGAACCCAGCGCGGCGAGGCCGATGCCGCCGGCCGAACCCTTGAGGAAGGTCCGCCGGGAGAGGGCCATCCGGTCGGCGGGCGTGAGCCCGAGGAAATCGCGGTCGTTGCAGTTCATTCGCGGGTGATGGTTTCGTCGAGGTTCAGGAGGATGTTGGCGGTCACCGTCCAGGCGGCGAGCGTCGCGGGGTCGAGGTCGGTCGGGGCCGGGGCGCGACCATTGGCGAGGAGCTTCTGGGCCGAGGGGAGGTCGGCGCGGAAGGCGGCGAGCCGCTTCTCGAGGCCGGCGCGCAGCACCTTGGTCTCGTCGGCGTGGATCGGGCGGCAGGTCACCTGGCGGAAGGCCCAGGCCAGGCGTTGGTCGGCGTCGCCGGGTTGGCGCAGCGTCGCCTCGGCCAATTTGCGGGCCGCCTCGACGTAGGTCACCTCGTTGAGCAGCGATAGGGCCTGCAGCGGGGTGTTGCTGCGCGAACGCTTCACGGTGCAGACCTCGCGCGTCGCGGAGTCGAACAGCAGCATGGAGGGCGGCGCCGCGGTGCGCTTCCAGATCGTGTAGAGGCTGCGGCGGTAGAGGCCCTCGCCTTGGTCGGCCTTGTAGTTGCGCATGTCGCCGTAGACGCTGGTTTCGTCCCAGACCGCCTCGGGCATGTAGGGCTTCACGCTGGGCCCGCCGATCTTGCGGACGAGCAGGCCGCTCGCGGCGAGGGCCTGGTCGCGGATGGTCTCCGCGGAGAGGCGGAAGCGCGGACCGCGGGACAGGAGGCGATTCTCCGGATCCTTCTCCAACTTGTCCGGGGTGACGGCGGCGCTCTGGCGGTAGGTCCGGCTCATCATGATGAACTTGTACATCGCCTTCATGTCCCATTTCCGTTCGACGAAATCGACGGCGAGCCAATCGAGCAGCTCGGGGTGCGAGGGCCAATCGGCCTGGGAGCCGAAGTTCTCCGAGGTCTTGACCAGGCCGGTGCCGAAGAGGCGTTCCCAGGCGCGGTTGACCCAGACGCGGCCCGTCAGCGGGTGTTGGCCGTTCACGAGCCAGCGGGCGAAGCCCAGGCGGTTGTTGGGTTCACCGGCGGGCAAGGGCGGCAGGACGGCGGGCAGCTTGCGCTCCACCTTCTCGCCCGGCTTGTCGTACTCGCCCCGATTCAGCACGAACGCGTCCTTCGGGGTGGCGCGTTCCTTCATCACCATCACCTCGAGTCCGGCCATCCCGGCGGCTTCCTTCGCCTTCATGGCCGCGGCCACGCGCGCCTTGGAGGCTTGGCTGGGGTGCTCGGGGCTTTCGAGGAAGAGGCGGGCGAGTTCCTTGCGGTCGGCCGCCGTGCGGGCGGTGGGCGCCTTCGCGAGCAGCGCGCGGAGGGCGGAGGTCGCCGGGCTTTCCTTGAGGTCGAGCGCGGCGGCGGGGCGGTCCGAGGTGCTGAGGCGGAACCGGCCGACGTTGTGGCCGCCGATCGCCTTGTGGTGGAGTTCGACCGTCAAGGAGGCGCCGGCGGGGACGGGGGTGGCGCCGAGCACGAGCAGGGCCTTGCGTGGGACGCGGTTCGCCTCGACGTTGCCGGCGATGGCCCAACCGGGGCCGGTCTTGGTGGCTTTCGCCGCGGCCTTCTTGCCCTTCGCCGGTGCGGGGGCCGCGTCGACGAGACTCTTGGCCGGGTAGCCGTCCTGCTCGAAGTCCGCCTGCGCGTCGACGATCGGGACGGGGAGACGTTTGCCGTCGGCGGTCACCAGCGTCACCGCGACGTCGCTGAGCACGAAGTTGCCGTTGGTGAACCGACCGAGGCTGCCGCCGGGGAGGGAAGGGTCGGGCAAGGCTTCCAGCATGAGGCCGGTCAGCGTTCCGGCCGGCAAGGCCGCGGTGACCGTGTAGGTGTCGTTGGCCGGGTTCTTGCCTCCCGCGAGGTAGCTGCCGTCCGGTTGGCGCGTGAGGGTGGCGCCGCCGGCGCTGACGGCGCTCTGGACGGGGAGGACGTTCCAGGGCGTGCCCTTGCCCGTCAGGGCTTGGGCCATCCGCTTTTCCCAAGCGGCTTGGGCGGCGGGGTCGGCGACGGCGGCCTTCTTGAGGGCCGCCTGGGCCTCGGCGAGCGCCTGGTCGGCCTCGGCCATCCGCCGCTTGGCGTCCGCGTCGGCCAGCAGGAGCAGGGGCGGGGTGTTGCCGCCCTTGCGGGTCGAGGCGGCGCCGCCGAAATCGCCGAGCACGCCGGATTCCTCGTTGGAATTGAAGTAGGCGAAGAGCTGGAAGAACTCCTTCTGCGAAATCGGATCGTACTTGTGGTCGTGGCAGCGGCAGCAGTTGAGCGTCAGCGCCATCCAGGTCGAGCCGGTCGTCTCCAGCCGGTCGATGACCGACTCCACGAACCATTCCTCGACGATGCGGCCGCCCTCGCCGTTGAGGCGGTGGTTGCGGTTGAAGCCCGTGGCGACGACCTGCGACTCGAGCGGGTTGGGCAACAGGTCGCCGGCGAGCTGCTCGATGGTGAACTGGTCGAACGGCTTGTTCTCGTTGTAGGCGCGGATGACCCAATCGCGCCACGGCCACATCGTGCGCGTGGTGTCGCTCTGGAAGCCGTTGCTGTCCGCGTAGCGCGCGAAGTCGAGCCACTGCACCGCCATCTGCTCCCCGAAGTGCGGCGAGGCCAGCAGGCGGTCCAGGGCCTTGGACCAGGCGTCGGGCGAGGCATCGGCGAGGAAGGCCCGCTGGTCTTCCTCCGACGGCGGCAGCCCGGTGAGGTCGAGCGCGGCGCGCCGCAGCAACGTCGCGCGGTCGGCCTCCGGATTGGGCGTGAGGCCCTTCTCCGCCAAGGTCGCGGCGACGAACCCGTCGATGGCGTTGCCGCCCGCCGGGATCGCGGGTGCGGTCGCCTTGCGCGGCAGCTGGAAGGCCCAGTGGCCTTGGTACTCGGCGCCTTCGGCGATCCAGCGGCGCACCGTCTCGACCTGCGCGGACGAGAGGACCTTGTGGAACTCCGCCGGCGGCATGTGGTCGTCCGGGTCCGTCGTCAGCAGCCGCTTCATGACCGAACTCCGGTCGGGTTGGCCGGGCACGATCGCGGGTTCGCCCGACTTGCCGCCCTTGCGCGCGGCCTCGAGCGTATCGAGGCGCAGCTTGCCCTTGTTCTTGCTCTCGTCCGGACCATGGCAGGCGAAGCAGGTGTCCGAGAAGATCGGGCGGATGTCGCGGTTGAACTGGACGCGCTCGGCGGCGGTCGCCGCGACGGTGGTCAGGGCGGCGGCAAGCAGGAACGGGCGAGGGGACGGCATGGGGTGAGAGGGAATGACAGGTTTAACACCTAGGTTGTTCCTGCAAAGGCTAGAAAAAGAAAAACCCCTCTTTCGAGGGGTTTTGGTCGGGGTCTGGCGGGCGCTTACTTCTTCTCGGGCGCCAGGGGCTTGATGGACAGCGCACGGAAGCCGACGGCGTCGCCGTGGCCGGCGAAGCCGAAGAAGCCATGGGTGTTGTCCTTCCCCGGGTGGGCGGACTTGCCCATCACGGTGGCCAGGTCGACCTTGCTGAGGTCGGCGTCGAGGATGATGAAGCCGTTCAGCTCGACCTTGATGGTCGGGCCCTTGACCGTCACTTCCTGGAAGTTCCACTCGCCGATGGGGCGCTGGTAGCCGCGCTGGGCGCCGACCATGCCGTAGGCCGAACCATGGACCTGGCGGGGGTCGAGCTTGCCGCGCACCTTGTCGTAATTGTCGTCGAGGACCTGCAGCTCGCACATCCCGACGTAGGCGGTGTTGCCGGTGCCGGGGAAGCGCAGGCAGAGGCCGTTGTTGCCGCCGGCGGGCACCTTGAACTCGAGGCGCGCGACGAAGTCGGTGAGGTCGTCCTTGTGGTAGAGGTTGCCGCCCTTCTTCGGTTTGCAGAAGATGGCGCCGTCGACGACTTCGTACTGGTCGGTGGCGCCCTTCCAATCGGTCAGGTCCTTGCCGTTGAAGATGGGCCGGAAGCCTTCGGTTCCCTTGCTGGCGAGCCACTGGTTGGCCTCGGCGCCGGCGATCTCGCGGATGAAGACGTTGCGCCACTTGATCGGCGCGCCGTGCGTCTGGAGCGAAATCGGGCCGCGCGCGGGGATCGTCACCTTGCGGTCATAGTCGGTCGGGGTGGGCGCCTTGGGGACGAGGCCGGCCTCCTTCAGCGTCGCGTAGTCCTTGCGGTCGTAGAAGTTCTCGAGGATGGCGTGGTCGACCGTCTGCTGGCCGTTGAGCCAGACGCTGACGCGGGCGCCCACCATCACGATGCGCAGGGTGTTCCATTCGCCCGGGGCCTTGTCGGCCAGGACGAGCGGGAACTTGCCGTTGTTGACGGCGTTGTTCCAGAGGGCGCCGCTGCCCTTGTCGGCCCCGTTCTTCTTCTCCTTGGCGTTGGCCGGGTCCCAGATCTGCACCTGCGGCAGGCCGCGGAGGTAGATGCCGGAGTCGCCCAGCGGGGCCATATTGTACTCGAGGGTGAGCTCGAAGTCGCCGTACTCCTTGACGGTGGTGGCGTACTTGCCCTTGCCGTCGTTGAGGAGTTCGTCGCCGTCGGCCTTCCAGTGGGCCAGCATGTCGGCCGTCCAGGCCTTGTCGCGTTCGGCGCGCTGCTCGGGCGTCAGCGCGAGGTAGGCGCGGTGCGACGTGGTGTCGCCGCCCCGCCAGCCGTCGAGGTCCTTGCCGTTGTAGAGGGCGGTGAAGCCGGCGGGCGGGGTGGGGGCGGCCGCCAAGGTGGCGGCGGCGAAGAGCAGGCTGAGGGAGCGCATGAGGGGTGGGGAGGGGTGGCTCAGAGCGGTTCGAGGGTGCAGCGCTTGACCTCGAAGGCGCCGCCTTCGACCTGCAGGCCGATGAAGCCTTCGGAGAGGTTGGCCCCGGTGGCCTTGTTCACTTCCTTGCCGTTGACGAGGATGGTCACGGTGTCCTTGTCGCAGACCGTGGTGAAGGTGTTCCACTCGCCGGCCGGCTTCTCGGCGTCGGCCTGCTTGCCGAGGCGGTAGCCACGGACCTTGCCGGACTTCTTGTCCTTGAGTTCGGTGCCGCCCTGCAGCGTCGCGCCGTTCCAGAAATAGAAGTCGCCCTGGTTCTTGTGCATGCCTTGGCATTCGATGCTCTTCGGCCAGATCGCGTCGGGCGGGGTCATGTGGACGACGACGCCGGTGTTGCCGGTCTTGGTGAAGCGCCATTCGACGGTGAAGCGGTACTGCTTGTAGGCTTTCTCCGTGCGGAGGAAGCCGTTCGGCTTGCCCGTGCAGGTGAGCAGGCCTTCCTTCACGGACCACGTGTCCTTGGCGGAGGCTTCGGGGAAGGCCACCCAGCCGGTCGTGTCCTTGCCGTTGAACAATTCGACCTTGGCGGTCGGGGTAGTCGCGTCGGCGGCGAGGGCGAGGGTCGCGGAGGCCAGGAGGGCCAACCAGGAGGCGGGGCGGAGGGTGGGGCGCATGGGGGTGCAGCGACCCTAGGTCGCCCCGGGGGTTTTTGAAGCGAAAAAAGGTGAGGTAAACGACCGACTTAAGCCATGATGCCGTTCACCACCTTGCCCCCGATGCCCGTCAGGCGGACGTCGAGGCCTTGGTATTTCACGGTGAGGCGGTGGTGGTCGATGCCCATGAGCGCCAGCATGGTCGCGTGCAGGTCGTGGACATCGACGACGTTCTCGACCGCATGGTAGCCCAGTTCGTCGGTGGCGCCGTAGACGGTGCCGGCCTTCACGCCGCCGCCCGCGAGGAAGACGCTGTACCCGGCGATGTGGTGGTCGCGGCCGCTGCCCTGGCCCATCGGGGTCCGGCCGAACTCGCCGCCCCACAGGATCAAGGTGTCCTCGAGCAGGCCGCGTTCCTTGAGGTCGTTGATCAACGCGGCGGTCGCCTTGTCGACGTCCTGCGCGCCCATCTTCATGCCGTTGTCGAGGCCGCCGTGGAGGTCCCAGGCGCGGTGGTAGAGCTGGATCATGCGGACGCCGCGCTCGGCGAGGCGGCGGGCCATGAGGCAGTTGGAGGCGAAGGAGCCGTCGCCGATCTCCTTGATGCCGTAGGCTTCGATCGTCTTCGGCGACTCGCTCTTGAAGTCCAGCAGCTCCGGGACGCTGGTCTGCATCTTGAAGGCCATCTCGTACTGGGCCACGCGCGTGGCGATCTCGGGGTCGACGAATTCCTCGGCCAGCCCGCCGTTCAGCCGGCGGACCTCGTCGATCACCTGGCGTTGGGTGCTTTGGCAGACGCCTTGCGGGTTGCCGATGTAATGGACGGCTTCGCCCTTGGACTGGAACTGGATGCCCTGGTACTTGCTGGGCAGCACCCCGCTGGACCACTGGCGCGACGAGATCGGCTGCTGGCCGGTGCGCCCGGCGGAGGTCAGGACGATGTAGCCGGGCAGGTTCTCCGTCTCCGAGCCGAGCCCGTAGAGGAGCCAGGAACCCATGCAGGGGCGTCCCTTGATGATCGAGCCGGTGTTGAAGAACGCGTGCGCGGTGTCGTGGTTGATCTGCTCGGTCTTGAGCGAGCGCACCACGCAGAGGTCGTCGGCGACGCTCCCGATGTGCGGGAAGATGTCGGTGATCTCGGTGCCGCTCTTGCCCCAGCGCTTGAACTCGAAGGAGCCGCCGCGGGCCTTGAGGACGGTGTTCTGGAGCTGCGCGATCTGCTGGCCCTTCGTGAACGACTCGGGGAAGGGCTGGCCATCCAGCTTCTTGAGGGCCGGCTTGTTGTCGAAGAGCTCGAGGTGGGGCGGGCCGCCCGCCATGCAGAGGAAGATCACCCGCTTGGCCTTCACCGGCAGGTGCGGCGTGCGCAGGGCGCCCTTGCTCCAGGGCTTGGCGGTCGGGCCCGGGGCGGCGAAGCCCTTGGCCGCGAGCATCGCGAAGGCGGCGCCGCCGAGGCCGTAGGCGCTCTTGGTCAGGAAGCTCCGTCGGTTGATCGACAGCGCATGGGCGATGGGGTCGTAGGGGCGCATGGCGTCAGTAGCGGGTGATGGTTTCCTGGGCGTTGAGGAGGACGCGGCAGGCCTGCGTCCAGGCGGCCTGCTGCGCGGCGTCGCCGGGCGCGGCGGGCGCGAGTCCCACCTTGAGGAGCTTGGCGGCCTCGGCCGGGTTGGCGACGTAGTAGGCGGTCTGGTCCGCGATGAGCTTCTCCAGCGGCGCCCGCTCGGCGGGCTTGATTCCGCGGCCGGTGGCGAGGCGGAAGGCCAGGTCGAGGCGGTCCTCGCCGGCGGGTCGGGCCAGCAGGCGGGCGGCGAAGACGCGGGCGGCCTCCACGAAGGTCGGGTCGTTGAGCAACGTCAGGGCCTGCTGGGGGGTATTGCTCGCGCTGCGCAGGGCCACGCACTCGTCGCGGGCGGGGGCGTCGAAGTTCACGAGCATCGGGTGCAGGAACATACGTTGCCAGTGCATGTAGAGGCCGCGGCGCCACTGCTCGGCGTCGGCGCTCGCCGTATACCGCCGGTTGGGGAACTGCAGGGGCTCGTAGAAACCATCGGGCTGGTAGGGCTTCACGCTCGGCCCGCCGACGTCCTCGGCGTTGAGCAGGCCGGCGATGGCGAGCGCGTTGTCCCGCACGAACTCGGCCTCGAGGCGTCGGGGGTTCTGCGAGGCGAGCAGGCGGTTGTTCGGGTCGATTTCCTTGGCGTCGGGACGGAGGCTGCTGGACTGGCGGTAGGTGCGGCTGGTGACCATGAGCCGGACCAAGCGCTTGAGGTCCCAGCCCTGGTCGCGGAATTCCAGGGCCAGCCAGTCGAGGAGCTCGGGGTGGCTGGGCGGTTCGCCCTGCGAGCCGAGGTCGTCGAGCGCGGCGGAAAGGCCGTTGCCGTGGAAAATCTGCCAGAGCCGGTTCATCACCGTGCGGGCCGTGATGGGATTCTCCTTGGAGGTGATCCACTCCGCGAGGTCCAGGCGCGTCAGCCGCTTTTGCTCGGTGCTCGCGCGGTAGCCGGGCAGGAAGCCCGGGGTCGCGGGTAGGACAACCGGCCCGGAGGTGTCGAGGAAGTTGCCGCGGGGCAGGACTCGTACGGTCAGGGGAGCCTTGGCCTCGGTGACCAAGGACCAGGCGACTCCGCGGCGGTATTCATGGAGTTTGGCCGCCATCGCCTTCAGCTGGTCGTAGTCCGGGCGCGCGGGTTGCACGGCGCACAGGTAGGCTGCCGCCAGCCGGCCGCGCTGGCTCGCATCGGTCGTGCCCATGCGGATGGCCTCCCGGAGGGCATCATCGGCGAACGTGAGCGGGTCGAAGCCTCCCAGCGGACTCAGGGCGAGGCGGAAAGGGACGGAGGCGCCGGGTTCGATGGTGGCGATCAGGGTGTCGCCGGCGGCGAGCTCCACGGGCGTGTCGAGCAACCAGGTGGCCTGGGCGGCGCCGTTCGCGGGCAGGGTCAGCGCCCACGCGTTGCCGAGGCCGAGGACTTCCGCGCCGTTGTTGTAGCGGACGTCCTTGGCGGTGGCGTCGGCGAAGGCGACGTTCAGTTTGCGCTCCTTGCCCTTGGCGGGGCGCACGGCAAAGGCCACGGTGAAGCTGGCGCGGCTTCCGGCGGGGAGGTCGGCGAGGCTGAGGCGGACGGCGGCGATGCGCTGGGCTCCCGGCTGCAGTTCGAGCACGAGGCTGTCGCCGCGGCCGACCTTCTGCTTGGTCGCGATGGGTTGGCCGGCCGCGAAGGTCTCCCGCGCGGGCGCGGGCGGGGCCGGCTTGACCGTATTGGGCGTCGGCTTCTTGGGCGCGGCCTTGGCGTCGGGGGCCGCCTTACGCACCTCCAACGTGCCGGCGGGTTCGTTCCAGCCGCTCGGATTGACCGCCAAGTAGGCCTTGGTCTGCTCGAGCCAGGCGGTGAGCTTGGCGGGGTCGGTCTTGGCCAGCGCGAAGGCGCCGATTTCCGCGCGGGCCCGCGCATCCCGCTTCACGAGGTAGGGGCTGGTCGTCTTGATCTCGGGCGGGAAGGGGGAGTCGTTGTTCACGCCCTTGAGCTCCGGTTCCGGCGTGTAGGCGTAGTCGGCGTAGACGCCCCACTGCTTCACGTCGGCGAAGAAAGCCTGCAGCGAATAGAAGTCGGCCGACTTGATCGGATCGAACTTATGGTCGTGGCATTCCGCGCAGCCGAAGGTCGAACCGAGCCAGGCGGCCGAGACGGAGCGGACGCGTTCCGCGCCGTACTTGGCGAGGTACTCCTTGGGCTGGGCGCCGCCTTCGCGCGTCATCATGTTCAGGCGATTGTAGCCCGAGGCCACCTTCTGCTCCTCGGTCGCGCCCGGCAGGAGGTCGCCCGCCAACTGCTCGCGCGTGAAGGCGTCGAACGGCTTGTTGGCGTTGAAGGCGTTGATGACGTAGTCGCGGTAGGGGAAGATCCGCTGGTTCTGGTCGCCGTGGAAGCCGACCGTGTCGGCGAAGCGCGCGATATCGAGCCACCACACGGCCATGCGCTCGCCGTAGTGCGGCGAAGCCAGGAGGCGGTCCACCTGGCGCTCGTAGGCGTCCGGGGCGGCGTCCGCGACGAAGGCGGCGACTTCCTCCGGGGTCGGCGGCAGGCCGGTGAGGTCGAGGGAGAGACGGCGCAGCAGGCGCTCCTTGGAGGCCTCGGCGGAAGGCTTGAGTCCCTTCTCGGCCAGCTTCGCGCCGATGAAGGCGTCGATCGGGTTGCGTCCGCCGGCGGGCATCGCCGGCACGGTCGGCGACTTCAGCGGCGCGTAGGCCCAGTGGCCTTCGTAGACGGCGCCTTGGGCGATCCAGCGGCGAAAAAGTTCCTTCTGGGCCGGCGAGAGGGTCTTATGGGACTCCTTCGAAGGCATCAGGTCGTCCTCGTCCTTCGTGAAGAGCCGCTTGATGACTTCGGATTCGTCCGGCTTGCCCGGGACGATGGCGAGCGCACCGCTCTTGCCCGCCTTCAGGGCCTCTTCGCGGAGGTCGAGCCGCAGGCCGCCCTTGCGCGACTTGGCGTCGAAGCCGTGGCAGTGGAAGCAGGTGTCCGACATGATCGGACGGATGTCGCGGTTGAAGCCGACGGTTTCCTCGGCGGCGCCGGCGAGGCCGGGTAGGGCCAGCGTCAGGAGGGGGAGGAGGCTCTTGGACAAAGGCATACGGTTAATGATGAGACAAGGTCGGGGAGGGGAGGTTTCAACCGCAAAGCCCGCGGTGCCAGGCCGCCTCAGCGGGCCTGCCAATTGACGGCGTCGATGACGACGAAGCCGTTGGCGCCGGCGTTGCCGATGGTCACGCTGGCCGGCTGGTCGGCCGCGAATTCATAGGTGCCCAGGGAAACGAGGTTGCCTGCGGGGCCCTTGCTGAGGTTCACCGCGACCTCCGTGGAGCCGGCCGCGTGCCGGACGGTGACCCGGGCGTTGGTCGCGCGGTTGGCGTTGGGGACGACCGCGAGGAAGACCTCGTACTTGCCGGCTTTCGGCAAGGGGGTGGCGAAGGTCGCGGTCACGGCGCCATGCTCGCCCTTGGCGTCATGCCGGTAGCCGACGCCGAGGTAGGCAGGAGAGGCGCCGCTTTCGGTCCAGGTGCCGGTCAGTTTCGCGTCGGCGTCGTCGACGGTGATCCCGGGTAGTTCCTTGGGGTCGCGGCGGACGGGACGCGGCCCCGCGGCCTTGTCGAGGATCTGGCCGTCGGCGAGCAGGCGCGCGCTCAGGTCGGCGTAGGGCACGTCCTGCACCGCGACGCCCTGGTCGAGGGCGAGGACCGCGGCGGTGGCCGCCGACTGGCCGAGGATCATGAACACGGGCTCCATGCGGATCGAACCGTAGGCGATGTGCGTGCAGCTGACGCAGACGGGCACGAGCAGGTTCGAGCATTCGGATTTCTTCGGCACGAGCGCACCGTAGTCGATCGGGTAGGGCCGCCCGGGGTTCACCTGGACGTCGCCCTCGTTGCGCACGTAGGCCTTGCCGTCGGCGTCCTTGACCACGATGCGCTGGACGTTGTGCGAATCCATGTTGTACGAGCCCATGCCGACCGAGCGGGGCGTGGGGATCTTGCGCTTGAGGTGGTTCTCGTTCACGACCACGTCGGCGGTCATGCGGCGGGCCTCGCGCACGTAGATCTGGTGGGGCCAGTGGCCGTTGTCGGTGAATTCATCCTTGGCCAAGCCCCACTGGGCGAAGGCTTCCCGGATCTTCGCCGGGACGGCCGGGTCGTTCGCCAGGAAGTAGAGGTAGCCCTGCTGGTATTGGCGATGCTCGGCGACGATCTCGCGCCGGCGCTCGTACGAGGCGTCGGGGTAGTCCCAGTTCATCCCGATGTTGTCGGTGCTGAAGGGGCCGTGGTTGTTGGTGTCGGTCTTGGCGTTGGGGATGAGGTCGAACTTTCCGAAGACGTGCGTGGCGCCCTGTTGGAGGGCCCGCGCGAGCAGCGCGTATTGCTTGGGGTCGTAGCCCGCGGGGCGCGGGAATGGCACGCGGTTGGCGTCGACCTTCGTCAGGCACATCCGGAAATTGTAGGCTTGGATCTTCCGGTCGCCCTCGCCGTCCTTGCCCCCCACGGGGATATCCTGGATGCGGGGCAGCAGGCCCGACTTAGGGTCGCCCTCGATGACGTAGGGGTCGACCTTGCCGGCGAACTGGTGTGACTTCGCATGCGCGAGTTGGATACCATTGAGGGTCTCGTCGAACGCGGCGTTGGGTTCGCGACCGAAGGTGTAGCTGACGCCGGCGGCGGCCATGAGGTCGCCCTCGTAGGTGGCGTCGATGAAGACGCGGCCCCGGTAGGTTTTGCCCGAGAGCGTGCGGATCGAGGCGATGCGGCCACCCGCCTTCTCGACGCCGCGGGCGCGGTCGAGCCATTCGTCCCGCTCGACGATGAGCTGGAAATCCTTCACGTAGCCTTCGAACACCGCCTCGGCGACGGAAGGCTCGAAGATCCACATCGTCCGTTCGCCGGCGTCCATCGCCACGGTGCCCTGGCCCTTGTTGCCGAACTTCTCGCGCGGCTCATGCTTCCAGGCTTCGGGCCGCTGGTAGGCTTGCCACACGCGGTGGTAGAAGTCGCGCGACAAGCCGCCGATCACCGATTTGTCCCCGGAGTCCGTCCAACCCAGGCCGCCGCTCGACAGTCCGCCGAGATGCTTGTCGGGGCTGACGACGATGACGGTCTTGCCCATTTTCTTCGCCTGGACCGCCGCGATGATGGCGGCGGAGGTGCCGCCGTAGACGACGACATCATAGGTAGGTACAGGCGCCTCGGCGCGAAGCAGGCCGGGCAGGATGCAGAGCAGGGCGAGGAGTCGTCGCATGGCGGGGTGCCACCAACCTGTCGAAAACGGGGGGCAGGGGAAGCGGGAAAACTCCGCCGGCCGACGGCTCAGCGCTTCTCCGCCTGGGTCCGGATGAAGCGGAGGACCGCCTGGTGTCCCGGGTCGTCCGCGAACCGGAGGTCGTGGCCGACGGACCCGTGGTCCTTGCCCACGGCCTTGAGCGAAGTCGTTTCGGCGTGGCCGGCCCCCTTGAGCATGGCCAATAGGTAGAGGTTCTCTTCGGCCCGGCCCGCCATGTCGTTCTCCGCGTAGATCGTCAGGAGCGGCGGGAGCGCCTTGCGCACGAAGAAAGCCGGCGCAGCCTCATCGGCGGTCGTGGCGTAGCGCGACAGGCCGCGCTCCTCGCGGACGGTGTAGTGCGTGAAGACCTGGCCACTGACCTGCGCGATGCCGGCCACGTCCTTGAGGCCGTAGCCGTAGGGACGAAGCCGGGACTCGTCGAACCCGACCAACAGGGCGAGGTAACCGCCGGCCGAATGCCCGCCGAGGAAGACTTTGCGCGGGTCGCCCCCATGCCGCGCGATGTTCCGCAGCGTCCAGGCGAAGGCGGCGGCCGCATCGTCGACGTATTCCGGGTATTTCGCCCTTGGGTTGAGGCGATAATCCGGGACGACCACGGCGATGCCCTCGCGGGCGAAGCTCCGGGCGATCTCGGCGCAGTATTCGGACGGGACGTCCTTGCCGCCGTTCTTGAGGCCGCCGCCGTAGAACCAGACGTAGGTCGCGAACGGCTGCGCCGCCGGCGCCGGGAGGGTCAGGTCGAGTCGGCAGCGTTCGCGCTCGTAGGCGGTCTGGTCGTCGCCCCTGCGGTACGGTACGTCCTTGAGGACCTGGGGCGCAGGTTCGGCCAGGGCGATGGCGGTCAGCAGGCAGGCGAGCCAGCGCATCGTCAGGCGATCAGGTTCGTCACGATCTTCCCGTGCACGTCGGTCAGGCGGAAATCCCGGCCCGAGCTGCGGAACGTGAACTCCTCGTGGTTGAAGCCGAGCAGGCGGAGCAGGGTCGCGTGCAGGTCGTGCACGTGGACGACGTCCTTGACGGACTTGAAGCCGAACTCGTCGGTCTCCCCGTGGACCATGCCGCCCCTGGCGCCGCCGCCGGCCAGCCACATCGTGAAGCCATGGTTGTTGTGGTCGCGCCCGTTGATCTTGCCGGCGTTCGAACCCGGCGTCGGCAGCTCCACGGTGGGGGTGCGGCCGAACTCACCGCCCCAGATCACCAAAGTCTCGTCGAGCAGGCCGCGCTGCTTGAGGTCGCGCAGCAGGGCCGCGATCGGCTGGTCGGACTCGTTGGCCAGGCGCCGGTGCTGGACCTCGAGGTCGTCGTGGCTGTCCCACGGTTGGCCGGCCCCGTGCCAGAGCTGGACGAAGCGCACGCCACGCTCGACGAGCCGGCGGGCGATCAGGAACTGGCGGCCTTGGGTCGTGTCCCCGTACATCGCGCGGATCGCTTCCGGCTCGCGGCTGATGTCGAAGGCGTCGGTGGCCTCGAGCTGCATGCGGTAGGCCATCTCGAAGGACTGCGCGCGGGCCTCGAGCGCGGCATCCTCGGCGCGGGCCGCCTTGTGCTCGGCGTTGAGGCGGGCGAGGAGGTCGAGCTGGCGGCGCTGGGCGGGGCGCGAGAGCCCGCGGTTGCGGATGTTCTCGATGAGGTCGTCGACGTTGCGCTTCGAGGAGTCGACGTAGTTGCCCTGGTAGACGCCGGGGAGGAAGCCGCACTGCCAGTTCTGCGTCTCTTGGATGGGGTAGCCGCCGGGGCAGAGCGTCATGAATCCCGGGAGGTTCTCGTTCTCGGTGCCGAGGCCGTAGGTCACCCAGGAGCCGAACGACGGGCGCACTTGGCGGGCTTCGCCGCAGTTCATCAGCAGCAGCGACGGCTCGTGGTTGGGGACGTCCGCCTTCATCGAGCGGATCACGCAAAGGTCGTCGGCGAATTCGGCGGTCTTGGCGAAGAGCTCGCTGACCTCGAGCCCGCTCCGGCCGTAGCGCTTCCACGTGAACGGGGAACGGAAGGCCGCGCCGGTCTTGCGTTCGGTCGCGATGTAGTCGCCCGGCAGCTTCTGGCCATGGTACTTGTCGAGCGCGGTCTTGCGGTCGAAGGTGTCGACGTGGGAGGGACCGCCGTTGGCGAAGATGTGGATGACGTGCTTGGCCTTGGCGGGCAGCGGCGGGCGCCGGGGCGCGAGCGGGCGGAGCGGGTCGACCGCCACCGGGGCGGCGCGCAGTTCGCGCTGCAGCATGGCCGCCATCGCCGTGGCGCCGAGGCCCATGCCGCACTTGCGGAGGAATTCCCGGCGGCTGTGTTGGAAGAGTTCGGCGGGGGTCATCAGTCGACGAAGTTGAATTCGTTGGATTCGAGGAGGACCTGGGCGAGGGCCGACCAGGCGGCTTGGGCGTCGGCGACCTTGCCGAACTCGGCGGCCGCCGAGGCGATGGTCTCGCCGGTCTTGGCGTCCTTGATCGTCGGCGCCCAGGCGAAGCCGTCGCTGTTCGAGCCATTCAGGTCGTCGAGGATGAAGTCGAGGGTCTCGCCGGCGGCGAGCTCCAGCGAGGGGAGGGTGACGGCGGTCGCCTCGCCGCCCTTCACGGTCCATTCGCCGAGGAGGCCGCGGCGGTCGCTGATGATGCGGGCGCGGACGCCTTGGCTGGTCTTGGCCGGCACCTTCAGCTCGCCCTCGATGCGGGCCTGCGCGGCGGCGCCGGCGCGCCAGCGGCGGATCACGGCGTGGCGTTCGTCGTTGCCGGGGTGGCCGCCCTTGGCCGTGAGGAAGGCGTAACCGTTCACCGGGTCGGGGATCTTGGCCTGCGGGGCCACGCGGTCGTCGACGCGGGTCTTCATCTCGGCGAACGAGACGAGTTTCTTCGCGGCATCCCAACCGCCGACCCCGTTGCGCCAGACGGCGGGCGGTGGCGCGGTCCCGAAATCGCGGATGAACCCGGTGGCGAGGCCGACCTCGGTCGGCGTGGCCGCGCGGCCCAGGATGGCGCGGTACAGGGCCTGCACCCGGTCGGCGTCGGTCGCGCCCGTCGCCTTCGCCGCCAAGCCGTCGGACAGCGCGCGGGTGAACGGGTGGTTGAGCATCCAGAGGGCCTGCTGCGGGGTGGTGGTCTGGTTGCGCTTCGCCACGTGGTAATCCGGGTTGGCGAAATCGAAGGTGCGGAACACCGCGGGGAGGTTCTGGCGATCGATGAAGCCGTAGACCGTGCGGCGCGGCGTGGTGAAGTCGGCGATCAAGTCGAAGGGCTGCCCACCGGCCTTGCCCTCCGTGCGTCCGGCGACGCGCAGCATGCTGTCGCGCATGGTCTCGAAATCCAGCCGACGGCGGTTCATGCGCCAGAGCAGCTGGTTCTCGGGGTCCTTGGCCAATCCGGCGGCCTGCGGCGCGGAAGACTGGCGGAAGGCGGCCGACAGCACCAGCGAACGCAGGAGACGCTTCACGGACCAGCCGTCGGCGACGAAGCGGGCCGACAGGTGTTCCAGGAGCGCGGGGTTCTTGGGCGGCGGGGTGCGGACGCCGAAATCGCTCGGGGTCTCCACCAGCGGTTGGCCGAAGACCTGCAGCCAGACGCGGTTCACCATCACGCGGGCGGTGAGCGGATTGGTCGGGCTGGCGATGGCCTCGGCGAGCTCGCGGCGGCCGCTGCCTTCGGTGAACGGACGGCGCGGGGCGGTGGAGAGGATCTCGAGGAACTGGCGCGGGACGGTCTTGCCCGGGCGCCCGGGGTTGCCGCGCAGCAGGATGGTGCCGTTCACGGGTTTGGGCTTGTCGACCATCACCATCGCGCGCGGAGGGCTCTTGGGGTTGGTCGCCTTGTAGGCCTCGGCCTCGCGGACGAGCTTGCGGTAGCCCTGCGCATCGGCGGTGGCATAGGTGCCGATCAGCGATTCCGCGGTGGGGGCGGTCGGTCCGTTCGGCGCCTCGATGAGTTCCGCCCAAGGCTTGCGGCCCGGTTCCGCGGACTTGCCGCGCGCCGCGGCCAGGAGGTTGGCATAGGTCGCCGCCAAATCGTCGAACTTCTTCGGCAGGGCCTTGGTCAGTTCCGCGCGGAGCAAGGGGTCGATCGGCAGGTCGGACTTCGCCAGCAGTTGGGCGGCGAGGTTCGAGGCGAACTGGTCGTCGGGCGTGGCGGCCAGCCGGGACCAGAGGCCCCAGATCGGGTCGTTCGGCTGCAACCGCGGTTGGACGACCTTCTTCCAGCCGGCGAGCACGGCCGGGTAGAGCGCCAGCCGTTTCGCTTCCTGGTCGGCGTTGAGCTTCGGGTCGGCCAAGGCGCGGCGGAGCAAGGTCAGGTAGGCGGTCGTCTTGGCTGGGCTGAAGGAACCCTCGCGGCGGGACGCCACGAAGTCGGTCCCTTTCTTCTGCAGGCGGGCGAGCTCGGCCTCGAACTCCATCGACTCCTTGGTCGGCGTGAAGGGCTTCAGCAGCGGTTTCTCCTTCGGCTCCTCGGAGGAACTGAAGATCGCGTGCAGCGAGTAGTACTCGCCCGTCGAGATCGGGTCGAACTTGTGGTCGTGGCAGCGGGCGCAGGCCATGGTCAGTCCCTGCATCCCGCGCATCACGACATCGATGCGGTCGTCGATGATGTCGTGTTGGTTGTTCAGGAAGCGGCGCCCCAACGTCAGGTAGCCGAGCGCGGCGAGGTCGCGGTTGTCCTCGCCGGTCGTCAGGTGGTCGGCCGCGAGCTGGAGCTTCAGGAAGCGGTCATAGGGCAGGTCGCGGTTGAAGGCCGCGATGACCCAGTCGCGGTAGGTGTAGGCGTAGGCGTAGCGGCGCTCCTCCTCGAAGACGTAGCCCTTGGTGTCGGCGTAACGCGCGACGTCGAGCCAGTGGCGTCCCCAGCGTTCGCCGAAGGCCGGTGCGGCGAGGAGCCGATCGACGAGCTTCTCGGTCGCCTGCGGGTCGCGGTCCTGGACGAAGGCCTCGAGTTCGAGCGCCGTCGGCGCCAGCCCCCAGAGCGTCAGGTAGAGCCGGCGGGCGAGCACGTCGCGGGGCGCCTCGGGCGCGAGCGACAGGCCCGCGGCCTCGAGGCCGGCGAGGATGAAGGCGTCGATGGGCGTGCGGATACGGTCGGCGGCGCGGACGTTCGGCACCGCGGGGGCGACGACCGGCTGGAAAGCCCAATGCTTGCGCGGGTCGGCGACGGCGGGACCGGCCTCCGTCGGCCAGGGCAGGCCTTGCTTGACCCACTCGGTGAGCGCCGCGATCTGGTGCGCCGGGAGTTTCTCGCCTTCGCCGGGCATGGCCTCGACGTCCTTCTGCTTCGTGTGGTTGATCGAGAGGATCAGCCGGCTGGCGGCGGGATTGCCCGGCACGACGACGGGACCGACTTCGCCGCCCTTGAGGATGAAGTCGCGGGAGTCGAGGCGCAGGCCCGACTTCTGCTTCTTCGGGCCGTGGCAGGAGTAGCAGTTCTCCGCCAGCACCGGCCGGACTTCCTTCTCGAAGAACTCGCGCTGGGCCGGGGTCGGGGTAGGACCCTCCGCGGCCCCGAGCAGGGGGAGCAGACCAAGGAGGAAAGCGGGAAGCCGCGCACGCATCGTCATTCTATCTAACAAGGGGGTAGGGGGGATGTTCCCTTAAGTACTTGGTCCGACAAGAAATGCAAAGATTTGCCGCCGAAGTCGGAGGTTTCGGCCGGGGTCGGAAAATCCGCCGCCCGGAACCCCATTTTTCTTCCAACCACGCCCGAATTCGCCTGTCTCAACAGTCTACCCCTCGCCCCCTCATATCTTTATGATGACCATCGCACTCCGCGCCCTCGGCGCCTTCATGTTGTTCGCGGCCGCCGGCCTCTCCGCCGCCCCCGCCGACATCGTCTTCCTGGCCGGCGGCCGGAGCCATGGACCCGGCGAGCACGAGTTCAACGCCGGTTGCCAGCTGCTTGCCAAGGCCATCAACGGGCAGAGCGGTCTCGGGCTCAAGGCCACCGTCGTTTCGGGCTGGCCCAAGGACGAGTCCGTGCTCGACGGCATCAAGTGCCTGGTGATCTACGCCGACGGCACCAGCGTCGTGGGCAAGGGGTGGAAGAAGGTGGATGAATTGGCCAAGAAGGGGACGGGCATCGTCTTCATGCACTACGCCGTCCACCCCGACGCCAAGGAGGGCGAACAGTACTACCGGCCTTGGATCGGCGGCGCCTTCGAGACCGGCTGGTCCGTGAATCCCCATTGGGTGGCCGACCTCAAGGCCCTCCCGAACCATCCCGTCTCGCGCGGCGTGGCGGGCTTGGTCCAGGCTTACGATGAGTTCTACTACCACATGCGCTTCCCGGCGGATCGCTCGAAGGTCCTCGACCTCGTGACCGCGACGCCCACCCGCGCGAACGTCAAGAAGTACATCAACCTCTGGAATCAGCACGGCGTCGAAGGCTTGGACAAGCCGCAGACCCTCATGTGGGGTCTGGAGCGCGCCGATGGCGGCCGGGGCGTCGGCTTCACGGGCGGCCATTACCACCGCAACTGGGCGATCGATGGTTTTCGCAAGCTCGCCCTGAACGCCATCGTCTGGGCCGCCAAGGTCGAGGTGCCGGCGGACGGCGTGAAGTCCGCCGCAGTGACCGAGGATGAGCTCAACGCGAACCTCGACGTCAAGGGCAAGGCCGCCGCCCGCCTGACCGTCCCCCAGGCCGGGGAATTCGCGAAGATCCCCGCCGCGGCGGTCCAGGTCGACCGCGAGAAGGGCTTCGGCGCCGCCGCGAAGCCGGCGGAGAAGCCGGAGGCCAAGCCGGCCACCCCGGCGCCCAGCGCCGCCAAGGCCGAGGCCGTGAAGCCGCTCGCCCAGACCAAGGACATCACCACCGGCGACAAGCAGCGCCTGACCGAACTCACCGCCGACCTCAAGGGCGCCAAGGAACTCTACCTGATGGTCTCCGACCTCGGCGACAACAACTGCGACTGGGCCGACTGGATCGAGCCGACCCTGCTCATGGCCGACGGCACCACCCGCAACCTGATCGACCTGAAGTGGAAGTCCGCCTCCGCCAGCCACGGCGCCGTGCTCGTCGGCAAGAACAACGCGAAGGGGCCGCTGACCGTCGCCAAGAAGGTCTACGCCAACGGCATCGGCACCCACGCGACGTCCGTCATCGCCTATGACCTGCCCGCCGGGGTCGTCGGCTTCCGCGCCCAGGTGGCCATCGACGACGGCGGCATGGAGCGCGGCGGCAAGCGCAGCCCCGCGGCCGTGCGCTTCCTCGTCTTCGGCGCGAAGCCGGACGAGCAGAAGGCGGTCGCCGTCGAGGACGGCCCCATGCTCGTCCCCCCGGAACTCTTCACGGTGCCCGAAGGTTTCGAGGTCACGGTGTGGGCGACTTCCCCGCAGCTCTTCAATCCCACCAACATCGACTTCGACGAGAAGGGGCGCCTCTTCGTCGCCGAGGGCGTGAATTACCGCGGCAAGGGCGGGCGCCGCAAGGAAGGCGACCGGATCGTGGTCCTCGAGGACACCACCGGCGCGGGCAAGGCCGACAAGGTGACGGTCTTCACGCAGGAGACGGCCCTGGCCTCGCCGCTGGGGGTCGCCGCCATCGACGGCAAGGTCGTGGTCTCGCAGCCGCCGGACCTGCTCGTCTACACCGACGTCAACCGCGACGGCGTCTTCGATCCGGCCGTCGACAAGCGCGAGGTCCTGCTGACGGGCTTCAACGGGCGCCAGCACGACCACTCCCTGCACAGCGTGACCGTCGGTCCCGACGGCAAGTGGAACTTCAACCAGGGCAACACCGGGGCCGACTTCATCGACAAGGCCGGCCGCCATTTCTACATGGGCAGCCCCTACATGCTCGGCGGCATCGCCGGCAAGCGCAGCGACGACGGCAACGTCTGGATCGGCGGCTTCTCGGTGCGCATGAACGCCGACGGCTCCGACCTCCGCATCGTCGGCCACAACTACCGCAACAGCTACGAGCAGGCCATCAA
>JACCDZ010022014.1_pt1 | contig 21385 bp, 17 predicted proteins | sample 7449551 | NCBI WGS metagenome assembly JACCDZ01 (sample SAMN15323452, study PRJNA562643) | freshwater metagenome | isolation source: river surface water | place: USA:Blue River Watershed | collected 2017-08-18
AAAGCACGTAACATCAGCATAGAGGAAGCCACAGCCTTTATTAAGAGCAAGTTCCGTTCAGGGGAAGTCCGTCCTAGTGACCGTGAGATGGTCATCTTAGCCAAAGACGATAACATGGATCGTTATAAGACCACGAGTACGGTCTATAACTACTTTAAGATGATTCGGGACAACAAGCTACGCGTCGCGCCTACCTTTACGACCTACGTCGGCCCTGAGGTCAGACGTAGTCTTTACGGTACCTATATTACCGCTAAGGCTAAGCTGCGTAAAGGCTTTAAGTCCTTGAAGTTCACCTACGAGATGAAAGGGGACACGGTCAATGCCTCGTTCTATGACTCTCTACAAAACTCCTGTAAGATTAAGATCAACTCACTCTCTGGAACACATTCCTCTCCAGGGACAATCGGCTTCTTAAAGACAGGACATAGTACATTGACGTCAGTCTGTCGTGTGATTACCTCAACTGCGAATGCAGTCAATGAGAAGTTCATTGCTGGTAATCGTCACTACTTCTCGTTCATGATTACCTACTGTAACATCCTAGCTCTAGGGAATGATGCCAAGAATCATCCGATTAAAGAGACGATGGCGAAGTACCAGTTGGACTATCCGACGATTCATGACGCAATGACCGTGATTCGTCGTAGCACCTTTCCTTACTGGACGAATGAAGACGGCATTGAGAAACTTCGTCAACTGCTGATTACCTTTACCCCTGACGAACTGGCGTTCTTTGTCTATGGCATGGACATGCATGCTTTTGAGACCTGTAATCCTGCTTTTGTTAAGAAGATGTTTGAGGACTTCAATGTCACGACCAATCACCACATGGGAGAGAATCCCGGTGAGGTCTTTAAAGACATGTGTAATGGTGACTTAGAAGTCTTGGCGCTACTGAACTGTGCAGAGAATACTGCAGGGATTTCTAAAGATGACATCATCAAGCAGCATCCTACGATCTGGAATGAGGTCTGTTCAACTGGACAGTCTCTAGCGAATGCACATAACTACTATGCAGAGTTCTTCCGCACATTCTTTAGACCGAACCTGTTACCGCCGAGCATCCATGACGTACCAAGTATGTACCGACTGGCGGTACCATTATCAGATACGGACTCCTGTGTCTTCATTAACCAAGACTGGGTATTGAAGTATTATCCAGAATCACCGTTCTCTCAGAAAGCCAACTGTGTCAACTACACCATGACCTACTACATTACACAGTTGGTTGCTCATTCAATTGCCATGTTGTCCATGAACCTAGGACTCAATAATTCTCAGATTGGTGATCTTGCCATGAAGAACGAATATTGCTTCCCAGTGATCTGGCTAACTGAACTGGCAAAACATTACTACGCACTCAAGTCTGCTCAAGAAGGGAACATCTATTCTAAGTTCAAGGACGAGACCAAAGGGGTAAACCTCAGAAACTCTGCTGCTTCTAAGGACTTAAATGGACGACTGTATGAGTTCATGCGTTCACGTTCTGAGGAGATTGCTAAAGGCGGTACGATTTCAATCAAGGACGTGATTCGTCTTTTTGCAGAGACTGAGAAAGAAATCTATACCGACATCGCCTCTGGCGGTAGTCAGTTCTTACGTTCCATGCAAACCAAGGACGAGGACAGCTACACTCAGAAGGGCGACGCGCCGGCGGTCAAGCAACATGAACTGTGGGAAGAAGTGTTCAGTCACAAATACGGCCCTGCGCCTGACTTACCGTACCGAGCAGTGTCGTTAAAGCTCAGTACCAAAGGGAAAATGCGCATGCAGGAATGGATGGACTCTATTCCAGACCGTACCTTTGTCAACCGACTCCAGAGTTGGCTGGAACGCAACGGCAAGAAAGAGTTGACTTCTATACGCTTACCGATTGACATTGTACAGGTCAGTGGTATCCCAGAGGAAATTCTCAAAGTCGCACAGATTCGTGAAGTCGTGAAAATGATCATGAATCCGTTCTACATTGTGGGTAGTGTTTTAGGTCTCAATCATGTGAATGACAAAGTCAGTCGACTCTATGCCGATGACTTCTACACGCTTGAAGACTTAGCGGAAGAAGACGATGAGGACACAGGGGACGACGGAGATGAGTAATATAGAGAAGGAATTAATATGCAAATTGACATCGACCTTGGGGACGTGGCCCAGATCAACTCGCTTCGCATAATCTTAAATCGCAACGGTTCGATTAAAGGTTGGAATATTCGCTACGAGTTAGTCAGGACCGACTGGAGCGTTACACGGGGGAAGCGAGGGTTTCCTAAAAAGCAATTTGGGGAAATGCGTCCTGTGATGAGTGATCTGATTCAGGAACTAGTTAACGCTGGTGTTCCACGTTGGAAGATTAAGACTGAAACCAACGGCATCGTAAGCTTCATGGTCTAACAAAAAAAAAAAGAGGGCAGTAGCCCTCTTTTTTTTTTCATTTCAACTTAAGACCCAAAGCCTTCACCCGTTCACTTAAGAGCGGTGTAGTGGGATAACCACTAGTGAACTCAGAGGCAATATTACGAATCCCATATTTCCACTTGTCGTCATAGTAGCGATCTGAACCTTTAATCTTAATATCTTGGGCTTCTAAGAGAAACTCAATGACATTAATACGGGCAGCTAGATAGCACCAACGAACCTGCCTAGTGACATAGGCACTGTCAAGTCTAAAGAAGGTAAGTGCATTAGGACTATTTCCCATGATGAGTGGGATATTAGCTAAGAGTTCTGGGTAAGAGAGCTGCTGTGTCTTGAGCCATTCGATTTGCAGTTTTAGGCACTCGTCCAGCTTATGCGTATAGTCCGTATAGGCTAAACCAACTTTAGCACGTTCTTCGTACTTGGTAGCAGGATAGCCTTTATAGAGACAATAGAAGCGATTGTACATGGACATATTGAGATAGCTACGCAGTGCATTGACTAATGGGTATTGATAGACCCAGTTATGCAAGGTAGGAACAGAGCCATTCTTAAACTGCTCTGGTGCAACCTTACGACGCCATAGATGATACTGAACATAGAGTAGAGCTAAGTCAATCCCAATGACTGCATGATCACCTAAGATAGGACGGGTGAACTCATGTCCATCTAAAGGGCGAACTCGCATGTCCGTATAGGGATGACTGAGAACCACTACTGAATCTGTATCTAACCAATCCTTGACTTGTAGGTTCATGGTAATTGGACGGTTAATCGAAACCAGGATTTCTCCGATACCACCCATAAAGAGTTTCTGAGCGGGCTTAGCTGAGAAGTTGGTGCTGTCTATAATATCAAACATACCACAGATGCCTTCAGCATAGTCCTGTGCATTATAGTACCAACGACGGATGTCTTCTCCCTGTGGGGCAGGAATCTGTTTGATGATCCTGACCAATAGATGTTCATTGCTGACAAAGGACTCCCCAGTCCGATAGTAGTTCATCACCTTGTTAATCGAGATTTTAAACTCTTTTAACACTGGGGAAAGTGATGGGGTGACATGTAACCCCTGAGAAGGCTTCATCTTCTCCATGAACAATTCGAACATTTGCGATATTCCAATATTTCTAACTGTTAAAAAATACACTCAGGTATATTCTATAGAAGAGGTTTGCATAATACTTCTTGCTAGGGACTATAGAGCCCTAGGTGGTTGGATTATGACCGAATCTAATTTTTTATGCTTACACATTATTATCATGAACAACAATCAAGTATGTTCTAATTGGAGATAAACTAATGCCTGATTTCGAAAATACGCAAACTACTGCGACTACTCAAACGACTACTGCTGGAGCGACTACTCCTCCACCGAATCAGACTCAACCGGGCGGTACGACTACGTCTCAACAGTCTCATATTCCAAACTTCCTAGAGACGACCCCATTCATCGGGTCAGCTTCTGGTAACTCTTCACTGTTACGTGTAAGTGAAGTGCTACGTAAATGGTTAGCAGACAATAACAATCAGGTCATGGAAGTCCTGCCGATTGATGCAGCTTCAGTTGGTCTAGGCATTTCTGCCATTGCCTTGGCCTACCCATGGACTTCTGCAACGCAAGGTAAAGAAATCTACATTGCTTACCTGATGTTGTTTGAAGAAACCCTTCAAGACTACAGCACTGAAAAGACGCGTGACATTGGCGGCACCGTGGTACATCTGACTACAACAACTGACGACTATGTCTCAGCAGGTGTATTGAAACGCTTTGAAACCACGATTGCAAACCGTGCCAAAAACCGTGGTCGCGAAGTCAAAGCGATTGGTTTCAAAATCATCAACCGCTTGACGTCTGCTCGTCCAGACGAAACCAATGCCTATATCAGCATCGCATCAGAAGCTGGTGAAGCAATGGCGAACTACATCGAGTACGGGCTAAATGAAAAAGCACGTGTTAAGGCCACGGTGAAGTCTTTGATTCAAAACCGTACGCTTAACATGTCAATCGACACCTCTGGCGTACAGGCACTGAACTCACAAGGTCAGCCGATTCGTAATGACTTGACCTTGACTGTTGTTGCACGTGAAAACGTAGCAGCACAGAACGGTGTTGCTGTGCAGTTTGAAGCGCCTGCTATTCCGCTGACTACGACTCACGGCTACTTAGATGTCACGTATATCGAAAAGTCTGCTGTAGAACGTATGAACGCTGGCATGGGCGGTTCAGACCCTGCTGCTCAGTTCCGTGATTTCGTGGTGACGCCAATCATCTCTGAAATTCAGAACCAACGTGGTGTCTGGGATGTAGACTCTATCGTGAATGCGATTCTGTCTATGTACAACCTAATTCCAGATCGTAAAGTGTTCACCCTGTTAATGAAGAAATTCAGCAACAGTTCTGCTGCACGTTTACGCGACGTTGGCTCGCTGCCAATGGAATCTGGTACCGAAGGTTACTTCGATCTGAATGCTGCTAATGTAAACCCGATGAACTTCTTCAACGTGTTCTTCAAGCAAACATTCAATATTGGCATTGACTTACCGCGTCAGTCTGCATACGGTTTCTTCCGTCAAATCCTGCGTGGTTCTGTGGAACAAGGTTCTAACTCATACCAGGCGCTGGTACGTGCTTTGAATGAATACACCGACGGGCACTTCCCGATTACTTATAGCGGCCCGATCTTGACTCTGACTCCACGTCCTGTGTTGTTAGGTCACTATAACGGCAGTAGCCATGGTCTAGGTGTATCTGTTCACGATATTCGTGACTGGGAAGACTACCTGACGTTCCTGACTCAGTTAGGTGCAACTGACATTCATGCAGTGCGTGAATTTGATGCTGCATTAGCAGGCACTAATGGTCGTAGCTTAGAAGAACGTACCACTTACATTTATAATAAGCTGGCAGGCATTGTAAGCAATGTGACATTGACTGGTAAAGCGGATCGCTACATCTTCGCCCCAGGCTTTGTTGAGACATTGGTTAATGCAGCAGCAGCTGCAAGTCTGCACATTCGCTCTAGCCAGTTTGACATCGGCGGTGCTGTGACTTCTAACCGTCAGTCTCTGACTGGCGCGTTCAGTCAAGGTATCCAGACCCAGAACTTGAGCAACATCTTCAGTTCTACATCTGGCGGCAATGGTGCAAGTGGCGGTGTTGGTGGTGGTATCAACCTGTTCGGCATGTAATCCGAAATGACAAGTAGAGGGGCTTAGGCTCCTCTACTTTTTTTTATTTCTAAACCTTGCAATCATGGAGATAAAGATGCATCAGGCGATATTTGATTTCCATCACGCATTTGGTAATCAGGATCGAATCCCGATCTTTCTCAACGACGCTGATGTCAGCACCATCCAAGGAAAGAAGGCGTTTAATGAGAAGTTGATGACGCTCTACGAAGAGGAGAGCCTAACCTCTGCTCCCACGTGTCAGTGTCGTCACCTACGAGGCGGGAAGTTTCACTTAGACATTTGTCCCAAGTGTAACACAGTCTGTGAGTACGACATCGACCGAGAGATCGAAGATGACCTCTGGATTAGAGCCCCTGCTGGAATTAGAGCGCTCATTAATCCCAACTTCTATGTCATGCTAGACGACTTCCTGACTAAAGGTCAGACCAACTTGCTGACTTACATGATCAACCCTGCTGCGAAATTTGATCCTCGTAATCCCTGGATTATGGAGATTGAGAAGTGTGGCTTTACACGGGGCTTGAATTACTTCATTGATAACTTCGATGAGATCATGGAGCATATCTACCGCATTGTCCGCAATGACCGGAAGAAGCAAATCCCTGCGATAAAACAGTTAATCACTGAGAATCGCAATAAGCTGTTCCCTCAGTACATTACCGTGCCTAACCGCATGGCTTTTGTCATTGAGAAGAACGAGTATAACAAATGGGCAGACAAGACCATTGAAGCGGGCATTGATGCCATGCTGACAATTGTCTACGCTGATACCAAGGTCAATGGCAAAGAGAAGACAATTCCTCGTAAAGAGGCATTGGTAAGCTCGGCTATGGCAAGTTATGCCAAGTTCTGGATTGACTTCTATACCAAGGTCGCTGGGAAGAAGCATGGCTACTTCAGGCAAGAGATATTTGGGCAGCGAAGTCACTTTACTTTCCGTGGGGTAATTACCTCTATCACCAATCGACATAAGTACGATGACTGTTATCTCCCTTGGAAAATGGGAGTGCAACTCTTTAAGGATCACATTGCATCTAAGTTGATGCGAGGTGACGCAACCCGTGTAGCAATGTCTCCTCGTGAGGCAAATGCTTTAATTAACTTTGCCGTCAACAACTACGTCAAGGTTATTGATGATGTCTTAAAGGAGTTAATTGCTGAACACCCAAGTGGTCGTGGTCTACCGATTCTGCTACAGCGTAATCCGAGTTTGAAACGAGGCAGTGCGCAGCAGCTCTGGGTACCAGAGATCAAAACTGACTTGGGCGACTTTACGATCAACTTATCCGTGTTGATTTTGAGTCACTACAATGCTGATCGACACAAGGTCCCCCTGGCTAGTGATAGTCAGCGTGGCACTCTCTTAATTGCTGGAAGTAAGCGCAGTAAAACTGCGTGCCCTAAAGTCTAGTGTAACTACAACGTGGCTAGAAATGGCGAGCGTGAATGTCGCGAAAGCAGAAACAATACACTAGAATGATCTATGGTGAACATAAGCCTAAGGATTGTAAGAATGGGCAATCAGCAGCCAAGATTCTAAATATCGCTGTGATAGCGAGATACGAATAAGGTTCAACGACTATCCCGTAGCGGGGAGTAGGACTCAAGTGGGTTCCAAATAGAGAGCATCTCTATTCTAACGAATAGTCAGATGGTGATATAGTCTGCTCCAGTCCTGAATTGACAGGATTATACAGAGGACGAAAGTCCTGGCGGGTACTTCAATGCGTACCGGGTCTAAGTAACGACTAGACTGGACAATAGGTTTGACGGTAAAAGATTGCTGTCGTTAAATTTCTTTAACTGCTGGGAAGGGCTTAGAGCTTGGCTAACTACTGCGAGTCGAAAGACAAAGCGAATGTTTGAAAATAGCTAGGATTGTCAGATCAGCAGCGAAGATCCTAAATAGTGTCGTGATGACAGGATAGGGATAACGTTCAACGACTAAATGCTTCGGCGAGAGGGTAGAGAAGCTATTGCTCACCCGTAACAGGAAACGCTCCCACTTCGGTGGACGAGTAAAGATATAGTCTGGCCGGTAGGAAAGCTATCGGGAGTCACTGTCTGGACAACAGTGATGGCAAGTGTAGCGACTTGTAGAAAAGCACTTTTTGTGTACAATTTAAAAGGATCAACTCAACGGCTACTTCATTGTAGACGGACGGATTTACAACATTCTTTGCCGCTTGCATCCAAGCTTGACGGTGATGGACTTAAACACAGCCAATGAGATTTCAGCAGGCCTAGACTTACCTAAGCCAATGACATCGACTTTGGATAACTGGATTTGGATGGAGGAGGAAGAGCTTTTACGAGCCGACGGTGTACTACCTAGTTAACAATGGAGATTGAAAATGCAAGTGGTTTACGGGAACGAGGCAACGTTCCAGATGATGACCTTCGGTGTCCCTTCTGCAAGTACCTTTGATTACTTTCAGGAGAAGAGCCGGTCATTTGATTTGAATGTCTCAAATACTGCCTTGTTGAAAGTCAATGAGGTGCAGGACTTCTATAAAGGCATAAGCTTAGATGCCGCGTTAGACGCCCTGCGAGCAGCGAAGAGTTCCTTGGGGTCTTTGGAAATACCAGACATGATCTTGGCATTGACCTCCTTAGAAGAACTCCAAGCACCGCCTGACGCCATGGTGCCGTGGATCATGGCAAACCCTACTGTGCGGGAGATGTACTTAAACAACGAGTGTGAAGGCTATGGCGAGCGTTATCTGGACTACTATGCCGACGCACTGGGAACAAATCATACCTTGTATCGTGCAGCAGTGCATGGACTTTGGCGGGAGAATAAGGACGGGGAGTATCAATGTGAAATCTTTGGCGACGTCTTAGCAGACGAGTCCCTTCAGATTGATATGAGAGAGCAACTGGAAATCATGCAGACCTGGGATGAGTTAGAATACTTCCTTGCCCAGCGTGGTGCTGATCCAACCAGTCCGTTTGGAAATAAACTCTAAGAAAATAAGAGGCTTCGGCCTCTTATTTTTTTCAATAGATGAGAATTTTACTATGAAGGCGAACATTCCAACGTTAAGTAAACAGGGTTATATCACTGATCCACATCAGGCTATTTTATATCTATTTAAGGCATTCTGTACCTCGGACAAGTCCCAGTCCAATTTCTGGCGAGGACAGGTAGCGTCCCTAGTCTATCTGATTAAGAAGAATACCAAGACCATGGACAGTCTACGAGGCGACGTAGAGGAAGCCTTACAGCAACTCTATAACACCTATTTCGAAGACGTGCGGATACAGGTTGAGTTAACCTCTGGTACGGAGCTGCCATTAAGTGAAACGCCAACGGTCAATCTGAATATGGCGATTTTAGTCAACGAAAAGGGACGGACCTATAACTTAAGCACGTTATTGGAAGACGCTTTTCGAGAAGGAGACTCTATGTACAACCGCATTGTATTTAAGGAACAGCGAACATGAAGCAGCACAACACGACAATCAATGGGATGAAATTCGCAATTGAATATCATTGTGACTATGGACAGGACGCTTCTATTGTCCTTTCTGGAAGTGAACAACGCTTTACTTATTGCGCCACCGAACAGGGTGTTCGATTACTGGAGTCTGATCAGACTATGGATCAGGAAGTACTCATTGAAATCGCGAAAGAGATCAGGGAAATCGAACTTAAGTGCAGTAAGTACACCATGGGGCTGGTACAGTTCTGCTATGTTACGAGGGTAAGTTAGATGGTGAACACAATCCATGAACTAAGACAGATCACTCTGACCTTTGGCGAATTGAGCTATGATGTTCGCTACACCGACTCACTAGGGTTGTGCCAGAGAACTGCACTCGAAGAAGGACAGTCGTTCTTCCAATTTGAGCCGATCAAGGGCATCTTACATATCCCCAATGTCAAAGGCTATAGCCGAGCCTTCATCTATGAGGTGGCCAGTTACATCCACCAACATGAGATCATGTACTTAGCTGAACGTCCGATTTATTGCTACATCAAACGAATGAATGGAGAGACTCATGTTTCCTAATCGCGGTGAAATTAAAGAGACCCCTTATGATGAGATTCGCGATCCAATGGTGCGCGAAGACTTAAGAAACTTAGCAGACAAGTTGCGTCCACTGGCTGAGCCTCGCCGCATTACCATGAAGCTGGCTGTCTTTGAACGTCGTTGGCTGAATATGTTCATTGGTAAAGTTGATCCAAACGACCAACCTCGTGGCTTTCCTGTACTGAAATGGATCGCTGAGGTCACAACCAATCCCTACACTTGGGTGGACATCATTGACCGCAATGGAGAGGTCGCTTATTCTGTCCCGCCATTACTGAACAGTGATGCAGTGAAGATTCAGCATGTTGACTTCTACCACCACGTCATGGAACTACAAGCCATGCGTGATCACGGTGAACCTCAACACGTCATTCAAGCCTATCAGGAGAAGCACATTCTCAACCTGATTGGCCGCGATGAGAACGCCGACCTCTACATGAAGGAGATCGACAAGATCGCCATGTATCATGGATATGCGCCATTTACCACTATCACTCAGAAAGAGGAAGAAGTGAGTACAGGCGGACTGTCAGGCGGTTATGGGGAGAAGATCCGCAGTGAGGACTTCTAAACGTATCATTGAAGGGGTTTCAGGAAGTGACTTTCACTTAGGTGCCAACAGTGTCCCGACTGAACAGATTGTCGATGGACTGAATCGTCTCATTACCAATCGTCCTTTATTTAAAGATATTGACCTTGCGATCTTTGCAGGGGATGTCTTTGATCGCCTGCTACCCCATCCCAGTATGGAAGCCATTCGCTCACGCGAGTGGATGGACGACACCACGAAGCTTGCTGCTGAAGAGAATGTCATCATCGGTATCCTTGAGGGGACACCGATGCACGACTGGAGACAGTCACGCTATTTCCTGGAGACCAATGTCGCCATGGGGAATATCGCTGACATTCGCTATGCGGACGTGGTGAAAGTAGAATACATCGCACCACTCGGTATCCATGTACTCTGGGTACCGGATGAAGCCCATCCGAATTGTGCACTGACCAAGATTGCGGTAGAGAAAGCGCTATTAGAAGCAGGCGTCACTGAGGTTGACATCACGGTACTCCACGGTCAGTTTAGACATCAGTTTCCAAGTCATCTGCATGATACTGGGATTGACTTTCATGACACGGAGTTCTATGACCGGATTACTCGGCACTTTGTCTTCATCGGTCACATTCACCATCACAGCATCTATAAGAAGTTTGTCTCTCATGGCTCGATTGAACGATTACACCATGGCTACGAATCGCCTAAGGGTGTAGTGCGCTTCACCCTCGACTTGGATAATCCTAAGAAATCCAAGTGTTGGTTTGTTGAGAACACCTCGGCTAAGATATTCAAGACCATTAAGATCACTGGTGAGGACTTGAACTATGAAGCGGATAACGTTCGCATTGCTGTAGCCAATCTCCCATTGGGCAGTGCGGTGCGTTTAGAGGCAATAGCGGAACATCCAATTCATAATCTGCTTAGTGGCTTTAAGCGCGAGTTTCCTCACTTTAGCTGGAGCAGTAAATACAGTAAGGTCAAGAAGATTGAGAAGACGAGGGACTTAACCGAGCGAGCTCGTCGTCAACGAATCTCGATACGCCGAGAGAATCTCAAGGCTTTAATCGAACCTAAGTTAGACGTACATTCTCCTGACTTAAAACAATGTGTGCTTAAAATCTTGGAGAAATGCCTATGAGCAAAGCACTGAGCCTACGTCGTAAGGGGCAATTGCCTCTCTCAGTGGCGACTAGTATCGCCATTGAGTCGTTGCTGAACATGACACCGACTGAGGATGCAAGTCCACACGTCCGTGTCCCTAAAGGCGATCGTAAACCTATTGTCGACTTCAAGGAACTCTGGATTAACCTGCGTACATTGCTACGCAATATTGACGGAGCAATTGATCCTGACATTACTAATGACGCGTCGCCTCGTGACTACTACAAAGTGGTCTTAGAGGAAATTCAAATCTTGGAGAACCTCATCTCAGAGCTACCAGAAATGCAGCGTCCTGTGTTGAAGTTCTATACCAAGACCTATCACTCCCTGACTCGTATTTGGCCAAATGCGCTGTTCCGTGATGTCACTGCACCTCGTTTGCAGGTGTATGCCACTATGGAGAACAACGTTATGGCAGACCTCTTAGAAGACCTACGACGCGGCACTTTGCGTGCAGAGTCAGTGTTCTCAGAGGACTGTTATTTGACCATTGCCGAACGCAGTGCCTTGATTTCCCATTTCCCCATTGATTTATTGTTAGTGAAGCATGGGAAGTTTCAGGCATTGGTGGAATCTCATACCGGGGCGATTAAAGATCGGTCAGAGTGGAATACCAAACTTCGAGATGGTAAGAAGTACCCACGCATCCCCTTTGATCGTGCCATGGTGCAAATCTTCGGTGACAAGGAGAACATGTTGTCTCCTCAAACCATGCAGATTCGGAAGAAAATGGCTGAGCTTTCAGAGAAACATAACTGGAATGCTTTGACTACAAGAGACCGAATCCTGTTCTGCGTTAAGCAGGAAAACGAGCCTGTCTTGTACAATTTGATCAAGGCATGCTATGCAAACTAGCGGTTATAAATAACCGAAGCTTCTATAATTTAGAGATTCAGATAGGAGACATTTATGTCCAATAATCAAAGCTACCAACGTACCCTCCATGACGATACACGTTTCCAATTGGAAGGAGCCGTGCAATCGGGTGCGAAATGGCCAGCAACACTTGTGGTTAAGCCACGAGTAGATTCCTACAAGGGCTACACCAACTCCTTTGTCCGCTTGGTTACACGTACCAATATTGACAATGACTGGAACAACGGGATTATTCAAGCCCTGATTACCGTGCAGGACTGGTACAAAATCCGTGCCCTGATCGAAGCGTTAGATGGCAGTGACTTTAACTATCCAGACATAGATTGTTACGAACGTCCATTTGGTCGTGACCGTAAGCCATCTAAAGAACCAGTGTTGACTGCTAAGGTCAAGCTCGGTACTCGTGATGGACGTGTCTATCTCAGTGTCGTAGACATGGTGAAACCTGAACGTGTGAAGATTCCATTCTTCTTTGGTACGCCATATGCGCGGACTCCATTTACCACTATGGGTGAGAAAGGTGACTTTGCACTCAGTAAGGCAGCTGCACTTGGTTGGCATGATGCATTGTCTATGCTTCTACCTGAGGGCTTCGCTGAAGAGTTCCGTAAGGCACAGGCGAAAGACGCTCAAGGCGGCAGTAATGATAACTACCACAGTGGTGGGGGACAAAGTAGCGGAAACACTGGTGGCGGTTCATCGAATCACGACAACGGTGCGGATTTGGATGATGACTTACCATTCTAAACTAGGCTAAGCGAATAATAGGGGGCAGGTCCCCCTTTTATTTTATTTCAACTAATTTTTGATTATACATTATAAAGAAGATAAGGCGTCAACTGGAGTTAAAATGCAAATCAATTTAAAGGACACGCAGGCTATCGTTGAGCACGATGGTCTCCGTGTTCTCTTCGATTTAAAGGATGCTTTTCAAAGTCCACAAAAAGCAATATCGAGAGAACCTTTTATAGAGATCAACAAGTGGTTTGCCTCCCTTGCAAAGTCACGTCAAAAGGCTATCTTCGATATCTACGTGGAATTTCGAAAAGAGCTCACTGGGAATATGAACGTCGAATTTCTGGAAGAGCGCATGACGGCTCTTTCAGAAGCCCTGTATCAATACGTCACCTTTGAACCAATCAAGGCCTTTGTTGAACGGGAACAGCTGCTCAAGATTGACAATGTGGGATTCATTGCCAAGCACCAAGAGGACGATCCGAATCCTGAGAAGACTTACATTGCCTCAGAGTACTACGACCTGACGCTGTACATGCTCTGCCTACGTCCACTGTTTCCAATCTCCAGTGAGTTAGGTGAGCGCTTAAGCAAGGTCTACGGTAAGGACTATAAGGAACACTTCTCTCGCATTGCCCTGCTGTCTAATACCTGGCTGATGGACGCTGAGCCTTTGAAAAGGCTTAGTGACTATGTCGAAGCAACGGTTGAGAAACGTAAGGACGAGATTGGCAATGTCGTGTTTAATGCCATGAGTCGGGAAGAGTTCTCTAGCTGGGCGATGTCTAAGGTGATCTGTCGTCGTTTGATGTCAGGGGAGATCCATCCTGTCCCTGGTGTACCGTCACAGGTCAGTTCAATCTGGGGTTTCATCAAGAACTCTGTTCGTCAGACGCCTAAGATTGCCAGTGTCGGAGATGTAGCCATTAAGACTCCACCGAGTGCAGGCGGTGAGGAAGTCAAGAGTATCATGGAAGAAAATCGGGTACGTCACAATACCACGATTGGTTTCATGGTGCAGAACGAGCACTACTTAAGTGACATCGGCAATGTGGTGAGACAGATTGATCCGACTGTTCCACATGAGCTAATTACAGCCGCAGAGGAAAGTCCTCTGGTGTTTGGTGTGGGCTGTATCTCACGTTGGCATACCGTGATTACGCAGTACCTGATTGCAGACAAAGTCAGTCTACGGATTTTAGAATCTCTCCCTAAGCCTTCACATGTTGCAGGGATAGAGATTTCCCGTATCTTGCTTTGGCATTGGGGTTATCACGAGTTGGCCTTACTCATGTCCTCAGAAGAACACCCTGTGGAATATGAAGAAGACGACACCGTGGTGATCGGTGCGCCGATTAACCATCGTACTGATGCTGACCCTGCCTTAATTACTCGGATCAATGAAATCTACATCTTAGAGAATGGCAAGAAGACTCGCCCTGATCGACACCCTGTGTACCTAACATTAAGAGAGCTATGCTCTTTAATCCCCAATCGACTGTGGGAGGTGAGACCCATTAAAGGAGAGGTCTTACCTGAATCAGTAGATAGCCTCATGCGAATGAAGACGCCGAATGACATCATCCATCAGGTGGTGAAATTAGCCGTTGACTTAGCAGAGAAAAGACTTACATCCGGAGATGAAAAATGAGTGGAATTAAATTGGGTCAAAGCACCCTTGGTGGCTTAGGCGGTAACTTTAGCAATACTGCTGAACCTGCACCGAGTTTCAATCTGAATTTAAATACAGGTTTGGGTAATCTCTCAGGGATTACCAATGCGCCTAAAATTGACACCAGCGGTCTACAGCTCCAGACCAATGAAATCTCGTCCATGCTGCAAGGCGAGGCACGAGTGAGCGTAGTACGGGGAAGTTTCATGCTTGCTCCCGGGGTGAAGCCTGCGGTGAATCGCCCTTTACAAGTCAACGCCAATGACTCTAGTCTCATGGGATCAATTAACAATCTCGCGGACATGATGCAGATGGGTGCCAATGTTCCTGAACGTCGTATTCGGGAACTAGGTGCACAATTGATCAACTGTACCACCGAACATGAAGGTTACATTGCCATTCCAATGGGCTGGAACCAGCGTCGTCTACGTTTCATGCTGGTGTTTCGTGTAGATGCTGCGGATACGATTTATCAGACCATTACAGGTTATACTGACTATGATGACCCTGCAATTGTCAATGGCGTAGAAGCAGGCGTTGACCCAAACATGCGTCTGTACTTCAATAACGTCATGCGTTTTAAACCTATTCGGGAACGTAATGAATTCGGTGCTGAGACTGAACGTTTAACCATCATGTCGTCTCACCAGATCATGACCATGCGTGACGGTCAACAAGGCTTTAATCTAAGCAGTTTTGATCAGCCTACACCAAAAGAGTTGATCACGCCAACCACCATGTTCCATCGCTTAGATTACCAGTTGTCCGACACCATGCAACATGGACGTCCAATGGACTCTCGCTGTCGCATTGGTGCTATGGGTGGTGTGACCATGAGTAACCGCAGCAACATGCTAGGTTCTTCATTCTTCACTAACTCGATCAAAGCCCTTAACAACGCGGCAACTGAAATGAGCATGAACGCACGCGGTAGCATGAACATGACTAGCCGTAACTTGGTACGTGGTGCTGCTAACCATGTTCACATGCAAGAAACCAACGCGGTAGAAGACAAGGTCATCAACATGCTGCGCCAGATGACCGGCTATGCATCCACGGGTAGCGTGACCTGGGCAGAGTTTGTCCAAGTGTTCCCGGAAGCCGCGCAGACCTGTCAAGTGATGCGTCATAAGGACGTGCAGGAGTCGTACAACTATCACAGTAACGACATCTTCAATCTGAACAATGCTGCAGCGGGTAACTCTGAGGAGTGGGGTACTGGACATTTCACCACGGTGAAAGCACAGCAATTGCTGACTACTGTCCCATCGCTCATGAATGACTGTTTATTAACGTCATTGACATTTAGTGTGACCAATATGACAGTCGGGCTGATTGACCCATTGGAGTTCAAGCCTACGGCAGGGGCATCATTCCTAGGTAACGGGGTTGATCTAAGGCCGTTTGTGGAATTGTTCTTCAGTGAATACCGGACTCGGATTCACCCAATCTTGAGTGACGGTGACACCAAGCATTACACCTTGACTTGTCACTGTGACTTAATGGGTGAGATGCGTGTGACGATTTACTACGATGGACTTGGTGAATCCTACAACTACAGTGCAGGTACGTACTGTGACCACCTGTTCACCCCTAACCAGTCAGCAAATGCTGCGACGCTCGAAAATGTAGCAATCGACTTCGGTTCAATTGCCTCAAACTTAATGAAGTTATAGGAGAGAAAACTTATGTTTAACAATCCCTTGTTAGACCATTACCAGCACTTACTGAACAACTTGTTGATCTACACAGATGACAATGCGCAGTGTTATACCAAGAAGAAAGGCAGCGATGTCCAGATTCCAACCATCATTGAGAATCGTCGCCTAGTGTTGCCTACGCCTGAAATCTTAAAGGCACCGAACTGGGACGCGCAGATTGCGTTCCATCCGTTCTCTGAATCGGTGCTACGTGGTCCATCGGAAATCATCGAATGGATGAAGGAGCGCATGTTGACTCGTCTGACTGCGCTGATCAACATCACTGCGGTACACTTAACTGAAATTGCAGCGAGTGCAGAAGCACAGCAGGCGCTGACTACCAATCAGTTAAGCATCATTCAGCAGTTAGGTGAAGCCGATGAAAAGACCTTGAAGCTGGTCGAAGACTTGGCAGGTGCAGGTGCACGCGGTAAAGGTCAAATGGTACACTTCTTCTTACGTCACTCTGGCAAGACCGGTGGAAGCAACAGCTTCCGTCGTTACTGTAAAGTGACTTTCCCGATCTATAAAGAGATCATGGAAGATTCTGACCGTATCTTTGAAATCAAAGTACGTAAGAAAGACAAAGTGTTCTTAACTAATCTGTACGACTACCTGTTTGACAAGATTGGTTTAGAAGACCATTATAGCGCAGGTAGTAACTCGGAAGTTGCACCTTACTACCACGCCTTAATTGAGGCCTTTGGCAAAGTAGGTAAAACCATCTCTAGCCATATCTGGATTTTCCGTAGTCACATGAAAGACTATGTCGACTCTCGTATTACCCCAGACGGTTGGCTAGATACCTTTGAAGCCGCAGCAAAGAGCGCAAGCTTCTTACCTGCTCTGGCATTTAACATTGGTAAGGGTGGTCAAGGTACCGGTAATGACAATGCAACAGCGAATGCTGCGACTGCCAAGATCGTTGAAGAAGTCCCTGTGTTGCAACAATCAAACGGGGCATTGCAGGCAATGGTTGGTTCAGGTGGCGGCTCCAGCAGTCTATTACACGGTCTCTTGACGGGTAATGCGGCACTGGTAAGTCAAGCCAACTTCAATACCATGCTGGGTGTACAGCCACCTGCGATGAATCCATTGCAACAGGGTGGCTCGGTATTGCAGAACCTGCTTGGTGTCAACAACACGGTACCTGCGGCTACCTCTAACAGTCTAGGTAAATCCAGTCTAGGTGCTTTTGGTGCAGCGGCTGCGCCTCAAGCAACACCTAACTTAAATAGTCTGTTAAACGGTCAATACAATCGCGGTTGGGGTTGATCGAAAAAAAAAAAGAGTAGCTCACGCTACTCTTTTTTTGTTTGTTACAAGGAGCGTTTAGCCTTCTAAACGCTTATGTCGAGTGACAATGTCGAGTACTGCTTGGTACTCTGGAATCACTAACGTGGTATTGGTACCTTCGTAGTCAGTCGGATCACTGAGATCGTTCATGGCTAGAGTGTAGGAGAAGATATCCGGAGAGACTCCGTTGTCTTGGAGCAGTCCATAGAAGTCGCCCTTGAATCGGTCTGCCGTGACAGGGTCTAAATAGATGACGTGATACTGTCCATTGTTAATTAAATATTGCTTATGTGCAAGTAAACTAGCTCGCACAGATGAGTTGTAAAACTCATATCTGGCTTGACTTGGCAAGCGTTCGATCAATGACGTAGCCATGACTCGACCTCAATTTGATTACATACTATTAAAAAGAGTTAACTGGAGAGAGAAGATAAATGCGTAATCCCGAACATAATCCTGAGTTCTATTCGCGTTCTGCGATGAACCCTATGCTGTTTGAAACCTCTGCGGTACGGAATCAAATGACTGACGGATTCCGTTCACAGTCCCTGGTCACAACAGGTGCAACACCAAAGTACCACTACACCGGTGTCGAAGACGAGATGGGGAAATATACCTTCTCGGTTCGCTTTCCATGTAACGCTGAGATTTACCAAGTCATCCATAAGGACACGGAGACACGTGATCTACGCACCAGTAAGAACCCGACGACTATTATTATCTTTCGGGACATTGACAAGGACATCTTTGACTTTATTGAGGTGCCTAAGTACCACTGCATGCACCAGTACTACGGCTATGTCTATAAAAAGGACATGAAGGAATATAATCGTGCATTAGTCCCTGGCAATATAATTGCTAAGGGCACTGTAATAGCAAACTCACCTACAATTGCTGATGACGGTACCAACATGTACCTGATTGAAACCATGCGTTGCAATGTTACTATGCCGGAGGTGACTGAGGACGGCTGTATTGCCAGCATTGAATACTTGAATGAAAATAAGGTGTTCTGTGTCGAACGACGTGTTCTGCGCTTCGGTGGTAATGAGTTCTTATTGAACATGCATGGTAAAGATGGTAAGTATGCTGGGATTCCTGCCATCGGTGATCGCATCCCTGCCTCTGGCTTGGTCTTTGCTTCTCGTCGGATTAACAACTCCGAGGAAGACAAGTTCTTAAGCCCAGTGCTACTCCATCCGAGTTTCTTGCAAACTCTGGAGCATGGCGACACTCCAGTCTACGGACGACCTGATGCCATGGTCACTGATGTGCGTATTCTGCGTGGTCGTAATGAACGTGCTAACTATCCTTCCTTGTTTGATGAACAAGTGTGGGAGTTGCATCGTCGTGGCTACGATTTCCATCAACGCATTCACGGGGTAGAGAGTGCTCTGACTAAGCGCTATGGTGAACACTTGAAGTACAGTAAACGACTGTCTCGTCTGTTCTTGGATAGCTATGCTGAAATCATGGGTAGCGGCATTCACAAGAAAGCCGTGCACAACATCGTACATGAAAAACTGGTGGTGAACAATTGGTTTGCCATGGTAGAGTTTTGTTACTGGATTACGCCTGACATTGGTTTTAAGATTGCCGATGAGCAGGGCTGTAAGCACATCATCGTAGCCAAGAAGCCTCGCGCTGAAATGCCGATTGATACTGACGGTAACATCGCTGACGTTGTCGCTGATCCTCAGGCGGTGATGTCACGGAACAACGTCTCGCAGTATTTGATCATGTACATCAACGGGGCGAGTAAACGGGTAGGGATGCGGGTGAAAGAGTTAGTTGAACAGAATAAGGTCAATGAGGCTTGGGAACATCTGTTTGACTACTACAAGTTGATTACCGATCAGGTCATTCCGATGATTGAGGACTGTCGTTACTCTAAGGAGGAAGAAGTGCGTGATGTACTTCGCTTAGGAACAGCACGTCCTTTCATTCCACTGGACAACGACACGTGGGACAATTACTTTGAATTGGTCAATGCAATTCGAGAGAAGTTTCGTCCTTGCTTAGGGCCGATTAGTTATCGCGGTAATAGTGGACGCTGGGTCACCACGAAACGCGATATCCTAATTGCATCCTTACCAACCATGTTCTTGGAAAAGGATGGTCGTGATGGTACAGCAGTTGGCAGTTCACGTCTACATGGCACCTTCGCACTCCCGACTAAGCCAACTTCATTGGCTGATAAGGTAGCACTTCCTGGGAAAGAGTCTCCTGTGAAAATCTTTGCAGAGACTGAGAAGCGTTTGACTTCTGCTGCCTGTGGCGGTAAAGGGATGCGGATCATTGATGAGTATAACGGTAACGTCTCCGCACATCGTGAGGTGATGAAAGCGATTTATAACGCAGGACAACCGACTGCGATCTATGAAGCAGTCGATTGGAATAAGGTCAAGATGACCGGTGGGCGCATGGTGAAGTTCTTGCACACCATGTTTAGAGCATCAGGTATTGAGCTAGTGGAGAGTACACACTGATGGGCGCAGCAATCTTTCAAGTGAACGCACGGGACTTGTTGAACAAGTCCAAGAATGAAATCTGGGAATTGCCTCAGGGTTGGTACGACATTACCTTTGACAATGGGGAAGTGTTTCGCTCTACTTCACGTCGCTGCATCTACACGTGGTATTGCTGGATCTTCCATCGCCTGTTTCCTGAAACGCCGTTGTTGCCACGTCACCACTTCTTAATGGCTCAAACGGATCGCAGTGTGCATCGTCGCATCTTAGGCAATTCATTGACTGACATGCGACGCGTCACCAATATGAAGGACAAGGCGAAGCTTGAGAAGATGTGGGCACTCATTTATGAATGTACCAATGACATCTTTAATGACTTCTCAGAAAACCTAGAAGAATATGTCACCTCGACCTCGGCAGAGGACGTAGCTGACTTACTGTACTACCCACCGATCAAAGCAGTCAACGATGCGATTCAGGCGATGAATTTTCCTGATGAGCGTATGGTAACGACTGCTACCAAGTCTATTGAAGCTATCATGCGGGGTGACTTGAAGATAGCAGGTCACCCGATGGTACGTACGTTGAAATGTGGCTCTGCACGTGCAGGGCAAATGCTTCAGATTGGCGGGCCGATTGGTCACCGTACCGATGTAGATGGGAAGATTTACGAACCTGCGATTGCACGTGGCTATGGCCATGGCATGAAAACATTACGGGATACCTTAATTGAATCTCGCGATGCTTGTCGTAACATCTTCTTTCAGAACCGTCCGATGCAGCTGTCAGAATGGAATAACCGGGTAGTGCAGTTGATGACTGCAATTCTGGCTAATCTACATGAGGGAGACTGTGGCACCACAGACTTGCTCAGCATCTTTATCGAGGACAACTCGGTGTTGAAAGACATTCGAGGCAGTTACTTCCACGATGAAGAGATTGGTATGCTGCGTCCAATTGAACCAGATGACAAGCAGTTGATTGGCAAACATGTCAAGATTCGTAATGTCATTGGCTGTCGCCATGCAGATCGCTATGGATTCTGTAGCACCTGTTACGGTGAGTTGTACTATAACGTACCTGACCGTACTAACATTGGCCACGTGGCGCCGACTGAGGTACTCGGCCCAGTCGGACAGCTAATCCTATCGCAGAAGCACTTGAATCGTGCAGCAACCTCAATTAAGTTTGACTTAGCTGAGGGTTCTGAGGAATGGCTCTCGGTGTCTGAAGATGGTTTACATGCCATGCTGACGGATATCTTTAAAGGTCGT
>JACCDZ010655799.1_pt1 | contig 21353 bp, 14 predicted proteins | sample 7449551 | NCBI WGS metagenome assembly JACCDZ01 (sample SAMN15323452, study PRJNA562643) | freshwater metagenome | isolation source: river surface water | place: USA:Blue River Watershed | collected 2017-08-18
ACCTCAACAGCAACAAATATGACCCTGACAGTGTGGCCAACCCCTATGGTCGGTATGGCAGCAAGTATTCAAACGACAGCATCAATAACCCATATGGTGCAGGCAGTCGGTACAACCAAGACAGCCCGAACAACCCTTACGGCAATGGAATGACGATTATCGGCCGTTGAAGTAGCAACTCCCAGCTAAAAGATTCTGAGGGCTAGAAACATCAACCCTTACTGACAGTCGCCCAATCTGCGGAACTTATATTCATCTTCACGTAGTGAAGTTGCAAATAATTGAAATCACTTTGCCAACAAGCAATCGCACGCGCAAATTTTTCTTGGTCTTGCCGTTCAAAATTTCGTCTCACAAACGCAAGATGTTTGGCAGTGCGAAGAATTCTTTTTTTAGTTCCAGGATCTCCCCATGGCTCCACATAATCCCTAGGCAACCTAAGTGGCAAAACCATTTGATCGCAGAAATCAACCAAGAATTCTCTGCGGTCTTTTTCGTTTAATCCTTCTTTCGCATCTACGCTGTAGCCAAGCATCTTGAGAGGGCTTACATCTGCCCAGTTGTTATCGCCACGATACTGCGAGATGTGTTGTGCTTTTTCATGCACCTTCGCATGCCGAATTTTTTTAGCTGAATCTTTCCACGTTTCTGGAACATATGGCGCGACAGCTGCCAGTCTCTTGGGAAGATTGGCTAAGTCTACCGGTTGGAGTTGAACAGATTTCGAAGACCTTGCAACTGGTACCCCATAAAATTTTTTCACCAACTCAAAAATCCAAACCTGCTCCGCCACAAATTGGGGTTCATAGGGCGACATGATTTCGATGACTTTTCCTGCAAATTCGGCAACAGACTTCTTGTTGGGGCGTTGTGGAATTTGATCAATTAAATCCTCACCCCCAGTTACTGGTTGCACTAATAAGGTCATGATCGTTTCAATGACTGGAACATACTGCCCACCAGTCAAAGCTTTAGAAAAAGCATCTCGATTCAAGATATTTTTTGAATATCTTTCCGACTTCTTGCCCTCCATTGCCGCAACAGCCAAGTTAGCTTCGATTTTCGTCGCTGCAAGATAGCTTTCTTGCAATTTCTTCAAGACAATCTCTTTTGTTGAAAAATCCCTTGAAGCAACCTCCAGGTGCAACGCAAAAATAAATTCTGGCCATGCCACAGGTAAGCCGGCCATATGGATCAAAGAATCAATATCAATGGCGCTGAATGGAGCGGCCTGCATCGGACTTGTACGCACGAGTCACCTCCATCAAATACGGACATAAGTCACATTGAATTCCTTGCACTGCCTGTGTTGCTGCAAGCGGTTGGTAAAGCTGAATGCTTCATTCAGCTCATACCGTTGAAACACATCCAGCCCCCGGCTGAGCACGATCTTCCAGCCATGGTCTGTGGTGATGTCCCGGTCATGCTTGGTACCTGACTTGTCGTATTCCCAAGTGAACCGAATGCCAATGCTTGCACAGGCTTCGGCCATTTTCTGGAAATTCTCTCCCTGCTTATCGCCGTTGAATTCATCTTCAGCCGTCAACACATGCACAGCCACTTCGCTCTCTGGGCTGCTGTTTTTACTGACTGTTTCCAGCAGCTCCATCAAGTTGCGTTGCTGATGAAACAACCGCAGGTACGGGTCGGTGATCGTGATCTTGCTGGCACCCGCCACATAGGGGCCAAACAATTTGTCAAAACTCACACCCTTTTGGTTTTCCTGAAACACCAGGTGTTTTTCCTCCAAGTCACGCATCGGCGACTCTGCAGCCCGCTCATCTCGAGTGGGTTCTTCTGCAACTCTGTGATCATTGCCACCAGATTCGACTTGCCTCCCCTCAAACGGCAACTCCACAGTTCCCGATGTTTGACGGTAGTAAGCAGCCGGATACTCTTCCTCTTCCAGCGTCTTGACCAAGTGCTCCTTGCCATCCATCGTGAAATACGAAAAACGAACGGCAGGGTAAGTGGAGTCAATGCGCAGCAACTGGTCCTTGACCCGCTTGCGTCCTTCAATGGCGACACGAAGCACCTCTTCCACTTCCGCATCTGTCGCTTCACCATGTGGGTAAAGAATCTTCATCAAGCCCGAAAACGTCTTGTTGATGCCATCTCGATCACGGGTTGAGATCTCATCCGACAGCCTGAACTTACCTTTGTAGCGGTCTGAGAAATCATGACTGCGCAACGACCGCAAAATTTCGGCGATGTAGTCCACCACAAAGCCAAAACCGCTTGAGAACATTTCTCCACGGATCACGTCAACTTCCCAGCCAGGGATGTAGCTGTGCAAACGGTCCAAGAAAGCCGAGTCATGGAACGACTCGGGTAGCGGATCAAACAGGTCCGAATGCTTGAGCATGTAGGGCACGGTGTGGTCCGTGTTGCCTACGAACACCATGCTGGCCTCGGCCCCCAGCGTTTCCACACCGCGTGAAAACGTCTTGTTGGCCATGTAGTTCTTCATGATGTCTACCAGCGCTTTGTCCACCTTCTTCTTTTTACCGGCAAACTCGTCAAACGCCACGGTGTCCCAATAGCCCACCAGCCCCAGCTTGCCCGAGCTGTTGTTCACAAACAGCTTGGGTACGGTCACCTCACCACCCGAAATCAAAATGCCGTGCGGTGAAAACTCCGAATAAATGTGCGACTTGCCCGTGCCCTTTGGCCCCAGCTCCACCAAGTTGAAGTTGCGCTCGCAAAAAGGCACCAACCGCACCAGCTGGCTCATCTTGTTGCGCTTGCCAAACATCTGAGGGTTAAAGCCCACGCTCTGAATCAACAGGTCAATCCACTCCTCGGTCGTGAAGTGTTTGCGTGCCGCCAAGTAGCCCTCAAAGTCAAAGTGCGACAACTGAATCGGTTTGATGGAAGCCAAGATCCAAGGCGTGGCCGTCTTGTCCTCGGTGAACAGGTATTCCAAGTCCGCAATGCACCACACACCGCCCACCAGCAATTTAGGGTGGGCCTTGACGGTTGCTGAGTCGATCACGACTTTTTTGATACCCAAATTGGCGAACTCAGCCTCATAAGCATCGGTCTTGTCGTTCAGCTCAACGCTGATCCGGTCGATCACCTTGTGACGACCTTTTTCCTTGATGGTGGAGCGAACCAGCCCCGCCTCGTTGCGGTGCACATAGTGCTTGCGCAAGATCTCTTTGACCGTATCGATGCCCGACTCAATCGTCGCCTCGTCATCGGTCGCACAATACTGACCCAACAAATATTCCAGTACGTATGAGGGCACGATGGCGTTGCCCTTGACGGTTTTCACCAAATCCTTGCGCACCACCAGGCCCGCAAAGTGTTGATTGATCTTGGCATCCAGCTGGCTCATGGGGGTTCTCTTTAAAAATCAAATTCGTTCGTGAAGGAACGGCGCAGCGTGTAGCGAATGGCTTTGTACTTGGTGAAATGGGTGGTGGCGTCCACAGGCTCATCCAGCCGCAGCTCCACCTGCTGATTGTTAACCGCATCAGCCTTTCTGCTCAGGATGAACTTGACCGGGATTTCACGGTCACGCGGGTTGTCAGAACTCATGTCAAACGTGAATTCCTGCTGGTCTGACAACAACTCCCCTTCCAAGCTGTAAATGCCCGCCCGCAACTTGCGCGGCTGCAGCTTTTCGTTGGCCGCTTGCATTTGGTAGAGCATCACTGCCAACTGCCCGGTGGTGATGTTGCGCCCTGCACCTGAGACGATGTCCACTTCCACGCGCCCAATATCGCTCTGGCGCTTTTTGTTGATGCGAATGACCGGGATCACCAGTTCTTGCAAGGTTGCCCCGCCATGCACAAAGCGGCTGCCCGAGCCCTGCAAACGCAAACGGTTGATCGACTTGGGAATCTGGATTTCCGGCCCATCGGCCAAGCCAACCTGCACGGGCTCAAAGGTACGGAAACTGCTTTGTGACCTGAGGCCACGCCCCAACACAAAACGGCGGTCCTTGTAGAGAATCTCAGCCCCCTCTGGCGCGGCACTCAAAAAGTCGCTCTCGGCCAAAGGTTTGGCTTGGTAAATAAAGCCATGGTCCGCCGTCACCAGCAAATTGGTGGCGTTGGCGTTGGTCAGTTTTTTCACCAGCTTAATCAACTCATCCAACGTCTGTTCAGCGGCATCAAACACGCGCTCTTCGGTATCGCGGGTGTCGCCCGTCTTGTCGATCAGGTTGTGATAAACGTAAACCACCTCGTTGTCGCGGAATAAAGCGCGCGACTCGTCTCGGCCCATCAGAATCAAATCTTTGGCCAACACCACGCTCGACGCAGGCACCGTGGCCGCCAAAATGCGCGCCCGGTTCTCAGTGCCTTTGGCGGTTTGCCCGTCGACCAGGGCATCACCCGAGTCATTCACGGCAATCGCCAGCTCGGTGTTGGGCAACAGAGCCGCCATGCCCAGCTGGGTGTAGCTGGGCAGCATGCTCAAGCCCGGCAACAACTCGGCCTCGTAGCGGTCTTCCTGGCGAATCAGGGTGGTCATTTCCTCGCCCACCTCGAATCGGAACGCGTCAGAGATCAACACACACACCTTGTTCTTGCGGTCCAGATAGGGCTGCACCATTTGCTTGAAAAAGTCGCGTTGCAGCAAGGCGGGTGCAGCTTCCCAATTGAGCGCGGCATCCACCTGCGTCTGCCAACGGTCATTGAGCTGCACCAAATAACTGTTGGTGTAATGGTTTTCCACCAGCTCCGACAAATCCCCTAAAAGCGAGGCCTGGCCCGACTGGCGCAAGTGGTACACAAACTTGCGGTAACGCTGGTCCAGCTTGAACCAGGTCTTGGCGTACTTTTGAACCCCATCGGCAAACGACGCCATGTCAAAAGACACCGCATCGAGCAACTGCAAAAACTGCGCCCCGTGCTCAATGGCCATGTACACATGCGCGAAACTGTCAAACCAGTGGCTCTGGCGGCGCACGCGCACCCACAGTTCCACCTCTTGCGCGGACACCGTCCGGGCCACCACGGCCCGCACCATCTCGCTCAAAATCTTCCGGTCAATCAGCTCGAAGTAATCCAGCTCCATCAAGGTCCGGAAATCCTTTGTCTGTAACTTGTCGTCCATCTGCAGCAGCTCGGCACACTGGGCCGACAGTGCCTCAAAGGCCTCTTGTTGCTTGCGCGAGTCCTTCCAGCGCTTGTGAAACACCCAAGCCTCACTCGACAGGCTTGATGGGTACGATGCATCCACCCCGGTCTCAAAGCTGTTTTTGAACAGCTCGATCACAAAATCCTTCACGCCCGGCTGGGCCGACTGGTAGCCATACACCTTGCGCACCTGCTCCCACACAAAGGCGCTCAGCCCGCTGCGCTCCAACAGCTTGGCCTTTGTGTCATCGCCCTTGGCCAGCTCGGCCAGCAAAGCCTCCAGCACCATGTCCAGGTGCGGCTCCGCCCCGGCACACACGGCCACCATCTTGCGCAGCAACACATCGCCGTTGTCACCCTGCTCCAGCAGTTTCTTGAGCGCCTCGCGTCGCTTGGCCGCCTCAAAAAAGTAACTGTGCTGCTTGATCCGCTCATAGCACTCCGGCCCCAGCTCCAGCTCGGCCAGCCACAGGGCGCTTTGGTCGGTGCGAAAGGTTTGCCCACTGGCCAACTGCACATCCAGCAGCCAGTTGTCCAAGCGCTCAGGCTCTGCCCCTTCGCGGTACAGCAAAAACTTTTGCTCGGGCTGATCGCGCAACACGCGGTGCTTGACCCCAAACTCGTTGTTCGTCAGCTCAACTTTTTCCACACCCGGCAATTCGAGGCCCACAAAGGCTGAACGAAATTCGCGTTGGTCGTCGTACCAGAAAACAATGCGTTGCTTTTCAAAGAGATTCGTCAGCGCCTGGCTGATCTTGGAAGGTTGACTCATTTTTTATTCTTTCCCTTGAATAGCACTTGCCCCTGCTGGCGTCAGTCGGTACTTTTGCATTCGACTCTGTATCCGATCCGGCATGGTGTACTCAATTTGTCCCTTTTCCAGCAACTCTTTAATCGCCCGCTTGAAAGCCCCGGTTTTGGTCTGCAAGCCCAACTGCAATAGCAGCTCGTTGGACGACAAGGGCTGCTTCTGCAGCATATTGAGGATCATTATCGACTGGGCCCCTGACTGGGCCCCTGACTGGGCCCCCGGGCCCTTGTTGGCATGAGGCAAGGGCATGAGGCTGCGCAAACGGATGCTCAATCGGATGCCCGTGGCAATCTCCGTGATCACAGGTTCAGGCAGGCCTTGGGCTACCGCCTCGGAAAAAATCCTCCGAACTCCGCTGCCCCACTGCTCAATTAAACCCAGCTCGCTAAACACCCGGGCGATCACAGGGTTGCGGATCTTGGAAACACCGCTCTTCATGTCATCGATGGTCATGCCGGGCAACAACATACCTGGGCTCTCCACATCGATGCGGTCGTCAAAAAACGCTATCCGGATCGGTGTGCCCCGCTGCGAATAATCGCTGTGCACCAAGGCGTTGATGATGGCCTCGCGCAACATGGTCAAAGGAATACTCCACTCGTCCTTTCGACGCATGCCTGAAAATTCGGCGCTCTTGAAGGCATGCTTTTTCAGGAACAGTTCAATCGCATCGACAGCCAAAGGCAAGTGATCGTGGATCTCTGCTTGGTCAAAAATATCCACTTTGTCAGTACCGCGGAACCGACCACACTGAATCCAAGCACTCGGAAAATACTGCTCTCGCTGCTTGCCAAACAACAGCACCGCCCCCTGTGTGGGCACCAGTTGGCCCTGCTCTACCCGAAGCAAGCGCAGTGATTGCAAAGCCTGCTCATCTAGGGGCGTCTTGTGCTGCAGCAAGCGGGCAGCGCCGTCCAAGTCGAGGTCCTTTGCCGTCAAGCCCAGCATCGGCAATTCGTCAAAGTCTATGCCCTCGGCTGAGCGCCGCAAATCGGACAACAAAGCCGCATCCACTTGCCGATTGGTGGAGCCTAAGCGGACAAACACCCCCGCCTCAGGCCCTAGTGCCTTCAGGTAGTGTGGTCGAGAACTGCTGGGAAAAACTTCCACCAACAACAACGTGCGCCCATCCACCGTGGCCAGCTCCACATTCGGCAACAGGCGGGGTGCGATGCTGTCTGCAATCAGGTTGCATAAACGCTCCTCGTCAGCCAACGGGTCGCCAACTCCCAAAACCTGCCTGTCATCTGCCACACCAACCACCAGCTTGCCACCCGCCGAATTGGCAAACGCGACCAGCGTCTTGAGCAAGTTGGTAGGCGACGACAAATCGCGCTTGAATTCCAGCGTTTTGGACTCTGGTTGCAGCAGCAACTGATCAAACGGTGATGACATAGCCCAACCTCCCTGACTTGCTCAATAACTTGCTCACCGACTTGCTCAAATTCACAGCACCACCCCATCAGCTGCAGACCCCGCCAATGACGCAGGCAATGTTGAAGTCAGGTCTCGTTTCATCATGAAAATGATGTTGTTGAGCCTGCGAAGCAGATCGTCGTACGTAAGGATATCCATCATGTTGGCGTATTTGCGTTTGATGATCTCAAAGTCCAAACGCTCAGCTGCAGTGAAGTCGTTATCGCGACCCAAGATGAGAAGCGCTTTAGGGTTGGTAATTTGGATCTTCAGGCCGGGCGGCAAATCAGAAGCTCGGGCCTTTTGAATGGCCGCCTCACCTGCCTGCCCCCACTTGCTCAAATGAAAGATGTACTTTTCAGCCTGCATCACTGCGCCAGAAAGCTCCTTTTTGGGCGTGAAATTGTCCCGGTACGGCTTATTGGATAACAAGCAGCGTTCAAAAGGCTTCTTGATTTCAATGATGTCAATGGTCCCGCCAGCATCCACCAGAGTTAGATCAATGAACCGCTTCTTGGCGCTGTCAGGCGTCGAGTAAAAATCGATGATCTGAAGGTTCGGCAGCACCGCGATGTATTTTGGAAAGATCAGCAAAATGAACTTCAAGATCCGCCGCTGCCAATCCGCTTCGGAGTACCCTTCCGGCGAATCCAGCATCGCCTTCAGCTCATCGCGCACAAATTCAAATTTATCCGTCTCGTATTCAGCAACCAAACCCACCCGCTTAATTTCTTGTTTGGGCTCTTTCCTGCGCAGATGTTCTTGCAGCTTGGTCTCTGCGTCAGACATCGTGTCCAGGTAATCCTTTAAAACACGCGTGATCCTGCTTGCGGCATAGCGATCGACTTCTGTACTGGTTGGGAATGTCTTCAACAGACGCCGAAACTCATCAATCGGGATTGCGCTCTCAGCATCACCACCAATGATGATGGGCTCTTCGCACAGGGCATCAATCCTGCTGAAGATGGAGATATTACGGTGCGCGATGAATAAATCACTTGCAAGCTTGACCTGCCTTGTGATTTTCAAATCGTGCTTGAGACCAAGAACGTTTTTGTCAATCAAATAGTAGTCTTCATCAACCCGACCAATTTTGAACGTACGGATGCTGTCGGAAAATCCATTGGCATCCAAGCCATTAGGCAATTGCCCGACCAACACGCTCAAAGAAACCCAAAAGGTCTTTCGGATCGAGACTTCTTGACCATCACGCAATCGTTGATCAATACCAGTCCAACGCAGGTCAGCCTCATAAATTAACTGCAGCACCCCGTCATCGTCGTGGAACGAAATCATCAATCCTCTTCCTTGGCATCTAGCCCCGTGATCTTCTTAAGCGCAGCGCCAAGCTTGAGGTAATTCACCTTCACGCCGTCGTCCAAGTCGATGGCCACCTGCGCGGTGGCCAGGGGGTAAAGGGTGTCATTTTCATAGTCCTGCAGCTCGATGATCTGCTTTTTAAGGCCATCGATTTCCTTCACCGCCTTGGTCTTTTCGCCTTGGCTGGTGGCGGTGTTGATCAGCACCTGCTCCAGCGTGGACTGGCGGGCAGCCAGCTTGGCGCGGAACTCGCGTAGGTAGCGCAGCACCACACTGGCCGTGTCGGGGCGGTAGCGGTGCAGGTAAATCAGCGCGTTGAATGTGCCCTTAGGGCTGCTGAACAGCCAGTAGATGGGGCGCTTTTTGTAGCGCTTGACGTGGTCGGCATAAAACTCGCCCAGCATGTAATCGCGCAGCGTGTAGTTGCGCTTGCCCTTGGGGTTGAGCGCCTGCTCAATAAAGGCCAGGTTTTCATCGTAATGCTCGTCGCCAAAGGTCACGCGCAAAAACTGGCGGAAGCGCTCGGTCACATCGTCGGCAAACCATTCGCCGTGCAGCATCGGGATCACGTTGTCGGCATCGGCCTCGAAGCGCGAGTTGGGCACCAGGCGGCGGTAGTCCTCAATCGTCTCGCCCTGGTTGGCCAGCACCAGCCCCGGCTTGTCCAGCGCATAGCGGCCAAACATGCAGCCCACGGCATAAGAGATGAACTCGCGCATGGTGTCGGCCAGCAGCAGGGCCTCCAGCTCCTCCTCGGTCTTTTCACCGCCGTAGCGGTAATGCGGGTTGCAGGTGAGCGTTATTTCACTCAGCGGGAAATTAGGACTTAGTTCATCCTTAAGGCCATAGGCACCCAGAAAATCAATGTTATTTTTTAACTCCAAATTAATTGCTTCATCAACATTTGATTGCCAAATTTTTCGGATTAATTCATATTTATTTCTAATTGAATTTAAATTCTCCCCAACAAAAATTAAAGGATTACTCTTAAAATCCCATGATGACTCATACGAATCCCAATCAATTTTCGAAATATTTAAAAGTTCTTGAAATCTACCATTATTAATTAATTCAACATATGGAATTCGCGAAACATCCCCTGGATTAGCATGCAGGGATGGGTTGATAATTGACAATGCAGTTGTTGCCCATTTGGAATTCAAAGCCAAACAAATGCTGCTTATCTTATCTTCCGATTGAGGATAGAGTGTATTACCCACACTACTAAAAACAGATCCGGCAGGCATATATCTGACACAAAATGGACCAGACGTAATATCAGACCAAGTCAAACATGGCAGGAAATAAAATTCTTCCGATGGACATTGATTTCCTGAATTTTTTAAACAAAAATAGGATTGTTTATCATATGCCAAAACAAAGTCGTTATTACCATACCATTTTCTTGGACTACCTCCTTTATTGAAAGGCAACCATTTATTTTTTTCTTCCGCCCAAAAATCAACAGCTGATAGAGCATCGGAAACAAATTTATTTTGTGAAACTTCAGGCCAAAACCGAACAAATTTTTCGTTATCTCCTGTTGCCATGCCTGCCCTTAAAACCGATATAGAGCCCACCCCTTGAATTTGGTTGAAAATATTCAAAATATTATCAGATAGCCAGTATGCAACTGGGGTGCCAGGGATGCCCAAGAATCTTTCAGAAGAAGCGCGAAATTTCCGAAATTCAGATTGACCGCAAGCAGCATCAACTAACCAATTAGATTTTTCGGCTTCACTCCTACCATCAGTAAGTTTAAAGAAAATGCCTTGATGCCTTAGATTACCATTTGAAGAAGATGCAATAAATGCTGTAGTGGAAACTACAGCACCACCGATAGAATCGAAAGCACGCTCACCCAAATGCGCCATTGTGAGTATTGAATTAAAATTCAAAAACTGACTTCTCATCGACTCATATCGAGATAAAAACATCCAACCTTGCATCGTTATTAATGCAATTAAACCAGCTTCCTTTTTTAACGAAATACACCGTTCAATGAACATTGCATATAAGTCATTCTTGCTAAGCGCGTAATTTCTTGACGCAAACCGTTTGAGCGCCGGATTCATACCCTTCCCACCCATGTACGGCGGGTTGGCCACCACCACGGCATAGCGTGGGCTCAAAAATTCGGCCATGTGCAGCACCTGCAGCACCTTGGCATGGGTGTTGGCCAAAAACAGGTTGCCCGCCATGTCTTTGGCTTGCAGCACAGCCAGCACATCGGCCACGCTGCTCAGTTGGGGTTTGATGAGCGAGCCCAGGTTGTCCACGTCTGCAAACTGCTGCAGGGTGCCTTGCAGTTCGCGGGTGAACAGGTCGCGGCCCACTTCGGCCATGTAGTCGTTCAGTTCATCCGAGTCAAAGCTGACCTTTTGCAGCACGCAAATATGGGGCTTGATGCCTTTGTTAAAAAAGCGGCTGTTGGTCTTGGACCGGGCTTTCATGGTCAGGGCAAAGGCCGCCAGCTCGCCCGCCCGCTCGTCGATCTCGATGCCGAACAGGTTGTGGGTGAGGATTTTTTCGGCAATCTCGGTCTTCTCGGTGCCCACCTCTTCGTAGATGGCATACAGCAGGTCAAACGCATAGGTGAGCATGTGGCCCGAGCCGCAGGCCGGGTCGCAGATCTTGATGTCTTCGGGTTTGTCGATCTTGAGGAAGTCAGTCTCAGGCTGATCCGGCGCGATGTAGTAGTCCATCTGCCCCGCCAGCGGAGAGTTGGGGTGGTTGAGCATCCACAAGCGGCCCAGCGAGTTTTCGACCAGGTAGCGCACGATCCAGTGCGGGGTGAAGAGCTGGGTGGCAGCGGGGATGTTCTCGGGGGTGATCTTCTGGTTTTTCTTCAGGCCTTCAAAGACCTGGTCTTTCTTTTCAGAGATGTAGAACTGGTAGAGCCAGCCGATGACTTCCACGTCTTGGCAGGCGTCGGGGGTCATGGCCTCGCGGGTGTAGGCCAGCACCGAGTTGCCCGACAGCAGGTCGTCGGGCATGAGGAGTTCGGTGTAGTCGGCAATGCGCTCAAACAGGTAGGGCATGGCCTGGTGAAAGGCGTTGCACTCGGCCACCACCAGCAGGCGGTAGGCCTCTTGCTGCGGGTCGTTGCTGGTGGCCTGGCCGCTGAGCAGCGCCTCCACTCGCTGGCGAATTTTGTCGGCTACTCGGTCTTCATTGATGTGGCCTTGTTTGGCGTCTGCCAAGATTTCGGGCTGAAACTGGCTTTCATCCGCTGGCGAGACCACTCGCACTTTGTTATAGCCGTTCAGGTCCATGAAGCGCAAAGCACAAAAGCGGTTGAACCAGGTGTAGGCCACTTTGTCCAGCACTTGCTCTTGGCTGGTTTGTCGGATCTGCGCTTCCAGTTCTTTAACGGCGTCCGGGTTTTCGCGCCGGGCTGCGCTGTCAGCTGCCAACACGAGCGCCATCTTGGCTTTGACCTGGTCGCGCAGCAGGCGGCGGGCGTGCTGGGCAAAGCGTTTGAGTTTGGAGGTGTCCATATTTTTCTATTTCTGATGGGCTGGGCAGATCATTTTCGTGACGTTACGAAAATGAACAGACCTGAACTGAGTGAGTGGACCATTTTTGTGACGCCACGAAAATGGTTTTCAACGCTACAGCCTGTTGATTCATGCATTTGCTGATTCATTTTTATCTGTCTGAAAACCTGTCAAGGCTCAGATCTGCACCCTGTGGCTGGCCTCGATTTCTTTGATCAAGGCTTCACGCAACTTGGCCAGGTACTCGTCCACATCCGCTTCGGTGGTCAGCCAGGGGCGGGCAAACGCAACCCGTACAGCGTTGCGGTGAACGATGGTGGTTTCGCGGGCTGTAGCCGGTGGATGTGGCTCAACAGGGGGCAGGGTCTTGCCGCCACCTGGTGTCGGTGCTGGCGTGGGCGCAGGGGGCGCTACGGGCTGCAACAAACGATCCAGTTGCGTGAGCAATTGCGGGTATTTCTGGTCCTCAAACACGCGCACTTGGTCGCGGATCATGGCAATGCGTTTTTGCCGCGCCAATGCGTCATGGGCTTGGGCAAAGGGCTTTTCCAGCTCGTCTTTGTGCTCAGGCTTGAGCTGGGCATACCCGTCCACACCCTTCAAGCGCTGGCTCAGCTGGCTGAGGGTGTCTACTGCGGTCGTGCGCTCTTGGGCCACTTTTTCGTCGATGGCTTGCTGCAGTGCCTCCAGCTGGGGCTTGGTTTGCTGCAAGCGGGCGCCTTGCCAAGGCTTTGGGTCGGCCAGCAGCGCATTGATCGCTTCAATGGCGGGTGAGCTGACGTAGCTGAAGTTGTCTTCTTGCTCCTGCACCAGCTGGCGAGCCTGGTCATAAATGATTTTTTGACTGCCCTGCATGAAGCTCAACACCGGGTCGATGCTTTGCTCTTTGGTGTCGAGCAGACCGTCGGCAATGCGGGGCAAATCCACCAAAAACCAGTCGGTTGGCTTGGTGATCATTTCCTTGAGCTGGGCCACGGCAACATCCAGAGCCGACAAAAACGGGTAGATCGCCTTTTGAGCGGTCAGGCCTGACAAGGTGCGCTCCAGGTCTTTGGCGGCGTCCAGCGTCTCGCGGGCCAGGGCTTTGGCTTCGTTGGCGGTGGCGGGGCGGTCGATGAATTCAGCAAAAAAGTCTTTGAGTTGCCGCACTTGCGAGGCGGTGTATTCGACCTGCGGCGTGAGCAGCATGCTGTTGTGGGCGCTGGTGTTGGTCAGGCTGCGCTCCAGCTCGCTGCCTTCCAGCACATTGCTGTCTTGGCGCACTTCAAGCTTGCCCCGGCCACACAGCAGGGCCAGGTTGCACAAGATGGCAGCGTAGTACCAGCCATAGCTTTTGCGCTCAAAGCGCTCCAGCAGAGCTTTGACGGTGGTGCGCACGCCGCCACGCGCGTTGCTTTGGATGAATGACAGCAGCTCTTGCTCGGCCTCGGTCATGCGGTTGGCATCGCTGCCCAGCAGGCCGTCATCGGCGGCTTTGCGCAGGTAACCGCCAATGTCGGCCTCAGTAAAGGGCGTGTCGCGCAGCATGCGCAAGTTGGGGTACGTGGTGGCAATGAGCTGCGAGAAGCCTTTGATGATGCGCGTTTGCCCATCGGCGGCGCTGGCCTGCACAGGGCTGGCGTTGATGATCATGGCGGCCTGGCCCAGCAAGTGCTTGGCCCGCTCTTGCAGCTCAGCCAGGCGCTCGTTGTTTTGCAGGGCCTTGGCATCCAGAATGCGTTTGATGTTTTCTTGCGGCGTGCTGCTGTTTTGACGGATGTACTTTTCTGTGCGCTTGTACATCGACAGGTCTTGCATGAAACGGCTGTCGGCAGGCAAGACCACACGCAACTCGTCTTTGCCCATGCTTTGCATGCCCTGCATTTGCAGATTTTCAAAGTTGTCGCTCAGTGGGGTGACGATGTGGATGGCCAGTTCAGACTCGCGGCTCAGAGCGCGGTCGTCCAGCTTGCGGGTGTAGGCGTAGTCTTGTCCGTTGTCGTAGCGGATCTTGCGGTGGCGAATCACACCGTCAAACAGCAACTCTTCGAGCTGTTTGCTGATGTCGCTGTTCTCAACGTCAGTGTTTTTAATTTCCTGCTCAACGTCTTTTTCTTCGTCGGTCAAGAACTCGTACACATCGCCGTTGCGCTGGATGTAGGTTTGCTGCTCCAGCAGGTTCAGGGCGGCTTGCAGTTTGTTGCGCTGGGTGGCGGCGTCTTCGCCAAAGCGCTCGGTCATGAGCACGCTGAGGTTGCGCAGACTGGCTTTGAATTCTTTGACGTACTTGACCAGGAACAGGGCTTTGAGGACACGAACGGCGTAGGCGTCGTTGAGGTGGCTTTCCGCTGTGTTGATGGCGCTTTGCAGGCCGCTTTTGAGTGCGCCGCGAATCCCTTCAAACATGCGGTCAAAGGTGGCGAGTTGGCCAACGGGTTCGTGCTGGATGGCGATGGCCACCTCACGGAACACACCCAGCATGGAGCGTTCACCCACCGAGTTGGCCTTGCCTTCAAAGCCGTTGTGCATGGAGAGGCCCCGAATGGCGACCTGAAACAACGGAAACTGATAAGGCACAAACGGGTAGCAATAGGTGAAGTGGCTCAGGCTTTTGAAGTTGCCCAAGTTTTTGGTGTCGTCACTGAAATCAAACAGCGTTTTGAAGTTGTTGTTTTGCTGGTCGTAGATGGTTTTGAGCAGCTGCTCGCCATCCGCGTTCTTGGTCAACAGGCGCTTTTGAATGACTTCCGCCACATCGGTGCTGGTGAGCTTTAGACGGTTGGCAAAGCGGGCCTGAATTTTGGAAAAGTCATTGCTTTGCTGGCGAGTCATGTCGCCCAGCACGTCACTCATGTCCTCTTGCGCCGTCACGATCACCCACGCCCTGCCCCGGCACTTGGTGGCCAAACTTTCAGCCACGGTCTGCAGGTTGGTCATGAGTTTGGTGTTGTCGGCCACGTATTGGCCCACTTCGTCCACAAAGAAGTTCAGCCTGAAGTTGTCTGGCTGCTTGTCCAGCCATTCATTGACCTGGTTGCCAAAGTCCTCAATCGACAAGGTGAATTGCTTGCTGTATTTGTCAAGGATGCCTTTGGAATGCTCAGCGTCTGTGCCGCTGGCCTCGGCATAGGCTTTGGCAATGTTGGCCGACTCCAGCAGGGCTTGCTCGCGGCCCCGCTCCCACTCTTTTTTGCCAATGCGGCGGTAGGCTTCTTTAAAGGCTTGCAGCTGCCCCCGGCTGTCTAGCTCGCGCTCGAACTGGGCGATGTGGGGCACTTTGCCAAAGTAGCCGCACATTTCATTGAAGACCTTGACGAAGACGGACAGCAAAGCGTCTACCTGGGTCTTGCTGATGATGTCGGCCTTTTGGTCGATGTTGAACAAAATGCTGCGCGACGGTATGGCTACAGCTTTTTTGAACTTGGCTTGCAGGATCTTGTCGTCCAGCGGAATCTTGGGAAAGAAGATGTCTGCCGCGTGTTGCCCGTCAACACTGCGGTTTTCCAAAATGAGGGCGAGCAATTTGAGCAGGTGCGACTTGCCGGAACCAAAGAAGCCAGACACCCAAACGCCGTTGGCACCTGTGTAGTTGGTATAGGCCTCCAAGAAGTTGTCCAGCCGTTTGGCGACTTCGTTGGTCAGGACGTATTCGTCGATCTCAACAAACAGGCTGGCTTCATCATCGGCCTTGATGACACCTTCGATGGGTCGTGTGACTTCTTGTTTGAATATTGATTTCAGTTCCATGGTGGCTCCCTCAAGCCTGTGTCTCAAAAATATTGAATGCGCGGTAATACTTGTCATCGTGCAGCAAACCAAACAGCTCCAGCGATGCGCCGTGTTCCAAAGAGAAACGGTATTCACCGGGGAAGAACATCACCGTGGGTTTGGTTTTGGCGGTGCTTTGCAAGTTGTTGAGCACGTTGTGTGAGCGAATGTATGGAAACACCTCGCCAATGCCCGACAAGAACAGCACGTCGAAATCAGCGACATCGAGTTTGGCTGCGATGGCCGGGATCAGGTGCTCCCGGATGTCGAGTACGTTTTGCAAGAGCTCTTTGAGCGCGTCTTTTTCGATCTCTGTCTCGATTTGCAGAATTTGATCCCAGACGCTTTGCCCCTCGTCACTGCCCTCACGGGCCTTGAGCAGCTCGACACACAGGTCGTACAGGTTGATCTCGAGCACCTGCACACCACGCCCTCCCAGGCATTCGATGTGCTTGGCGGCCAGATGGCTGGCCAGCTGTCGGCGCATACGCTCCATATCAATGGCTTCGGCGGGCCTGTATTCGCAAACGTAAAATGACAAATCGTTGTTCAGCCCTTTCATTTCCAGAAAGCGCTGGCTGCTGATGACGTTCAACAAATGGTTGAAGCGATCTGGCAAGGGCTGATGACTGAGTTTTCGGCTCACTGAAGCCACCTTTTGATGTCGAGGTCTGAGACAGGGAAGATGGTCAATTCATCTGCCCCTCGTTGGGCCAGCAGTTGCACCAGCGCGGGCGACGGCATGGCCTGAAGAATGCTGGCGTTGTCGTTGATGAAACCCGCATCGCGCATCATGCGAAACAGGTTTTGACGCAGCTTGCTTTGCGTGGATTTGGCCAGCTGGTCCAGCTCTTCATGCCACAGGGCTTTGCTGTTGTAAAAGGCGTCAAAGTCTGACAGTGCCAGCTGACGGCGCATCAAGACAAAGTGTTCGCGCAGCACCTCTCGTGCGAAATCTCGTACCAAGCTGTAGCGGCGGCAAACTGCTGACCAAAGCAGACAGGCCTTGTCGGCAGCTGAACATTCGGTCAAAAACTCAATCTCTTGGGTGTTGAGCGTTTCCAGTCTGGCAATGACCTCTTTGCTGATGCGCAAAGCGGCGGCGGCGGTGCGCACTTGCAGGGTGTTTTGTGATCGCAAAGCAGCGCGAGTGACATCCCAGCTTCGCGTGCCCAAAAAGTGAACGGCGGCATCTTCGGACTCCCGAAGGAAAAGGCCGCCCGTGGTGAACGAAAGCCGATAACGCTCAGTCATCGGCCTGGTCCATGGGCATGCTGGATTGACTTTTGATCCACAAGTCAATTTCCGAGCGTGAAAACCGCCAGCTGCCACCCACCTTGAAGGCTGGGATCTGCTTGCCAGCAGCCAAGCGGTAAATGGTGCGCTCGGTGACCTTGAGGTAGTCGGAGACTTCCTTGATGGTCATGATGCTGGATGGGTCTGAACTGCTGTCCATTTGCGGGCGATGTGAAGAGGTAAAGACTGACAGCATAGTGCAAAATTTTCAAGCCAATCGGAATTTTTGAATACCAAATAGCAATTTAATCCGTATTCATTTCATAAATTTATCCAATAGCCTTTGCACGAATAAATCCCCTCCTCCGTCGCCCTGGCATCCCACAAGTGGCCCTCGGGTACGAAATCAAGCCAAGGCCCGGGGTTGGCCTTCAGTCGGTCAAAGTCGTTGGCTTTCAGGGCTCGCTGCGCCTGGTGCACGTCGTCAAACTGCAATGCATCGACAACGGCACTGCGGTTGCTGAGGTCGGCCCCTTTGTAAGCACTTGGGCGCAGCGTCATGCCCTTGTCGTGAAAGAAGTACACCGTGGCTTGTCCATTGGCCTCGGGCTCGATCAAGGCCCAGTTGTGCGACATCATTCCCAACACCTTGACCCACCAGTCGCGGTTGCCGATGTGAAACAAGGGTGGAACCATGGGTTGTTCGGGCAGTTCTGGCATTGGGGTCTTCATGCGCCGGGCCTGCCATGCCCATTCAAAGTGAATATCGCCATCGTTGTGGGTGGTTTCAAAGACAAAGGGCTGCTCGTCTTGGCGCTCTATCGCCTGCATGATTTGTTCCGCCCTGGCTGCAAAATCATCTGAAAAGTCATGGTCCAGCGACTGGGCAGCTTCGTCGAAGTGCCCTAGCTCACGCAGTATTTCTGCTCTGAGCAAAATTTGGGAATCGCTGTCAGAGGTCAATAGATCCAACAAAGCCAGCAAATTGACTTTCTCATCGGCATCAAGTTCATCTGGGCCAGAGTCCATCCGCTCATCGTTGACGCGGTGCCATGCATACAGGCGCAGCTGTTCTGGGTGGGCACTGATGTCATGACTGTGGACGTACTGGGTGCACTGACTGCGGGTTGCCAATTCATAACGAGGAACGTCCCGGTATTTCTCGGCCAAGGCTTCTTGAGCTTTCTTGCTGGCCAAAGCCTCAGGCGTGGGCTTTTCTACAAAGCCGAAACCAGGGAAATAGTTTCTGTACGAGATGGCAGGCTGTGCACCCGCCATGCAAAACAGCTCATGGCAATGTGGGCAGACCACCAACGGCGGTGTCTGCGGCAACATGCGGGCTTTCATTTGACCGTCAGAGCGGTATTGCGCACCCAGCGTGTTACCTGAACTGAGGGTTCGGCGAGAGAACAAGCCATCGCAGGCGGTGCAACGGTACAGAAGAATGGGTCCGGGGAGCATGCTGAATCCTTTTTCGACAAATGGATCGTATGGGCATGAAAGCTCTCGCCCTGAGCCTTGAGCCCTGTGCATGAATACAGTGCCTCAATGGCATTGACCGCGAGGATTCAGAGACTTGGGTCTCTGGGTCATTTATGTCACTTTTGACAAAGTGCCCAGATTTGTGTTCTTCTAAAAAAGGAACAGCACTCCTTGGACCCGAGATGAAAGAAACCGAAGTCAAACCCTCTTTGCGCATCAGCCACATCGTTCATGGGCGTGAATCTCGGGGCAACCGCGTGTATTACCTGGTCGACCCCAAGGGTCAGGGCACCATGTCTGCGGTGCCAGAAACAGTGGTGCTCCGAAGGTGGCGGCAAAGGCGCTTTGACGGTTACCGGTTTTCTGGCACCAGGCTGAGTGCCACCATCTGGCGTGCCGTGTCGAAGGCATTGGGCCAGGACGCCAAACAGTTGTGCAGCATGTCACTGGCTGAGCTGACCCAAGCCATTGCGCGTAAGCGACCTGCATTGCGACAGGCGTTCCTGGCATTGCCAGCGCCTGAGGCCTTGCACACGCTGTTTGCTGTATGCGGCCCCAGTCGTCTGCAAGCGATTCTGAATAAGCATCTGTCAGCAGCACACGCTGGTTTATCGGGGGTGCCTGACTTGTTTGTCTATGCCATACAACTTTCGACAGGCAAACCAGCCATAGCCCGGTTTGTGGAGGTCAAAAAACCCGAGGAGCCGGTATCCCAAGTCCAGTTGGATGAAATTGCCTTTCTCAACGGCCTGGGCTTGCACGCCAGGGTGCTGCGCTTGAAGGAACGCGCTTCGACACTGAAATAAAGAACAGTGCCATGGGTCATGCACTGAGCCTAGATCCGGGCAACCTCCGTCCACTTTCACAAAGGTAGAACATGAGCAAAAAATCCGTAGACGAAATCATTTCGATGGCGAAGAACATCACCAACCAAGCTGCAAATGCTGGTGAAGCGGCAGCGGTATCGCCGGAACTGATGGATGCGATCCAGTCGGTGGCTGCACAGATCAAGCGTTCAGCGGGGGCTGACAGCGGGCTGGCCGCACTGGTGGATCAAGTGCAGGCGCTTGCCAAGGGCGCTGACAAAAAGTGAATGCCCCATGTCGCTGGAAATCCGAAACTGCCAATTTCGCTTTGAGTGTCCGAAAACTTGGGATTCGTTGACAAAGACATCGACATCGACGGTGCGGTTTTGCGACCAATGCCGACGCGACGTTCACTATTGCAAAACGCCAACCCAACTTCACGCGGCCATGTTGAAAAACCAGTGTGTAGCGGTCGAAATCAAAGCGACGCCAGAGAGCCCTAGGCAGTTGCTCCTGGGGGATTTGATGCCCCCTCCATACAACCAGCATCGCTGAAAAATTTCAGCGCTGGAATCATTCTGCGTTGGCTTGAGTTGACGAAATCGCACCCTTATGTCTCATCAGAAAAATTCAACCACCGCAGGGAGTCCGGAGAAGCCAAGCCCGCCACCAATCGAGGCTTTTGAGGCTGCAGCGAAGAGGCAAATTGTGGCCATGCTGACCAATGACATAAGCAACAAAAAACCTAGCCCAGAAGCAGTGGAAATCACAGCCAAGCTGATGGCCCGCAAAGCCCAAAGAAAATGGATACACGAGCAAGGACTCAAAAACTGAGGAGCGACTGATCAAGGTCGGCTCCCTCAATGACCTACCGCCTTTGATCACACAGACCAGTGGGGTAGGACTTGCAGTCAAGCCTTGGTCATCAAAGACTCAAGTTCGGTCACCGCCTGACTGAACTCACCCAACAGTGGGCTAGACCAACCATCTGACAGGGACTGCAGGCACCCTTTGTAATACCAAATTTGCTTGTCTGCGGCTTTGTTGGCACTACCAGCCATCTCGTTTTTCCAGGCCGTAGCGCCCTTGGCGCGGATATCGCGCAAGGTGTTGCTGAGGTTGTGCAACTTGTCTGCCGTCACGACGAGTCTTGCGTTGTGTGGCTCTTCGCGCATGCGGTCGATGTAGGCTTGTTTGCGCGGCTGCCATTGCGGCTTGGGCGTTTCAAACGTGTCGGTACAGCATTCGACAATGTCGGCAACTTCATCACCAAACATGACACGGACCGTATCGAGCATTGGCCGCCCGCCACAATCCTCAGCCGCGTCGTGCAACAGCCCCGCAATGGCTTGATCTTCATTACCGCCATATTCCAGAACAAGCGCGCTGACTGCCATCAAGTGACTGATGTAGGGGGCGCCTCTTCCGCCACGTGCCTGGGTCGCGTGGATTTGGTTGGCAAACTGTAAAGCCAGCGCAAAGCGTGGAGAGAGCAAAGGGGTTTCTGATTTCAACATGGTTGTCCTTTTGCCAGGAAACAAAAACAACCGACCGCGACCCTGGCGCTCGCGGCCGGTCGGGATATGTATGTGTTGGGGGTTGCGTGGTGAGTGCTTGCGAGAGTTCGCGTACCACGTATTAATTATGCCACTGGCATGCACGACATCTTGTTCAATGGGCATACTCCTCTATAAAAAATTGGCACTTTTATATGGCCTGATTTCCATCCCTGACCACCCAAACCACCTATGCCAGCTAATACCCAACCTCTTCCGATCGTTACCTTGATTGTTCTGAGTCTGCTGATGCCTGCCGCTTTGGCCCAGCGCATGTACGACAGCAGCGGGCGTGCTTTGGGGCGGGTGGATGCCGAGCGGTTTTACAGCGCCTCGGGCCAGCAGATCGGGCGGGTCGATGGTGAGCGCGTTTACGACGGCTCAGGGCG
>JACCDZ011068628.1_pt1 | contig 21346 bp, 18 predicted proteins | sample 7449551 | NCBI WGS metagenome assembly JACCDZ01 (sample SAMN15323452, study PRJNA562643) | freshwater metagenome | isolation source: river surface water | place: USA:Blue River Watershed | collected 2017-08-18
CTAACCAAGTCAAATCTTTCATGAAGTTCTCTTGGTGAACATTCCAACCCAAGGCTACACCTGGGAAATTACCCCACTTCGTATTCGCACCGAAACGAGATGAACCATCACGACGAGCAGTCACTGTCAATAAATACTTTCCTTTATAGTCATAATTAATACGAGCCATATATGAAGCAATCGTCCATTGAATTAAGTTAGATCCTACTCCCTGAATAGAAGAAGCATTACCCACATTGTAGAATTGTTGAGACTCCACCGGAACACCTAATACATTTTGAGTAAACTGTTCAAAATTATCACGTTGCATAGACTGCAACAAAGTCACACCTAAATTATGATCTTTAAACTGCTTATTATACGTTAAGATATTTTCGATCGTATAATTGAAACCCTGACGATTATCTGTGTAAGCGGTTGGATTACCACCCTTAATTGCGTTCGTTAAAGCTCCGTCAAAACGACCATTACGCGAGATGGTAAAATCAGGGCCAAAATTTACACGGTATTTCAAACCTTTAGCTAATTGTAATTCTGCATAAATACTATTGAAAATACGGTATTTCTTCGTTTCATCCACTTTAGCACCTGGTACAATCTCATTTAACGGATTCGTTAAAAGCGCATCATCCGTTTGTTGGAAAATTAGGTTACCAGAATCATCATGTGATCTTGCTAATGGGTTTTGAGATAATAAGAATCCATATGGGTTTAGGTTAGCTCCATTCGTTACAGAATACATTAAATAAGAAGACGCTCCTACTTTCAATGATTTATTCACTTGGTGATCTACACTTGTGCGAACTGAATAGCGTGTGAAATCTAAACCTTGAATGATACCATTATCTTGGAAATAACCCGCATTGATGGAGAATTGAGTTTTCTCATTTCCTCCTTGAACACCGATCGCATGGTTTTGTTGCATACCTTTTCTTACCATCATATCTTGGTAATCCGTTGTACGTCCTTTGGCAATACCATCTAATTCAACTGCGATAAATAACTTAGAATCAGCAAATGCATCAATTACACCTGTTGGTACTAAATTTCCATTCGCATCCTTATAAGTACCGATTGTACGACGTGACTCACGCTTCATTTCAGCGTACTCAGCGCCCGTAAATAAGTTAATCTTATCTAATGATTGAGTTGAACCGATGTAAGAATCATAAGAAATAACCGTCTTACCATCTTTACCACCACGCTTCGTTGTAATCAAAACAACACCATTCGCACCACGAGCACCGTAGATAGCAGTTGCTGTTGCATCTTTTAAGATTTCCATTGAAGCCACGTCATTCGGGTTCATATCTTCATAACCACCTGAAAGAGGAATACCGTCCACGACATATAATGGATCATTACCAGCGTTGAATGAACGACGACCACGAATTAACACACGTGGTACTGTTCCTGGTTTCGAACCTGATTGCGCTACGTCCACACCCGCCACACGACCTTGCATCGCTTGACCTAAGTTGGTAATTGGCATCTCCGTGATTTGTTTAGCAGTTACAGATGAAATAGCACCTGTTAATTGACTCTTCTTTTGAGTACCATAACCTACCACAACAACTTCTTGTAAAGATTTAGTATCAGCACTAAGAGACACATTGATTTGCGTCTTAGATCCTACTGAAACTTCTTGTGAATTAGTACCAACCGCTGAAAAAACTAAAACAGCAGAGTTACCTACAGTAATTTTGTAATTTCCATCCATGTCTGTTGAAGTACCTTTAGAAGTACCTTTAACAGCAACACTGGCTCCTGGAATACCCGAACCATCGTCAGATGACGTTACTTTACCTGTGACCATCCGATCTTGGGCAAAAATTTGAATACTCAATAACAGCATTATACCGCTAAGGAGCACCTTGGAAAGTAATTTTTTTCTCATAGGTTAAATTAATTAAGTTGTTTGCAAAGTCAGTTGGATCCTCTCCCACAAGGCTTTGCATTCTTGTTGGGATAGTCTTAAGGGTTTAATTGGGTACTTATTTACTATTTTTAATCTCTTTATCCAGCTCATTCTTTTCGATAACATGTCAATCTTTTAAGATTACTTACCATGAAAAGAAGAAAACGTATATGTTTTACTCAAATATATCTTACAATTATTCAATAATTAACAAGCATAAGCTTTTGACGTCATATGCTCCTTCATCACGCGAAGTGCTCCAAAGATCAAATTATATACCGATTGTGGATTAATATTCATGTGTTCCGAGATCTGATCGGTATCCATATTTTCAAAATACTTCAACGTAATGGCCTCTTTTTGACGTTTACTGAGTTTATTTAAACTAGCATACATCGTCCTATGCGACATGTGCTCCTCCTCTACCATCACTAATTGTCTTTCAGCGGAAGGCATATCTTCCATAAACTGGTATTGATAAGCTTCGTGGTGATTCTGATTTTTTAACTGAGATTCTAATTGACGTACAATCTTACGTTTGATGGAAGCCATTAAATAAAATTTCACACTTGTCGTGGGTCCAAGGCTCGCGTGATTTTTCCAAATCTCCACGAACAAATCATGTAAACTATCCTTAATTAAATCCTTGTCACTCGTAATCCCCATACAATAGGTATATAGCGGTTGAACGAAATGAGAATACAAGACAGCAAAAGCTTGTTGATCACCTGATCTAAACTGATCCCAAACCTCTACTTCATTAATGGACTTCTTCATAAAACTGATCTAAAATTGTACAATAGTTATATGTATTATCATTTGACATATACTACTCAGGGAATATAGACCATAATTGTATAAAAAATCAAAGAAATTATTTAATTTTTTTCCGTAAACGTTTACGGAAACGTTTACAAACTAAAAAAGTTTAAAACTGTTCAAGAAAATCAGAAATAATAATCGTTTCTTTGAATTCTTGATGAAAATCAGGAATTGCATTAAATCAATAAAACTTATATGAATAAAAAATTAAACACCCTTGACGCATCGATGCTCGTGATGGGTTCCATGATTGGCTCTGGTATCTTTTTAGTTAGTTCAGAGGTAGCCCGTTCGGTGGGCTCCCCTATTTATTGGATTGGCACCTGGCTTTTAACTGCCTTTTTAACCATTACGGGTGCATACGCGTATGGAAAGTTGAGTTCTGTGTTTCCCAAAACAGGTGGACAATATATTTATCTTAAAGAATCCTATAATCGTTTAACGGGCTTCTTGTTTGGCTGGACAACTTTTTTAGTCATTCAAACGGGTACAATTGCAGCCGTAGCCGTAGCCTTTGCCCGCTATGCAGGCTTTATTTTTCCGGGTATTTTAAATGATACGCCACTAGTGGGTGATTTCATTACTACTCAGCAAATTTTGGCGGCTTCGCTTATTGCCTTGTTAACTTATATCAATAGTAGAGGGGTTCAATTTGCCTCTTTAGTTCAAAATATTTTTACGATTACCAAAATTGGAGCTATTATCATCCTCATTATCATCGGTTTATATGTAGGTGTGGCAAATGAATGGATTCATTTTGAAGGATTTTTTGCGGCACCCTTTACAGTAGAGAAGAACGCATCACATGCAATCGGTGGATGGGAATTGATTTCGCTCTTCGGTGTAGCAATGATCGGACCGTTATTCTCCTCTTCTGCTTGGAATAATGTCACCTTTGCGAGTGCTGACTTTGAAGATCCGAAGAAAACCATCGCAAAAGGATTAGTCTATGGATCGGCTTTAGTTTGTTTACTTTATTTGCTCACAAATATGGCCTATTTAAGCATTATACCTTTAAAAGGAGAAGCGGACGGAATTAATAGCTATGCCCGTGGAATTATGTTTGCCACACAAGATCGATTAGGAGCTGCGGCATTAGAAACCGTTCTTGGAGGAATAGGTGCTTTAGTGATGGCGGTGTTTATTATGATTTCCACTTTTGGATGTAATAATGGAATCATTTTAGCGGGTGGTCGTTTATTCCAAGCGATGGCAAATGACCTCTTGTTTTTCAAGAAAGCAGCAGAAACAAATGATAAAGATGTACCCGTTTATTCACTAGGAATTCAAGGCTTGTGGGCCATCTTATTGTGTTTCTCGGGATCCTATGGTGCTTTATTAGACTTTACCGTATTCGCTATTCTGATATTTTACTTCCTAACTGTAGCATCTGTATTCAAAACTAGAATCATGCAGAACGAACTGCCTCTTTTACAGAAGTTGTTATTTAGCGGATACCTAATTTTGTTAGTGGGAATAGCAGGAAACCTGTTGTGGGTTAAAACACTTTCCTCATCTATCGGATTAGGAATCGTACTTTTAGGTATTCCTTTCTACTTTGTGATGAAGAAAACTCAAAGCAATTGATTTGCTTTCATCCAGGAAATTAAACGATCGAACCACAAGTCCCCACTTGTGGTTTTATTGTTTAGTCCAAAACCGTGACCACCTTTTGCATAAACATGCAAATCCACTGGAACTTTATTAGCGGTCAATTTTTCCGCATAGAGTAAAGAATTCTTTAATGGAACTGCATTGTCATCTGCAGCGTGAACTAAAAAGGCTTTTGGGGTTTGAGTGGTTACCTGCTCTTCGTTTGAAAATAAATGCAAGTCTTCTTCTGAAGGATTTTTGCCTAATAGGTTTTGGGAACTACCACCATGACCAAAAGATCTCACCGAAATAACAGGATATAGTAAAATCGAAAAGTCAGGTCTTACGTTAGCTCCAGGTAGAATACCCGTATAATCCTTCGTAAAATGAGTTGAGGCTGTTGCCGCTAAATGACCACCCGCTGAAAAACCCATAATACCCACCTTATTGGGATCGACATTCCATTTCGTTGCATTTTCACGAACAAGAGCTAGAGCAGCTTGCGCATCCTGTAATGGCGCATATTTCTTCTCTACTTGAGCCGAATCCTCCGGTAAACGGTAATATAAAACGAAAGCAGAAACACCAATTTCATTGAACTTCGCCGCGATATCGTAGCCCTCATGAGAAGAGGCCAAAATGCGGTATCCTCCACCTGGGCAAATAACAACACATGATTTAGGGTCTTTACCCATCGTGGCTGGGAAAAAGCGATAAGTAGGAACACTCACTTTGGAAATTCGCTCTATACCATCTGCGCCTTTAACAGCAGATTGTTTATTGACAACTTCTTTATAATTAGGAATGCCATGTGAATACAAAGGAGTAAATTCTTGTGCCATGGCCGAGGAGGTAAGTAATAAAGAGATTAAAATCTTTTTCATTTGGTAGAGGTCTTTTCCGTAGTAATTAACAAGACAGCGGATAAAATCAAGCTACTTGCTAATAGTAATATACTACTTAAAGACTCACCTAGAATAAGATTACCCAAAAATAAGGCAATAATTGGATTGACATAGGTATAGGTAGACACCAAAGTGGCATCAAGCACTTTAGACAAATAGCCAAATAATCCAAAACCCACCATCGAACCTATTAAGGCTAAATAAGTAAATACGCCAATTGCTTTAATTGGTAACTCAGCTATAGAAACCTTTTGAATATCACCTTGAAAAAAAGCGATAGCTACTAAAATTAGACCGCCAGTCAGCATTTGAATGCCACAAACCTGCGTAAAATGATACGTGTTGGCTTTCGTGAACTGAATATAAAAGACCCCTAAATTCCAAGCCACAACCGCGATCAACAGAAAACCCATACCTCGGTAAAAGTCAATTTCTTTTCCTGGTATCGCAAGATTTTTTTGGGAGGCTAATAAAATGATTCCAACAAAACCAATCAGTGTTCCTATTAACTTACAATTACTCGGTTTGCGTCCTGAAATCCAAAAGAATACCACTAGTAATAATGGACCAAAAGCCATAAAAACGGAGGATAAACCAGAAGGAATCGTCTGACCAGCTAAAGCCATAAAACCGTTTCCTAACGTGATCAACAGGAAACCCGCTGACAAATGCACCTTCCAATGCGCTACAGGTAATTTTTTCCAATGACCACCAAGAATGGACCAGAGTAGAAATAATAGTCCAGCAACTAAATTTCGAGAAAAGGAAATAACAAGCGGGGGTAAAAATTCTAACAAAATACGAACACTAAGAAAGGTGCTCCCCCAAATAAGGTATAGGCCTCCAAGCGCCAAAATAGTTACCAGCGATATGGATTCCTTTTTATTCATTTTAATCTAATAAATCAGGTCTTCTCGTTTGCGTCCGCAATACGGCCTGCTCATGGCGCCATTCTTCAATCTTCTTTTCATGCCCAGACAACAAAACAGCAGGAACATCCATTCCCTCGAAACTAGCTGGTCTTGTATACACAGGAGGCGCTAATAATCCATCTTGAAATGAATCTGTTAAGGCGGAACTTTCATCACCTATCGCCCCTGGAATTAATCGAATAATCGCATCTGCCGTTACAGCGGCAGCTAATTCACCACCAGAAAGTACAAAATCACCAATAGAAATCTCTTTCGTCACATACTTTTCTCGTATACGCTCATCGATCCCTTTATAATGACCACAAATGAACAAAAGATTCTCTCCTAGGCTCAATTGATTCACTAAACCTTGTTTTAAAACGATGCCATCGGGACTAAAATAGATAATCTCATTATAGTTGCGATCTGCTTTTAACGTTTCAATGCATTTTGCCAAAGGTTCCACCGCCATTACCATTCCAGCTCCCCCACCAAATGGATAATCATCCACTTGTTTATGTTTCTTTTCTGAATAATCATGCAAATCATGAAACACCACTTCCACTAGTCCAGCTTTCGCCGCACGTGCACAGATGGAATGCTCAAAAAAGCTATTCATCAACGCTGGAACTACCGAAATTATATCAATCCGCATCATTCTCTGTATATACTTCTAATAAACCATCAGGCAAAATACTATGCACCGTTTGATTTTTCTTATCCACTTTTGGGATGATCGCATCAATCAGGGGTATTAAAACCTCATGATTTTGATAATTCATCACTAACACATCTTGAGCACCCGTACTATAAATCTCCTTCACTGTGCCAAGGGTACCTAAATTTGCATCAATTACCTGATAACCAATCACCTCGTGGTAATAATATTGATCATCTTTTAATTTAGGCAAAGCACTTAAAGGTAAAAATACTTTCAGACCCACTAAGTCTTTCGTCGCATCCAACGTATTGATCCCTTCTAGGGTGATCAGATTCAAATTATCTCGAATCTGAATATCCTCCACAAAATAAGGAACCATTTCATTTCCTTGCTGTAAAAAAATCGCATCTAAGTCTTCATACTCATACGGATCATCTACATCTAAATAAAGATGAAATGCGCCTTTCAAACCATGAGGTTTTGAAAGCGTGCCTAATTCAAAATATTCGGTCTTTGCCATAGGTACAAAAAAAAATCATACAAACTTGCGAACAAATTTGTATGATTTTAATCAAAATGTGAAAATTATTCAGCTGCTGGAGCCTCTTCTGCTGCTTCTTCAGCTGCAGGAGCTTCTTCTACTGCTGTTTCTTCAGCTGCTGGAGCCTCTTCAACTACTGTTTCTTCAACTGCTGCAGGAGCCTCAGCTACTACCTCATCTACTTCAACACCAGTTGCTTCTTCTTCCGCTTCGTTGATAGCCTCTACTACGCTAGCAACTAAAGCTTCTTCAGCTACCTTATTTTTAGCTGCAATTGATTCAGCACGAGCGCTAGAAACTTTTGCTTCAGCTTCTAAACGAGCCGCTTTAGACTTCGCTTTAGATTGCTGCAATGTACTTGCTTTCGACTGATTTGCTACTTCTTTCTCTGCTTTCCAAGCTTCAAACTTCGCATCAGCTTGTTCTTGTGTGATAGCACCTTTGTTAACACCTACTTGTAAGTGTTTTGCATACATGATCCCTTTGTGAGAAAGGATTGCACGAACTGTGTCAGTTGGTTGAGCACCATTTAATACCCATTGGATTGCTTGTTTCTCGTTTAAAACGACAGTTGCTGGGTTGGTGTTAGGGTTGTATGTTCCAATTTTTTCAACAAAACGTCCGTCACGTGGTGCACGAGCATCCGCAACTACAACATCGAACATCGCTAACTTCTTGCGTCCACGACGCGCTAATCTGATTTTAACAGCCATTATATATGGGTTTGTGAGGGATCCCGTCCCTCGGGTTTATAAATAGTCTGCAAAATTAAACTATTTTGCATTCATTTCAAACAAAGAAATAGAGAAAATAAACCGATAAGCCGAATTCTGTCAATGGTTACCCACCGTCCTATCATTTATCTTCGACAAACATCACTGTTTATCTGTAGCAATCTACCCACTAGCATCGGACGAGCCACCCTTTTGCCTTGCGGCAGCTAGCCTATTTGATCTTGCAACGCGTGAGGTTTACCTATGCCTGTTTTGTCACCAAACCAGCGGTGGGCTCTTACCCCACCTTTTCACCCTTACCCGAAGGCGGTAATTTTCTGTGGCACTTGCTGTAGAATCCGAAGATTCCCCTTCCTGTTAGGAAGCACGCTGCTCTATGTTGTTCGGACTTTCCTCTTTAAAAAGCGATAGGATAGTCTATTTTCTCTAAGGCAAAGGTAGGATTTTATTTGGCCAAAGACCAATTTCCTTCTAAAGCCCCTTCAATCAAGACAGAGCAAGAATCAAAATAAATCTTTTGAAAACGTAATGCTCCTCCATTTTGTAATGATATGGAGGAAGGTAAGCGCTTTAATAAAGAAGAAGGCTGAAAACGGAAATTAGCCGCCTGAGCCTGCAATTTGCGTTGAATTTTACGCGTAAAAAGCGAGGCTGGAAAACCTAAACCATGCAAGCGGCTATCGTTAATTTGGATACCTAGGCTATAGTCTGGATATAAAACAAAATCAAAATTGGCTTCTATTTGAGAAGTTTTGCCTTTAAACTTTTCTAGCTTGAAAATCATTCCAGAAGAACCTAATACTAAATTAGCCTCCCCTTTCAACTTAGGGTTACCTTGTTTGAGAAACGCTACAATCTCTGGTCCTGATAGTTGATACTGAAATGGAAGAACAGAGGTAGAAACGGAAGATGAGAGGTCTTTAATCGGAATTAAAATAGGTGTTTGAACTTGTACGCCTGACTTAATTCGCAATCCACCGAAATAACGTACCTGACCTTTCACACCCACTGCAGTAAATTCCAAATTTCGAACATCAAAAGCCGAATTCGGTACAGGTTCTAAACGATATCCTGCAGGGATATCTGAAAAGAAACGCTGAAATAACAAGGGTTTAGTTATTGTCGTCTTGATACTCGCATTCAAAGACTGTTGCATTTGTGAAATAACCAGTGGTTTCTTTTGGTTAAATAATTGATCAACCACACCGGAAACATTGATTGGGAAACCTAACACTTTTACGGAAGGCTTTTGAAGCCAACTATAGTCATAATTCGCCTCTCTAATTTGCAACGTGTTTAAACCTGCTAAATCCCATTTCAGCTGAACATTCATGGCTAAGTCACCAGAGACGGTTCCTGCAGAAATACCGGCTAGCTCTGGTTTTGCTTGCATACGTAACGGAAGCATGATTTTCACCTGATCCTTAGCTAAGGACTGAGCTTTGATAGGACCTAAGAGACGAATATCTAAGGGGAAATCCAAAACAGCGGAAGGCTCCGTGTTTTGAAATAAAACTGAACCTGTCTTTAATTGACTTAAAGCGAATAAACTATCATAGGATAAAGCAAAATCCACCGTCGTTAAACTTGGTTTAATCGCTGGGAATTTATCAACATAAGTTGATTTACTAATCAGTTTCGCCGGCACAATTGATTTAGTGCAGGAAAGCAATAAAAAGCCCAGAAAAAACAGATAAATTCTCATAAAAAAAGAGACCTCAATCTTTAACGAAAAGACTGAGGTCTAAGTATGTTATCAACTTAAACTAGGTTAATAAACCCCCATTCACAGAAATCACTTGACCCGTAACATAGGAACTCATTTCAGAACCTAAGAATAAACATACATCCGCTACTTCTGATGCTTGACCTCCCCTTTTCATCGGGATTGACTTTGTCCATTCTTCAATAGCTGCCTCATTTAATTCCTCCGTCATCTCGGTTTCGATAAAACCGGGAGCAATCGCATTGCAACGGATATTACGAGAACCTAACTCCAGCGCAACCGATTTAGTAAAACCAATGATACCCGCTTTAGAAGCCGCATAATTCGATTGGCCCGCATTTCCTTTAATACCTACAATAGAGGTCATATTGATGATCGAACCTGATTTTGCTTTCATCATAGGCTTAGTAACTGCCTTGGTTAAATTGAAAATTGATTTCAAATTCACCCGAATGACTTCATCCCATTGCTCCTCAGACATACGCATCAATAAACCATCGCGTGTAATACCTGCATTATTAATTAAAATGTCAATCGTTCCAAAATCAGCTAACACATCTTCTACTAACTTTTCTGACTCTGTGTAGGAAGACGCATCAGAACGGTAACCTTTCGCCGTGATACCAAAAGCAGCTAATTCTTGCTCTAGCGCTTGTCCTTTTTCAACAGAAGATAAATAAGTAAAAGCGACATTTGCGCCAGCTTTTGCAAAAGTTGTCGCGATAGCACGACCGATACCACGTGAGGCACCTGTCACTAAAACGACCTTGTTTTGTACTAATGACATATTATTTTTTTTGTTTGGTTAATTCTTTTCTTGTTTTTCTGGCCAACGTCAAGGCATCTGCCCCCTCTTCAAAATCAGCCACAATGTATTCCCCTTCAGCTAATGCACCTTTCAATATTTCCTCTGCTAATGCATCTTCTAAATACTTTTGAATCGCTCTATTTAAAGGTCTAGCACCGTACTGAGGATCATAACCCTTATCGGCCATAAAGTCTTTCGCCTTTTCGGTTAATTCTACTTCAAAGCCAAGATTAGCTAAACGGTTCTTTAATTTAGTCAACATCAAATCGATGATCTGATGAATCGCTGGACGCTCTAACGAATTAAAGACAATGATATCATCTAAACGGTTAATGAACTCCGGCGCAAATGCCTTTTTCAAGGCATTTTGAATAGTTGTCTTCGCATACTCATCTAAGTTATCCACTTTAGATTTCGTAGAGAAACCAATTCCAGAACCGAAATCCTTTAAATCACGAGCTCCGATATTTGAAGTCATAATAATAATCGTATTTCTAAAGTCCACGCGACGACCTAAGCCATCTGTTAAAATACCATCATCTAATACTTGTAAAAGCAAATTAAAAACATCTGGATGCGCTTTTTCAATCTCATCCAATAGAACAACAGCATACGGTTTACGGCGAATCTTCTCCGTTAATTGTCCCCCTTCTTCATAGCCTACATATCCTGGAGGCGCTCCGACTAAGCGAGATACACTGAATTTCTCCATGTATTCACTCATATCGATACGAACTAAAGCATCTTCTTTGTCAAACAAATACGTAGCTAATACTTTCGCCATCTCCGTCTTACCTACTCCTGTAGGGCCTAAGAAGATAAACGAACCAATTGGTTTCTTAGGATCTTTTAATCCTACACGCGTACGCTGAATGGCTTTTACTAATTTCTTGATAGCATCCGGCTGTCCAATTACTTGTTTAGACAACTCTTCCTCCATCAACAATAACTTCTCTCCTTCTTTAGCCGCCACACGATTAACAGGAATACCCGTCATCTGCGCAATTACCTCGGCCACATTTTCTTCTGTTACCGTGAATTTCTGCTTCTTCGAATCCTCTTCCCAAGCAGCCTTAGATTGCTCTAATTGATCAATTAATTTCTTCTCACGATCGCGTAATTGAGCTGCTTCCTCGTATTTCTGAGATTTCACCACTTGGTTTTTCTCTTTCTTAACGATTTCGATTTGGCCTTCTAACGCAACAATATCTTCCGGCACATTGATATTCGAAATGTGTACACGAGCACCTACTTCATCTAATACGTCAATCGCCTTATCCGGCAAGAAACGATCGGAAATGTAGCGATCCGATAATTTCACAGCTGAAATAATCGATTCCTCCGTGTAGATTACATGGTGGTGATCTTCGTACTTATCTTTGATGTTGTGTAAAATCTCGATGGTTTCATCCACAGTCGTGGCATCAACCATCACAGTTTGAAAACGACGAGCTAATGCACCATCCTTCTCAATGTATTGACGGTATTCGTCTAAGGTAGTAGCACCAATCACTTGAATATCTCCACGAGCTAAAGCTGGCTTAAACATATTCGAAGCATCTAGTGAACCTGAAGCACCACCAGCACCCACAATGGTGTGTAATTCATCAATAAAGAGGATGACGTCAGTCGATTTCTCTAACTCGTTCATCACCGCCTTCATACGCTCCTCAAATTGACCACGGTATTTCGTACCTGCCACTAATGAAGCGATATCCAAGGTAACAACGCGCTTACCAAAAAGCACACGAGATACTTTCTTCTGAACAATACGTAAGGCTAAACCTTCCGCAATGGCCGTCTTACCTACACCTGGCTCACCTATCAGAATAGGATTGTTTTTCTTGCGACGAGATAAAATCTGAGCAACACGCTCAATTTCTTTCTCACGACCCACAATTGGGTCTAATTTTCCATTTTCCGCGATTTTAGTTAAATCACGGCCAAAATTATCTAAAACAGGTGTTTTACTTTTCTCCCCAGGTTTTGCTCCGGCAGCACTTGCGCCTGAAGAACCCGCAGAACCTGATCCAGCGCTGTAAAGGCGTGAATCATCGTCGTTATCATCCGTATCAGAGCTAGCTTTAGGATTTGCTCCTTGCCCATTACCTGATTGGAATTCCACCATTTCCTTAATTAAATCGTAGTATACTTGGTATTTCTCCAAAATCTGTGTCGCCACATTATCCTCATCACGCAAGACTGCCATTAACAGATGATCCGTCTCTACTACATTGGTTTTGAAATACTTCGCCTCTAAATAAGTCAAACGCAAAACTTTCTCAGCTTGCTTTGTTAACGGGATATTTAACATATTCTCCCGGTCAAATGAAGAACGGGTAGTGGAAGCGGTGGAATGTTCGATACTTTGGCGTAAAGAATCCAAAGAAACACCTGAACGCAATAATAAATCAATACCAGGTCCTTGACCATCTCGAATCATCCCAAGCATCAAATGTTCAGTCCCGATGTAATCGTGACCTAAACGCAACGCCTCTTCTCTCGCTAGCGAGATGACTTCCTTCACTTTATTCGAAAATTTAGCCTCCATATCGTTCTATTTATATCTTCAATTTGGTGATTCAACCATTTGAACACCTAAATTGTTCCCTTTTACTTCAAAAAAGTCAAGGACTCTTTTCCGTGATTCATTAATAAATCAATAATAGAAAGGTTTGGAACAAACTCAGACCCAAAACATTGCCTATAAGATCTATTAACATAAATTGAACGCTCTGCCCAATTCTTTTTAGCATTGATCTCATTGAAATAACTTTTACCCTCAAATTCTCCAAAACCTTCCGTTTTAGCATACTCGAAAGGAGTATCCAATATTCGATAAACAAAAGTTAAAAGTTCAATATTTAAATCTACTAAAAAATTCCTTTTTCTTAAAAAAATCTGGCTTAAATAAGGCTCAAAATATTCGTAAAAGGGAGCGTTACCATAAGCGGCTTGGATGGCACCTAGATGCTGTTTCATCCAGTTTTGGGAATAATCAATTTGAATATCCTTCGCTTTTATTTTTTGACCGGAAACATGCACCACTGGAATGGTTAACCGTTCCACTCCATTAGACCCTAAAATGAGGCAGCGATTCCGATACGTTTGCTTAGGAAAGTTCTCTTCGACCTCGAATACCAAGTCTGGATTCTGAAGTAGAAGCGACATGTATTCTAGACTTGGTAAATAATGAAGCTCAATGTGCATTCCCAAAAATAAATCGGATATTTGTGATTCGAAAGAACAAAGATAATAAGAATGAAAGCGTCTCCCCTGTTTCTGTACAAACTAATTGGCAAATTACCTTTGTCCCTGTTATATGGCTTCGCTTCCTTTTGTGCTTTCCTCTTTTATTACCTCATCCCTTACCGCAAAAAAGTCATTCAAGGAAATCTGAGAAATTCATTTCCAAAGGCCTCAGATAAAGAAATTAACCAGCTGACTTATCAATTTTACGGATACTTAACAGACCAATTAGTCGAATTTTTCAAAGGTGTTTCCATCTCCAAGGAGGATATGTTAGACCGTTTTGAGATTAAAAATGAAGAAATAGTTACTGATTTTATTAACAAAGGGATTCCAGTTATTTTAGTTGCAGGACATCAAGGAAACTGGGAATGGGCCATACATCGGTTAGCTTTAAGTAAGAATCCACATGATGTGATTTACCAAAAACTTAATAATCCCGCTTTTAACGAGTTTACGAAACAAGTAAGGTCCCGTTTTGGCCATGTAGTATTATTAGAAAAAAGAGAATCTGTTCTTTTAACAAGAGAAAGAAAAGATATCCCGCGTGTCATTTGTTTAGCTGCGGATCAAGCTCCCCAAAAGCCTGAATCAGCCTATTGGACTACTTTTTTGCATCAAGATACGGCCTTCTTTACAGGTATGGAGCGCTTTGCTAGAGACTATCAATATCCAGTAGTTTTTGCAGAATTGATACGAACAAAAAGAGGTAAGTACACCATGACCTATGAATTATTAGCCAATGTACCTTTCGATGAACTTGCACCTGGTGAAATAATCGAGCGATTCGCTAGACGTTTAGAAAAATCCATAAATGCGTATCCGGAACAATATTTGTGGTCTCACAGACGTTGGAAGCATACTAAACCGGATAAATTAAGCCTGAAGTGGTCTTAATTAAAATCAGAACAATCCCCTGCTCCTTCGCGGATTATCTCGAATTCGTCTTCCTTAATTTCAATGACACTCGATGGAGTATAACCACCCAATCCACCATCTAGGATTAAATCAACGGCATGACCGAGGCGATCAAAAATCAAACTAGGATCCGTATAATCTTCTAATTCCAACTCTTCCTGAGGCAAAGATGTCGTCAATAGAGGTGAACCTAACAATTCAACAATAGAGAGAATTGGATGATAATCTGGAATCCGAATACCCACTGTTTTCTTGCCTTGAACTAAAATAGAAGGTACCTTGCTGCTAGCTGGCAAGACAAAAGTATACGCACCAGGCAGGTACCTTTTTAAAGTCTTGAAGGCAAAATCAGAGACTTTGGCATAATTAGCAATCGAACTTAAATCAGCACAAATAAAGGAGAATCTGTTCTTAGAAGCCTGAATCCCTTTAATTTCACAGATGCGGTTGACAGCCTTGGTCGAATTAATATGGCATCCCAAGGCATACATGGTATCCGTTTTATAGATAATCACCGCATCCTTATCCAGGGCTTTTACAATCTCATCTAGCGTAGATTGACTATTATTCTTATCGTACAAACGTATTAATTCTGCCATATTATTCGAAAAAATAATCCGTTTCTGCTTCTTCTTTTTCCTCTTTTACCTGATCAATACTCGCGTTAATCTCAAAGCCTACCAGCAAAATCAGCGCAATAAAATAAAGCCAAACCATTAAAGCAATTAAGGATCCAATGGAGCCATAGACCTTATTATAACTCGCAAAATTCACCAAATAATACGAGAATAAATTCGTCACTAAAATGGTCAAAATGGAGGCTGTAATCGACCCTACATTGAAAAACTTCCATCGTTTCGTGATAGCCGGTGCATAATAATAGATGATCGAAATCGTCAAAAAGAAGATGGCAAAAATGAGGAAGTAGGTCAGAATATTCAATAAATAAAAATTGAAATCATAATCGATAAGCCCCTTCCCTTTCAGATACCCAATCACCAATTTACCGACGATAAACACAGAGAAGGCCGTAATCAACACAAAGGTCAACAAGAAATTCAAGGCAACGGCAATAACACGCTCTTTAATTAGCCCTCTGTTTTCTTTAGTTTTATACGTCAAGTTAAATGATCTGATTAGAGCTTGAATACCGCTTGTAGAAGCGTAAAGAGCAAAAAGAAACCCAAATGACAATACACCTCCCGATTTCTTTCGGATCAAATCCAACAATAATTCGGTGAAATCCTTTTGCAAATTTTTCGGTATCGAAGACTTCAAAAAATTCACCATTTTGATATCAAAATTATCGACTGGGATGTAGGCTAATAGAGAAAACAAAAAGATGATGGTCGGAAATACCGCCAACGTAAAGTTATAAGCCACTGCAGCAGCTCTTACATCAATATCGAAATGAAAGATTTTTTTATACAGAATCGTCAAAATTCTTGCCAGAACATAATGTTCTTCACAATCCTTCCAAAACAACCTAATCTCTTTCCAAACCCTTCTAAACATCACTTTTCTTTTCAATAATAGCCGAAATCAACCATTCTGGCGATTTCACCACTTTTTTAGAAGCTAAATCCATAAAGACTAAAGTTGTCTTTCCTTCATGTAGCAACTCATCTAACTGATTATAGATACGATATTCGAACTCAATACGAGCAGAAGGCATTTTGACCAAGGTACAATCAACTCTCAATAAGTCATCATATAAGGCTGGTGCGTAATATTTTGAATAATTCTCGTATACCGGCAAACCTATTCCTGCATCCTCTAATACCTTATAACTGACACCAATATTCCGTAACGTCTCCACTCGAGCAATCTCATAGAAACGCGCATAATTTCCATAATAGACATAGCCCATTTGGTCCGTATCCGCATAACACACTCGATAAAAGACGCTATGAGTCAGCATATTAGTGAATTTTGTTTTTATCTAATGCTTTCTGGTAATCCGCTGCATTCTTCCTATGCTCCTCATAGGTAACCGCAAAAGCGTGATTCTCAGAAAAATCAGCTTTAGCACAGAAGTAGAGGTAGTCATGGTGTTCTAAATTCAACACTCGATCGATCACATCACCAGAAACAATCGAAATAGGCCCCGGAGGCAAGCCTGTATTTTTGTATGTATTATACGGAGAATTTAATGCCGTATACTTACTAGTTACTCGCTTAATCGTAAAATCTTTCCACGCAAAAACTACCGTAGGATCAGCCTGAAGTGGCATATTGGCCTGAAGTCGATTCCAATAAACACCCGCTACGCGCGCTTGCTCTTTCGAATTTTTAGATTCACCATAAACGATACTGGCTAAAATAGAAACCTGGACAGGTGTTAAGCCTAATTTCTGTGCTTCCTCTTTTCTTTTTGACGTCCAAAACTTCACATAAGCTTTATTCATCTTCTCCAAAAACTCAGGGAAACTCGTCGTCCAATTCACCTCATAGGTATTAGGCACAAAAATCGCTGGGCTTGTTTCAGAATCAAAACCCCATCGTTGCATGAGCTCCGTTGAATCAAGAACAGCATAAATCGCAGCGGAATCATAAGCTGTCTGATGCGCAATTCGACCAGCCATATCTTCTTTTAAACGAAAATTGTTAATAACCACTTTATAAGCATCCTGACGTCCATTTCTTAGTTTACGAAGCAGTTCCCAATTGCCCATCTCGCTATGGATGATATAACGACCTGGTCGTACTTTATCAGGGTACTTTAAAACTTTAGCTAAAAAACGGAAACTCAATTGATCGCGCACGATATCATGCTTCTTCAAGGTATCTAAAACAGATTCGTAAGTAGCTTTTTGAGGGATAAATAATTCAAAAGGCTTGTTTGCTTCTACATTAAAATTTGGCGTTTTAAAAACCTGCCAAACATAATAGGAGAACATAGCTGAAACCAAGCTAAACAACAGAATGAATATTTTGATACGTTTATTCGTAACCATCTTAATCAATTTTAAAATCTAAGTGAAAGCGGGTGGATAATGTTTTTAAATCCTCCACAACCGGGTTTAAAAGAGGAATACCCTCCATTCGGCGAATAGCCTCTAATTCACGTTCTGGATCACCGGGAATCAGAACCTGCTTTCCATCTACGGCTTTGGCAGATCTAAAACGACGAATCCATTTGTCCATATCCTGAGTAAAATCTTCAGCAGGTCTAAAGGCATCCACTCGCATCGCACCTAGAAAATGCCCAGTCCCATTGCCGACTGTTTCTCCTGCCTGCATAAATCCTGCAGTTGCAAATGGAGGCACCCAAGGTCCAAAATTAGCCCCTGATAGAACCCCTGATAATATATCGACAATTGCACCTAAACCATAGCCTTTGTGCGAACCATGCTCGCGATCACCTCCTAAAGGCAACAATGCTCCACCATTTTTAATGGCAAAAGCATCATTACAGGGATCTCCATTTGCATCTTGCACCCAGCCATCAGGAGTGTCTAAACCTTTGCGTTGTAATATCTCTAATTTACCATACGCCACTGCCGTAGAAGCAAAATCAGCCACAAATGCGGGCTCCTCGTTTGCAGGAATCGCGACAGCAATAGGATTCGTGCCTAATAATTTCTCTTTTGAAAAAGTAGGAGTAACAAGCGGAGCTGCATGCGTCATAGCCCAACCAATCATTTGGGAAGGTAACGCCTTCATGGCATGATACCCCGCAATTCCAAAGTGATTTGAGTTCTGAACAGCCACCCAACCGGTACCAGCTAGCGCCGCTTTTTCACAGGCAATCTCCATCGCTTTCGGAGCTACCACTAATCCTAGCCCTCTATCACCATCTAAAGTGGCGGTAGATGGTGTCTCATGTAGAACTTTTACTTGTGGTTTTGTGTTTAATCTTCCGTGATCATAGAGACGTACATAACCAGCTAAGCGAGCGACGCCATGCGAATCAATACCGCGCGCATCCGCAGACACGAGGACATCGGAAGCTAAATCGGCATCTTGTTCACTACAACCTATCGCTGTAAAAACAGAGGCAACGTATTTTTTTAATAAATGATAATCTGCCTGCATAGTATAAATTAAACCACAAAGATAATTAGAACTATTGGTAATAATATTGCCAAAATGCACCTAAATTTGAATCAAAATAACATCAACAATGAACTTACTATCATCCGCCTGGTTTTGGTTACTTATCATTGTAGCCATCGTCATCATTCGTGACGTTTTCATTCAAAAAGCACATACCATTACACACAACTTCCCCATCGTGGGGCACTTCAGGTATTGGTTAGAACGTATAGGTCCTGAATTAAGGCAATACATCGTAGCCAATAACAGAGAAGAATTACCTTTTAACAGACAAGAGCGCTCATGGATTTACGCTTCTTCTAAGAATGAAAATAACTTACAAGGTTTTGGAACTGATCAAGACTTCAGTTCTCCTGGTTATATATTCATCAAAAATGCGATGATGGGCTATAATCCCCACACTACGCATTTATTCAATAAAAATCCTGGAGCCTTACCCGCGGCAAAAGTCATCGGATTGTATCATAAAAGGGCCAAACCTTTTCGTCCCTATTCGGTGGTAAATATATCCGGTATGAGCTACGGGTCTCTATCGGCTAAAGCCGTCGAATCCTTAAATAAAGGCGCCTTATTAGCAGGCTGCTACCATAATACCGGAGAAGGTTCTTTATCACCTTACCATCAAAATGGAGCTGATGTCATGCTAAACATTGGAACCGCCTATTTCGGAGTTAGAGAACTCGATGGACGTTTCTCGATGGAAAAATTGAAACAAAAAGTAACAGAAAATCCTTGTATCAAGGCCATCGAACTAAAACTTTCTCAAGGAGCGAAACCTGGAAAAGGGGGAATGCTACCTAAGTCTAAAATCAATAAGGAGATTGCGGAAATTCGTCATATACCAATGGACAAAGATGCCATTTCACCTGCTTTTCACTCTGAATTCTCCAATGTACCCGAAATGGTCGACTTTATTGAGGCCATGGCAACTGAAACAGGTTTGCCTGTCGGTGTTAAATCTGCCATTGGCAAGCTAGAGCAGTGGGAAGAATTAGCTGCTTTCATGGCTAAAACGGATAAAGGACCAGACTTTATCACCATTGATGGCGGTGAAGGTGGTACTGGTGCTGCACCTCACGCCTTCGCAGATCACGTTTCTATGCCATTTACCTTTGCTTTTGCAAAGATTTACCAAATCTTCCAACGGCATAATTTAACTGACAAAATCTTCTTTATTGCCTCTGGTAAGTTAGGCTTCCCCGAAAAAGCCTTAATGGCCTTTGCCATGGGTGCTGATAGTATTCACATTGCACGAGAAGCTATGATGTCGATCGGTTGTATTCAAGCTCAAAAATGCCATACAAACCATTGCCCGACCGGCATTGCCACATCCAATAAGTGGTTACAAGCAGGAATAGATGTGACCTTAAAAAGTGAACGCTATTACCGGTATCACTACACTTTAGTCAAAGAAATTGCTGAGATAACCCATGCTTGCGGTTATGAACATCCTTGCCAAATGACAATGGATGACATTGAGTGGTCAATGGGAGATAATAACCGTACAATGGCCTTGTCTAAAGCCTTAGGTTATACTAAAACAGATCTAAGCTATTCTGGATTAGAAGAATTAGTCAAATGTCCACATTTGGGTGGTCTAAATGCAAGAAAACGGCTATCTTTGTAACATGTTATCAATATCTAATTTAAACTTCTATTTTGGAAGTCGAGCCTTGTACGAAGGCGCAAGTTTACATATCAAGCCTAAGACTAAAATCGGTTTAATCGGTGCCAATGGTACAGGAAAATCTACCTTATTGCGTCTAATTTCAGGAGAATACACTCCAGATGGGGGTACTATCTCCAAGTCAGGTGATTGTACGATTGGATTTTTAAATCAAGATTTATTGTCCTATCAAACGGATGATAGCATTTTGAATGTGGCCATGCAGGCTTTTGAGAAGCAATTAGAATTACAAAAAGATATTGATAAAGTGCTTCATAAGATGGAAACTAATTATGAAGACAAAGACATCGATTTATTAGCTAAACTTCAAGAAGATTTCGAACGTTTAGACGGATATACCATCCAATCTCGTACAGAGGAGATCTTAGAAGGTTTAGGATTTAGCACGAGCGATTTAGACCGCCCACTGAAATTGTTTTCAGGAGGCTGGAGAATGCGGGTTATGTTAGCCAAACTTTTATTGCAAAAACCTGCTCTACTCCTACTCGATGAGCCTACTAACCACTTGGACCTACCGTCCATTGAATGGGTTGAGAAGTATATTCACGATTACGAGGGCTCCATTGTTGTTGTTTCTCACGACCGTTATTTTCTAGATCGTACCATTGACAATATTGCCGAAGTTTCAGGAGCAAAAATCACGCTTTACCCAGGGAATTATTCCTTTTACATGGAGGAAAAAGCCTTGCGCAACGAGATACAAAAAGGAGCCTTTGAAAATCAGCAATCACAAATTCGCCAAACTGAGCGATTCATCGAGCGTTTTAAGGCCAAAGCTTCGAAAGCTAGACAGGTTCAATCACGTGTGAAAGCC
>JACCDZ010137830.1_pt1 | contig 21343 bp, 28 predicted proteins | sample 7449551 | NCBI WGS metagenome assembly JACCDZ01 (sample SAMN15323452, study PRJNA562643) | freshwater metagenome | isolation source: river surface water | place: USA:Blue River Watershed | collected 2017-08-18
GGAATGATGGGGCAAACGTAGCGATGAGCGTCGCTGTTAAGACGCTGTCTGGAAAAATTTTTGTGGAAACGTTGGACTGTCAATCCATCCGAAACGGCAATCAATGGCTCGTTAATTTCTTTAAGGAAGCAGACATTGAAAGTGTCGTAATCGACGGCCAAAGCGGACAGAGCATTTTAACAAACGAAATGAAAGACTTCAGGCTTAAGGCACCTGTATTGCCGACTGTAAAAGAAATCATCAACGCCAACGCTTCATGGGAACAGGGGATATATCAAAAAAACATTTGTCATGCTGGCCAACCTTCCTTAGAAAAAGTTGTAACTAACTGCGACAAGCGAAACATAGGCACAAGTGGTGGTTTTGGATATAAATCACAATTCGACGATATGGATATTTGTCTAATGGACAGCGCCTTGTTAGCGCATTGGGCTTGCCATAATTCGAAGCCGAAGAAAAAACAACAAATCAGGTATTAAACAACGTCCTTTATGGTCGTTGTTTTTTTTATACAAAATTACCGATACCGCCGGGTTAAGCGGGAGAAAGGAAGAATAAAATGTCAGAATTTAAATCAATCGAAACACAAGAGGAACTGGACCGAATTATCCAGGATCGTTTAAGCCGTCAAAAAGAGTCTATTGAAAAGCAATATGCTGACTATGAAACCCTTAAAGCGGAAAAACAAGAATTAGAAACAAAGGCAGCTGCTTTACAGGCAACTATCGAAGAGACAAGCACCTCGGCTAAAGCTCACGAGCAAACATTGGCTGATCTGAATGCAAAAATAACAGGCTATGAAACTGCGAATTTACGCACAAGAATCGCTTTGCAAAATGGATTGCCGTTTGATTTAGCGGATAGATTGGTTGGAACTGATGAAGATAGCATTAAGGCTGATGCGGAACGGCTAGCTGCCTTTGTAGGTAAGCAAACTATTGTCCCACCTTTAAAAGGCGCAGAACCTCCGCTAGGAGAAGGTAAAGACGCAGCATACAAATCACTATTAGAAAACTTAAATTTAGAAGGAGAGTAAAACAATGACATTATCAAAAGGAAATTTATTCAATCCGGAATTAATAACAGATTTAATTAATAAGGTAAAGGGAAAAAGTTCATTAGCTGTTTTGTCTCAACAAACGCCCATTTCTTTCAACGGCCAAAAGGAATTCACATTTACCATGGACTCCGAAATTGACGTTGTGGCTGAAAATGGCAAGAAATCACACGGCGGTATCTCACTGGCTCCATTAACAATTATCCCGATCAAAGTAGAATACGGCGCTCGCGTATCTGACGAATTCATGTATGCTTCAGAAGAAGAAAAAATCAACATTATCAAGGCTTTCAACGATGGATATGCGAAAAAATTAGCAAAAGGTTTGGATTTAATGGCGCTGCACGGCGTTAACCCGAGAACTGGTTTAGCATCTGCTGTCATTGGCACAAACCATTTTGACAACCTAGTTACCCAGACTGTTGAATTTACAAAAGCAGATCCTGATGCAAATATCGAAGCGGCAGTAGCAATGGTTCAAGCTTCAAATGGAGCAATTAGCGGAATGGCGATGTCTCCAGTATTTTCTGCTGCGTTAGCTAGCTACAAAGTTAATGGTGTAAAACAATTCCCAGAGCTAGCTTGGGGAGCGAATCCGGGATCGGTAAATGGGTTAAAAACTGATATCAATGGCACGGTTTCTGCACATGGTGATGATATTGCTATCCTAGGGGACTTTGCTGACAGCTTCAAGTGGGGTTATTCAAAACAAATTCCATTTGAAATTATCAAGTACGGTGATCCAGATGGTAGTGGTCAAGACTTGAAAAATTACAACCAAATTTATCTACGTTCCGAAACTTACCTAGGATGGGGAATCATGGATCCAGAAAGTTTCGCAATCGTTAGAGATGACGTTCCGGAGGTATAAACATGAGATATAAAAATACACGAACAGGGGCTGTCATTGACAGCCTCTGTAATATTTCTGGTAAATATTGGGTAAAAGTCGAAGAACGTACCAGCGACGAAGAAAAAGTAAAAATCGAAGACACTGGCAGCGGCGAAGGAAAAGTAAACACTGATGAACCTGACAAAGTAACGGATATCCCGGATGTGAAGCAAATTGTTGAAGAAGTCGTTGAAGAAATTGACGACAGCGCAGATGGAATTGACGGGATCACAGTTAAGCAAATCAAACAAGAGCTTGATGCTTTTGGCATTAAATACGATCCCGGGATGAAGAAACAAGAGCTGTATGAATTAATGCTTAATGGGAAGTGATCGTTATGTCATCTTTTGCAACAATCAGTGACGTAGAGACTTTATGGCGCTATTTAAAGCAGGATGAAACGGACAGGGCAAGCTTTCTGCTTGATGTAGTGTCCGACTCATTGCGCGTTGAAGCGGAAAAAGTCGGCAAGGACTTGGATGCCATGGTATTGAAGAGTGCTGCATATGCAAATGTAGTTAAGTCTGTCGCTGTCGATATCGTTGCCAGAACATTAATGACGTCAACAGATCAAGAGCCTATGACACAATTTAACCAGACCGCCCTGGGCTATTCTGCCTCAGGGTCTTTTCTGGTGCCTGGCGGCGGTTTATTCATCAAAAAATCTGAATTAGCTAGATTGGGTTTGCGAAGACAGAGATATGGGGTGATTAACCTTTATGGCGATGATTAAAGGTATAACAGTGACTCTGATCGGGAAAGAATTTGCCGGTACGGATCCATTCGGAGCGCCTATTTTTGAAGACAAGGAAATACTAGTGAACAACGTCCTAGTTAGCCCGACATCCGCTGAAGATGTCATTAACCAACTCACCATCACCGGGAAAAGGGCGGTCTACACACTTGCTATTCCTAAAGGTGATGAAAATGTATGGGAAGATCAAGAAGTCCATTTCTTCGGTGAAAAATGGCGGGTTTTCGGCATTCCTTTGCAAGGTATCGATGAACTTATCCCTCTCGCGTGGAATAAGAAAGTGATGGTGGAACGATATGATTAGTAAATTTGAGCTAAACCGAAAAGGTGTGGCTGAATTAATGAAATCTGACGGGATGCAAGCGGTTCTGAATGATCATGCGTCCGCAATTCGAAACCGATGCGGAAACGGGTATGAGCAGGATATTTTTGTCGGGAAAAACAGGGCAAACGCAATGGTTAGCGCTGGAACTGCCAAAGCTAAAAAAGATAATTTGAATAACAACACATTACTAAAGGCGGTCAAATAAATGATTGAGACGATTATTAAAAACCGTCTTGCCTCAGAGCTGGACGTTGAAGTTTTTCTGGAAAAACCAAGTGCAAAAATCGATAGTTATGTTGTTTTTGAAAAAACTAGCAGCGGCAAGAGAAATCATCTGCCGACTGCTGTTTTTGCGTTTCAAAGCTATGCAAAGAGTCTGTATGCCGCAGCAGAATTGAATGACAGAGTAAAAAACGCAGTAGAAGGTTTAATTTGGCTGGATGAAATTAGAGGAATCAGCTTAAACAGCGACTACAATTTCACCGATACAACAACAAAAGAATACCGGTATCAAGCTGTATTTGATATCGGACATTATTAGGGGGAAAACATATGTCAAAGACAGAAAATGTTTCGACGGCAAAGCCTAAGGTTGGTGGAGCGATTTATTCCGCACCATTAGGAACGGTTCTGCCAACGAGTGCGCTAACAGCTGTTGGGGTGGAATTTAAAAGCTTGGGCTATATCTCAGAGGACGGAATGAGTAACGCAAATTCGCCGTCTACAGAAACAATAAAAGCGTGGGGCGGCGACATCGTCGATATGGTGCAAACGGAAAAAGGGGACACGTTTAGTTATACATTGATCGAAGCGACCAACGTCGAAGTCCTGAAGGAGGTCTACGGATCTGCCAACGTGACAGGCACACTTGAAGCAGGAATCACAATTAAAGCGAACTCAAAAACATTAGAGGCGCACTGCCTGGTGGTTGACATGATCCTGAAGGGCGGCGTTTTGAAACGAATCGTTGTCCCTAATGGACAAGTAGCGGAAATTGGAGAAATCGTATATGGGGATGCTGATGCTATCGGATACGAGACTACGATTCAGGCGCTACCTGACGAAGACGGAAACACGCACTATGAGTATATCCAGAAACCGGCGGAGGGGTAATCAATGATTAAAGGAAAAACTAAATCAGGATTTTCATACGAACTAGATAAGGAACGTTTGAACAACTATGAATTACTGGAAGCAATCGAAGAATTGGAAGAAAATCCGCTGGTCCTTTCTCGTGTAGTCAATTTGTTATTGGGAAAAGAACAAACCAAAAAACTGAAAGACCATCTCAGATCCGAAAATGGGATTGTTCCGACTGAAAAAATGTCAGAAGAAATCACGGAAATTTTCCAAAATCAAGGTGAAACAAAAAACTCCTAGTCCTCGCTGGAATGATCAATCTAGACGAGGAATCCTTAATCTGTGACCTTGCAGAAACATATCAAATATACGATTACAAACGGCTGCCACTTCAAACGGTTGCCGTTTTTTCTTGTGGTTTGAGGGAAAATTCCAGAATTAAAATGAAGCTCAGTCGGCAAACGGCTCCGATCGATACTATGCTGTTGGCTGGAATTAGCGACAAGCTGGGCATTCTTCTTTGGGCGCAGACAAAAGATGGCCAAAAGGGTAAAAATCGCCCAATCTCTATCCTGGAAAAAGTGCTTAATTTGCCGAAAAAAAGTAAAGAAGAAGTCGCGTTTGCTTCAGCAGAAGAATTTGAATCCACTAGGAATCAATTATTGCAAAATCTAAAAGCGGGAGGTGATTTAGATTGTCAACAGAATTAGGGCAAGCCTATGTGCAGATCATGCCGTCCGCAAAAGGGATTAGTGGATCTATCCAAAAACAATTGGATCCTGAAGCAGACTCGGCCGGGAAAAGCGCTGGAATGAAAATCGGTGCTGGCTTAATGGTAGCTGCTACTGCAGCGGTCGCCGCAACAGGCGTGGCACTCGGTAAAATCATCTCATCATCCCTGTCAGAAGGGGCGAATTTACAACAATCATTAGGTGGAATCGAAACGCTATTTAAAGGCAGCGCGGATAAAGTAAAGCAATATGCCAATGATGCATATAAGACAGCTGGATTATCGGCGAACGACTACATGGAGAGCGTGACAGGCTTCAGCGCAAGCCTCCTGCAGTCAATGGGCGGGGATACAGAAAAGGCTGCCGAAACTGCAAACATGGCTTTGATTGACATGTCGGATAAAATGTTAGTCCGACTAAAACGCATTGAACCTTATCTGGGGTGTGTGGCGTAAGCCATGCTAACGGGGAAACTCTAAGGGTTTTAAACCTACGACAATCCCGTGCTAAGCCTGTAAACATACAGGAAAGTGTAACGACTATTCTATTTAGAAGTAGAGTTATTATTGATACATAACTCGAAGCGGTGCGATTGGTAAAAATAACAAATTTGTGATATAATACAACCATACAAAGAATAAATATGGTGGTATTAAATATGAACTGGTTAAAAATAAAAGGGTACGAAGAATTTTATGAAATATCGTCAAATGGCGAGATTAGAAGTAAGGATAGAACTGTAACTGATAAAATTGGTAGAACAAGGTCTTGGAAAGGCAAAACGCTAAATCCAGATATTGCGCCTAACGGTTATTACAGGGTTACTTTTTCGATTAACAGAAAAAGAAAACAATTTTACGTCCACAGACTAATCGCTGAATATTTCATACCGAATCCTGATAACTTACCACAAGTTAACCATATAGACGGGAACAAGCTAAATAATAGCTTAGATAACCTAGAGTGGGTTACCGTTCAAGATAATGTTATACACGCTTATAAGAATGGGTTAACAAAACATATAAGCGGTAAAGAACATTTCAATTATGGTAAATTTGGTGCTGAAAGTAAAAAAGCAAAACCAGTTATAGCAACTAACATTATCACAAATGAAACGAAAAGATACGGTGCCATTGTTGAAACTGTCAAAGATGGTTTTACGAAATCAGAAGTATCAAGGTGTTGTAATCACGGTGGAATACACAAAGGTCATCTTTTCGAATTTGCCAATATGATATAGTCTACTCCCTAAAGATCTACTGTATGTGGATCTTTTTAAATACCACGAAAGTGGGGGTATCTAGGAACGCAAATAAGATGGGCACTAGCATGGAATCCATCCAATATGCATATCAAGGGTTTGCGAAACAGAATTATACGATAAAGAGAAATCTAATGTCCGCTGCATAAGCAATTTTGCAGTGAATGCAGGTGAACCAATCAAAGGGTGTGCCTTTTTATATAAGGTGCTAACGGGGGAACTCTAAGGGCTTTGCCTATGACAATCCCGTGCCAAGCCTATCTTAGATAGGAAGGTGTAACGACTATCAGTTTGTCACTGAGTACAACATCTATTTGTACGATGTTGGAAGTGCCTGCCACTATTAAAAATATCAATGTATGTATAGTTGTGTTTTTCCTTCAATAATGCTATAATTAAGGCATTAAAGGGGGAGTTAGGATGTGGAAAGAGGTTGGAAGAAAACCAAAATATGAAGTTAATGAATTTGGTCAAGTCAGGAACAAGGCAACAGGAAGGGTTTTAAAAAACTCGATTAGAAAAGATGGTTATTGTCAAATTATGTTGGGTAGAAAGACAATACCAGAGTATGTGCATAGGTTGGTAGCCGAAGCATTCATTCCTAATCTTAATAACTTGCCTCAGGTTGACCATATCAATGGTATCAAATCAGACAATAGACTAGAAAATTTAAGGTGGGTAGATGCCACAGAAAATTACATGGCATCTGGTTATAAAAACAGAATCCGCAATAAATGGAAGCCTATAAAAGCTACAAACTCTTTAACGGAAGAAGTTTTAGAGTTTAAGTCTAGAGATGATACAGCAGAATATTTTAAATGTCACAAATCTCAAATAAAATACAACTATATATATAAAAAAGGAAATAAAAAAAATTGGTATTTTGAAATAGTTGAAGATATAGTCTAGTCCCTAAGACCTGCATTTTTGTAGGTCTTTTTAAATACCGAGAAATCGGGGGTATCAACGGTTAGACAATTTAAGTCTCGGTTATGGAGGGACAAAAGGGGAGATGGAGCGTCTCTTAGCTGACGCTACTAAACTAACAGGTGTCAAATACGATATCAGTAATTTAGACGATGTATATAACGCCATTCACGCTGTCCAAGAAGAATTGGGCATCACCGGCACGACCGCAAGAGAATCCGCAGAAACTTTTAGTGGTTCGCTCGCTTCGATGAAGTCGGCTTTTTCTAATGTTTTGGGCGGCTTGTCACTTGGCCAGGACATACAACCTGCACTTCAAGATTTGGCAGAAACAACTTCTACTTTCTTTTTCGGAAACTTTTTGCCGATGGTGTCAAACATTTTGAAATCTCTACCAAGTGCCATTGCCACATTCTTCCAATCGGCCGGACCTCTATTCACACAAGCGGGAACAGACTTTTTAAATAATTTAGGGATTGGCATTTCAGGAGGGATGGGAGGGCTTCTCGCAACGGTGATGGCTACTATTTCTCCGATTGTGAATGCTTTTCAAACCGTCTTTGGGCAGTTGCCGGCCTTGTTCCAAACAGTCGTTGGTGCCATCACACCAATAATTGCAACAATAGGAACCGCGTTTGCTCAATTAGATTTCAGCGGCTTGCAAGCAATCATAACTGCAGTCGTGCCGGCTATAACAAATGCTTTTAGTGTCATGATGGCTATTGTTAGCCCAGCGATAGACATGGTTGTCAACTCGTTTGTAGGCATGTTGAACGCTATCCAGCCGCTACTAGCAATTTTAGCAGATGCATTGATGCCGGTTCTTCAGGTATTCGGCGCGTTCTTGGGCGGCGTCATAAAAGGCGCGTTAATGGGTGTTTCTTTTGCGTTCGATTCCGTTAAAATGATCGTCGAATTCCTTACGCCAGTTATTTCATTTTTAGTTGAGGCATTTAATGCGTGTGTTCCAGCGCTAACAGTGGTGGCTGAATGGATTGGTGTTGCTATTGGCTTGTTTGCAAACTTTGGAACGGCAGGAAACTCATTAAAAAGTATCATCAGCAGTGCGTGGACAAACATTGAAACAGCAATCTCTACGGCCGGAAGCCTGATTTCAAGTGTAATAAACACAATTAAAACGGTCTTCAGCTCCTTAAGTTCTGCCGGAAGTTTGCTGAGTGGTGGTTTGAGTTCTGTCTGGAATTTAATCCAGTCAGCTATTTCATTGGCCGGTAGCGCGATCACCGGAGTGATCAATGGTATTAAATCAATATTCAGCGGACTGGGGACAGCCGGTGGTTCTTTACAGAGCACTATGAGCAACGCGTGGAACGGCATGAAAAATGCGATATCCGGAGCGGCATCAGGCATTACTGGAATCGTAGATGGAATCGAAAACACTTTCAATGGATTGAAAAACATTAGTTTAAGCGGCGCTGGATCAGCAATCATGAACGGATTTCTGGATGGTCTGAAATCCGCATATGGGGCCGTGCAGGACTTTGTGGGCGGTATTGCTGGATGGATTGCTGAGCACAAAGGGCCTATCTCCTATGACAAAAAGTTATTAATACCCGCAGGTAATGCAATCATGAACGGATTGAACAAGGGACTTCAAGATCAATTTGAAACGGTGAAGAAAACCGTTAGCGGAGTGGCTGGAAGTCTGCAAGACGAAATGGGTATAACATCACTGTCGAGTATGATGTCCGATGAGTTGGATGGGTTTAAAAATAGGGACATAGAAGCCGATTTTTCTAAAAATTTATTGTCGGGGAACCAAATTTATTCTCATGACTTTGAGATGACAAGCGTCCAAGATAGGCTTGATGCGATTATCGATCTTATCGCTGCATTTTTCGCGGATTATGATCCAAATAGGCAGATGGTTATGGACACCGGCGCGCTGGTCGGAGAAATCCGGTCCGAAATGGACAAGCAACTAGGTAATGATTACAGATTGAGGGGGCGAGGTAGGTGAATGAAGTATTTTTTGACGGAATGGCATCGTTCAGCGACTGGGGACTTTACCTGACCTCGCTCACTATCGATGCTCCGAAGCCGAAAGAAATATATGTGGAAATACCGAACGGAGACGGTGCCCTGGACCTGACCGAGGCACTGACCGGAGAAGTGCATTACGAAAGCCGACCGTTTGAAGCAGTTTTTGCGATTAAACCAGAAACTTATTCTGCCGATCTGGTGAGGTGGCTGATCGGATATCTGAACGGTAAACAGCGGACGATTCGAACGAAAGAAGAACCAGGCTATTACTTAATCGGCAGATGTGCAATAACGCTCAAAAATGACGGCGTTCTAGCTGTTTTAACCATAAAGGCAACCTGTCAGCCGTGGAAGTTTAAAAACGACTTAACGGCGATAAATGCAACCATTGGAGCGAGCGGCACAACAAGCATCACGTTGCAGAATGAGCGTAAACGGGTAATCCCGACAATCACGGCAAGTGCTGCGGTTACCGTCGTATTCAATGGCCAGACAATCAGTGTGAACGCCGGAACGCAACGGCTGACCAATATCGCATTAAGCTATGGTGATAACCTGCTAACCATCACAGGAGCAGAAGGCACTACTGTATTATTTGAATATCAAGAGGGGGCGTTATAGTGGTTTATACAGTCTATTGCGACAACGAATTGCTATTCGACCCCCGGGTAGATGAACTGGTTATCTTTGATAAAAAAATAGCGTTAGAAGTAAACAAGACGGGATCATTTGATTTTAAAATCTATCCATCCCATCCAATGTACGATCGAATCAAGCGATTGAAATCATCTATCGAAGTTTACCAGGACACGCATCTACTTTTCCGTGGCCGCGTGCTGGATGATGTGCTTGATTTTAATAACGCGAAGGACGTCATTTGTGAGGGCGACCTCGCTTTTTTGAATGATGGCATCGTTAGGCCGTACACCTACTCCGGTAGCGTGTCCGGCTTTTTAAGCTATATCCTGGATGAATATAATGCGCAGGTGGAAGTAGCTAAGCGTTTTGTTTTGGGGAACGTGACCGTGACTGATCCGAACGACTACATCACGCGGTCCAGCATCACAGCTTCGAGCGCGTGGGATGTGGTCAACGACAAACTGATCAAGTTGCTGGGCGGTTATATCAGAATCCGCAGATCAGGCGGCGTCAATTATTTTGATTACCTGGAAGACAGCAACATGCAGAGCCTCCAGGAAATAAAGCTAGGCGAAAATCTGCTAGACCTGAATAAGGAAATAAAAGGTCAGGATATCGTAACGGCCTTGATTCCATATGGGGCAAAACTGGGGAATGACACGGATGAGCGCCTGACCATTTCGGACGTGAATGGCGGTATTGATTACGTGTACGATCAAGCGGCTGTCGATGCGTATGGTTGGATTTTTGATACAAAAACTTGGGATGACGTGACCGTTGGCGGCAACCTGCTCACAAAAGCGGCAGCCGAACTTGCGAGCCGCATCAACCTGAACGTGTCGCTTGATGTTTCCGCGATCGATTTGTCCATGACGGATGATCAGATAGATAAACTTCGTTTCTTTGAATATGTAAAAGTAAACAGCCCGGCCCATCAGCTGAATGAATTCATGCTGGTGCAGAAGCTGACCATCGACATGGACAACCCGCAGAACAACAAGCTGACGCTGGGAACGAATTACGCGACGTTCTCGGAAAGTCAGCTGAACACGGAAAAGGCGATTGAGAACGTATCGAACAACCTCAGTGAAACGAACACAAAAACTCAAAATTATGTCACGGATCAAGTTACCACGCTGAATTCGAATATAGAGCAATCTGCATCAGCGATTCGAATGGGTGTATCCGAGACATATACATCAAAATCGGAATTAGAGCAGTACAAACTCGATGTATCCACGTCATTTACTCAAACCAACGAATCTTTTAGGTTTGATTTTGGCACATTGGAGCAGCTCATTGCTGATTTAGGCGGCGAAACGTCCGCATCCTTTACGGAAATTCGCAAATTCATCCAATTTTTGGACGGGGACATCATCCTGGGAGAAGTTGGAAATCCACTGAAATTAAAAATCGAAAACGATCGCATCGCATTTATCCTAAACGGTGTTGAGGGTGCGTATTGGGCGAACGGCAATTTCTACATTACCGATGTGCGCGTTTTGACTAGCATCCGAATAGGGAATTATGCTTTTATTCCAAGAAGCAACGGAAATTTATCATTTAAGTGGGTGGGTTAAAATATGGTATTATCAGGAACATTTACACAAGGGTTAACGAACAATGGCGCATTCCGGTTGCGATTGGTATGGAGTGCAACACAAAACATCAACGAAAACTATTCCACCGTTTCCACAAACCTATATATTGATTCGTTGCAATCATGGGCGAGTGTGTACGATGGAACATCATCCGCATGCAACATCAACATTAATGGGAACAACAAGTCATTTCCCAACACATCCACGGTGGGTGCGTATGAATCGAAATGGTTGGGTTCACATTCCGCAACAATTTATCATAACGCGGACGGTACCAAACAATTCACAATTTCAGCATCCCACAATTTCGATATTACATGGAATGGTGCATATGTTGGTAACGTGAGCGTTTCGGGAAGTGCATCATTGAATACCATCCCGCGGGCGACAACACCGACATTGAGCAATTACAATCCCATCATGGGTGACACAATCACAATCAGTTTACCGCGCGCATCCGATTCATTCGCACATTATGTTTTTCATGATTTCTATGCCGGAACATGGACAAAAATCAATACAACCGCGGTGGGTACATCATTATCGTGGACAGTTCCGCTGAAGGAATACGCACAAAGGATGCAAAACGCGGAAAAGGGTGGCGGGCGCATTCAGGTTGACACATATAATGGTGGAACCTTTATCGGTTCAAAAATCGTGAATTTCACCGCAACCGTTCCCGCATCCGTGGTTCCAACGATTTCCGCGGGGCAAGTCACGCATGTTGAAAGCGTTGCGGGATTGGCGACAAAATTCGCAAATTACGTGCAAGGTAAATCCAAAATCCGAGCAACGGTAGCCGGCACAGGCGCGTTTGTTGGCGGGGTGCAATGTTCATCTATCGTGGGTCATAAAATCGAAATGAACGGACAAATTTTCAATTCCAACGATGCGACGAGCGAGGTCCTGAATGTTGCCGGAAGCCAAACCATCAAATATACCGTAACAGATTCGCGGGGTCGAACCGCATCGAGAACCGTGACAATTTCTGCAGTGGCCTATTCACCGCCTGTTTTATCGATGCTGAAGGCAAGCCGATGCGATTCGGACGGAAACCCGAATGATGAAGGGGAATTCGCGAAAGTAACGGTTGGTGCGACTGTTTCAGCCGTAAACAATCTGAATGATAAGACATTCACGATTTCGAAAAAAACCGTTACAAGCGAAACATGGACGAATCAGAACATCGCAAGCGCAACGTATACAATTGAAGCGGATGTGATAATTTCCGATATCAGCGGGAACAATGCCTGGGATATCAAATTCACGGTGAATGATTACTTCAGTACCGATGATAAGGTTTCAAAAACGATGCAATTATCCACCGCCTTTTCGTTGATTGACTATTTCAACGGCGGCAAGGGTTTAGCGTTTGGAAAGGTAGCGGAAAAAGAAGGATTTGAGAACGATCTGAAAACCTGGTTTACCGGAGGGATTGAAACGGTCGCATTACCAACCGGAGATGGATCACTTGCGTATTGGCAAACTGTTCTCGGCGGATTTTATCATGCCGTTCTTGGATCCGTCACTGGACAGCCTAGCCCTAGCGGATTTGTCCAAGTAACTAGGCATGAAACAGATTTTTCAGCCATATGGTACGACCTGACATCGCGGAACGTTTACCGGCTTTATGGATCCGCAGCAGCCATTAATGGGTGGACCTTGATTAGTGGAGCGCCGGTTACTTTTGCGCCAACGCTGCTAAGTGGATGGGTTAATCATGGCGAGGGGTTCGCTCCAGTTAAATACTGGAAGGGACCGGACAACATGGTTCACATAGGAGGATTAATTAAGAATGGCGTTACAGCTGACAATACAATCATATTCACGCTTCCAATAGGGTACCGACCAGGGGCGAAAGAAATATTCACGGTTACACAAAATAATGCTATTGGTCGAATTGACATAGACCACAAGGGAAATGTTCTAGTCAAGTTAGCCGGGGCGGGGTTTACGTCGCTATCCGGCATATCGTTTCTGGCAGAAAATTAAAAAAGGAGTGATTTAATGGCTACGCCAAAAATAATACCCTACACAGTAAAGTTGAGATCAGTAGTTCCGGAGAAAACGTTTAGCAAACCGCCAGTTGTTTATACAAATGATTTAAGATCTGCTGAATTTCAGTTCAAAATAACCGACATGGATGCACCAGAACTGCTCACTGCTACAGCAAAGACAATGTTGTACATGAGAGATGGTTCTTTCTTCCAAAATCCATCGACAGACGTTTCGCTCGTGGGTAATGTGTTTAGCTATCTGCTAAAAGAAAACGAAGGTAACCATGCCGGGATTGCAAAAATACAGCTGGTTGTTTATTTTAACGAGGGTTTGGCTAATGAACAGAATTTCCCAACGCAGCTGTATGAATTTGAAATCATCAACGGCCTTGAAACGAAAGTAGCCCAGGAAGTCATGATTTACGACTGGACCACACTGACCAGGGATGCGCGCGCTTATATTGATCAGTTTGTTGCCAATGAAATTCATCGTGAAGCTGAGTTTGACAATAATGAATTCGACCGAAATGTGGCATTTGCGGCCGAGCAAACAGGGCGAACGGATGCGTTTAACACAGATCAAACAAATCGAACGAAGGCGTTTAGCGATGCGCAAACAGCTAGGCAGAACGCCTATGTCGCCGCAGAATCCGCTAGGGATACCGACTTTAGCGCAGCGGAAACCCTGAGGCAAGATGGGTACGATGCGGACCACAGCCGCGCCGGAACGGATCATACCAGAGCGGACGATGACCACACCTTAGCAGGTCAAGATCGCACGAAGGCGGCGGATGACCGAACGGCCGCAGCGAGTGACCGGACGGCCGCGGCAAGCGACCGCACACGTGCAGAGGCGGATCATACGCGCGCAGAAGCAGACAGCGCGATTGTCACAACCTTCGATGGCCGCGTGAAGAAGTTGGAATCAAACGATGCTCGGTTAGAAGATATTAAAATAGGTGCTGACGGAATAATTTATGATTCTCCAGGAAATGCCGTTAGAAAAATAGGGGCGGATTTAAACCAAAACATCATCCCGTTGCAAAATGAATTTGAAAACGGTAATTTTAAAAATACAGGCGGCTGGTATGGGAAGGTGGCATCCGTGAGTGTTAGCGAAAACGTTTTAAAAGTGGTCCCAAACGGTATTTATGCAAGAATTCTCACACATACAATTAACAATTTAATTGTTGGGGATACTTATTATATAAGTCTTGATTTTAAAACGCTCAAAGAAACCGATGTTGTTAATTTCCCTAATTTTTCTCCTGTTTTGTATTTTCCGGATAATGTTGGCATGGGGGAATTTACAACAATTAGTGGTATATCGGAAGCTACCTCTAGTGAGTTCAGGTTTAACATGTATACACCACCAGACGCAACAGATTTTAGCACTTACGAAATGTATGTAAAAAATGCCATAGCTATCAACTTGTCAAAAACATTCAGCGACTCAAATAGACCTACCAAGGAGTTATTGGATGCACTCGTTTTAGGTTCTCCGACAATTTGGTGGGGTGAGAGAAATGCTTTTTCACAAAAACAATTATTCGACCTTAATAATCTAAAAATTGATGCCATATCTAACAACAAATTGAAAGTAATGAGTTTTAATTGTGGCACCTGGTATGATGGTGTTACAAGAGTGCCGGACATTGAAGTGGAAGAAATAACATTTTACACAAGGAAATTGTTTGGAGAATTTGATTGTGATTTTGTTTTAGGGCAGGAATTTTCTGAATATTTTGACGTGAGCAACACCATTTTAGCAATCCCTCATGTCATGGATTTTAAATACGAATATAATACAGAAGGTTCATATGAGCATGTCAGTTCGTCTTTAAGGTGTCCTGTCATTAGTAAATTTCCTATATCGGGTACGTCTTTAACGGATTTTTCTTCAGGTGTTACTAAGAGGCACTACGTCAAAACGTATTCTCAGATTAATGGTAAAAACGTATGTTTCATAAGTACATTACTCGATAAAAATGACACATACAGGCTTAGTCAAATGCAACAATTAATAACAGTGATGAATCAAGAAGAATACGTTGTTTTGGGCGGTGACTTCAACATAAAAGATAAAGTCGAATACGCCATTTTTACAAATGCCGGTTACGCATTGGCGAATGGTGGTGTCCTAGGATGGTTTGACACACTCGCTAGCTATACAGATGAGGTTGTGAGACCTATTGACAATATTATCGTTAGTCCAAACATCCGAATCGAGAATGTTTTTATAGATGAGAAAAGAGCCGATGACCACAGGGCGATTATTGCTGAATTATCATTTTAATGTATTGAACCAAACTCACTATAATGTGAAATGAAAGCGGCCGTTTTCATAAGGCTAAAAACTGAAATAAAACCTGAAAGGACTGTCTGCGGATAGTCCTTTTTATATTGATAAAGGAGCGTGGACAATGACGGAAATAATGGAATTGTTAAAAGGACAACTGTCAAAAATGGGGACGGATGGATCCTGGATATTCGGAGCGGTTACAGGCGGCTTGACAATCGCCATCCCTCAATGGGTATACACCCAAGGCTGGAGTGTGAACCACACGATTCTGATCGGGATTCTAATCGGCGTTATCGGGTTCGAGCGGCTTGTTGGTGGTAGACTTGCAACATTATCCACAGACAAGTATAAATCGAGCAGAGTGGCAATAGATTCGCTTATTCGTGATGTGCTGATTATCGGTATCTGTGCCATGGGATTGGGGCTTGACCAGCTTTTCGCGACAGGAAGCGTCATCTATACGATCATCACCGCCGCATTTATTTATCACAATTTTTACTCGTTGATGGCGAACATTGCCGTCCTCGGGTGGGATAAACATTTTCCAATGTGGCTTTTAAATTGGTTAGATAACGAGATTGCAGCCAAACGCGAGAAATATTTCCCGGTCAAAAATAAGGAGGAACAATAATGGCTTATGTAATTAATGATAGACGTGCATCGGCGCTGGGCGGACAAAGCGAGGATCGAAACCGTTCAGCGATCACAACGATCGGATGGCACTACACCGCAGTATTGCGCAAAAACAGAGCTTTTATCACCAATCACGAAGCGTACTGGCGCGACACACTCGGATGGGACCGTGGCGGCTATCACTTTTATATTGACGCTGATGCTAACATCTGGCAAAATTACGACTATGAGCGTATCACATGGGGAGTGAAGGGCAACAACGTGTATGTGGTCCACATTTGCGTAGAAGCGGGAGATGGCAACGATTACTCACCGGAGCAAGTAGCAGCGAGAGAATGGCTTACACGCAAGATTATGGCTGATTTAAACATCCCGGCAAGCAAGGTTAAAGGACACAACGAGATTTACAACAACTCCTCGTGTCCAGGCTACACCAAAGCGCAGATGGATGCCTTCCGCGCGAAACTGGCAAAACCTGCAGGTTCGACGGTAGCCGCTGCACCCGCTCCAACTCCGGCGCCAACACCTGCACCTGCCGGCAAATGGGTTGCCGAAAGCGGCACGTTCACGCCAAGCTTCGCGATCAATGTCCGCAGCGCTCCGAATACCTCCGCCGGGATTGTTGCCACTTACAATAAAGGCCAATCGGTGCGATATGACAGCTATGACGACGACGGCCGCTATGTTTGGATCCATTACAAATCATTCAGAGGACACGACAGATACATGGTCTGCCGCGAGAATGGGACCGCCTGGGGAAGTTTTAGCTGACAATCAAAAAACCTCTCACTCTTAATCGGGTGGGAGGCTTATTTTTTAGCACTATAATATCAATCTTCATATAGTGCGATAATCACATTTAATTTGTGTACTCGTCGATCAGATTCCACTCGTCGGCGGCGAAATACTGCGGCTCACCGTTCCCGAGGTCGATCTCGATGATCGTTTCTGTATCGTCAAAACGTCCAATCAGACTATCTACCCATTTGTTAAAATCGTTCATATCCTCTTCTTCCTCAATGACCGATTCGCGGAGGACCTTGGTAACGTGTGCCTTATTGTCATAGATGACGATCTGCGGGAATTCGTGTTTTGCTTTTTCGATTTTCTCTTTCAGGTCGATGACGTTCAATAAGCTTTCTCTTGTAGAAATCATTTTCTCCATCTCCTTAACATCTTCAATAGTGGCCTTCGTCCGGATGAAACTGCGTGCTGCCGATCGTGATTTTAAGTAATTGGAATGTTCCTTCGCTTTCGGTGACGATTCTCGCCACCGTTTGTTTGCTTCCTGATACTTGTCTGTCATGTTTACCACTCCTTATCTATATTCACATTATAATACATGTATTATACGATTGCAAGAATAAACACTCAAATAATCAAAAACTTTTAAAATAAAATAACCGCCACTAGGACGGCTAAAATGGTATAATGGGTATATGATATATCTAGCAGTAAGCGCCGGGCAAAAGGCTATCGTTTCGATTCTCACGAACATGCTGCATCTTTTGTTTACAACCGACAGGCCAGCAATATCCGAGTTGCGTACACTCACACACGCGCATAAAAACTTATTAATGCTCAGGAGTGTCACCGCAAAAGGATATCACATAGCAACTTACGGCCATATATCAAAAAAATAAATAGCTTTGCTTCGTACACCTCTTGCGGCCGCAGGGGTGTTTTTTTGTGGTTATATAATAGTAGAATTGATTTAATTGAAAAACAATTTGATTTTTTTATCATAAAAATCTTTACAAATAACAAAATAAGGGTTATTATTAACTCACAAGCAAAACGAAAGGAAGTGATAAACAAGTGGACAAAGCAAAATTTAAATCGGTGATGGCATTACACGGCGAAACACAAGGCAGATTAGCGGAAGCGTTGGAAATGGCGCAAGAAACGTTATCCAGGAAATTGAACGAGCAAGGCGAATTCAGCCAGTCGGAAATAAAAGCGATCAAAAACCGTTACGATTTAACACCGGAGGAAGTAGACGCTATTTTTTTTAAAGTTAGTGCATCTAATTAAGATACGAGCATTTACAACTCCATTATATTCATACTCATAGCCAAATGCACGGGTGGCAACCGGAAAAACAAAAAGGAGCAAAAAAATGAACGAAACAGAAGTAATGATAGAGGTTCGTGAACTCGAAAAACTTTTTTCGTTAAAAGGGCACGAACGCATGTTTAACAACTTATTCAGAAGTTACGGCGACAAAATTGTAATGCTCACAGCTGCATCAAGAATTAAGATTTGGCTTGAATACGTTGGATATGTTGGTGAGTATGATGCCTACAAACAACAGACAGAACTTGCTAAAAAATATATTGATTCAGAATTTAAAGAAATAAAAGGATCCGTAGATTGGGTAATGGATATCCCAAACCTGAATTTTTTAACAAGATTTTCTACATCTAAGTTTTATTTCGATTTGAATGATAAGACGGACCTGTTTTCTGGTATTGGGTTTCACAGACAATTCAAGCGGGAAAAAGATTTACAAAAATCGATATTCGAAACGTTGCATTGGCTAAGTGATGAATTCAAAACGGAAAAAGAAAAAAAGCTCAAGAACGGCGTATGTGATTTGTTTCTAACATACAAAGATGGAAGCGGGACGGCTATAGAACTTAAGAGAGGAAAAGCGTTAAAGAAAGATGTTTTTCAAGCTTACTCCTACGAATCATTAGGTTCTGATGTTGCGCTTATTGCAAAAAGCTTCCCGGATGATGTTTTGGAACTGGCCGAAAAACTTGAGATACCTTGTTATTGCTATGTTTTGGAAAATTCGCAGGTACCTTTGCTGATGTTCATGGAAAAAATGAACAATAAAGAATGTGGGTTCGACGAAGTAATAAATAGTACATCAGAATGTGACAACTTTATCGTTGAGTATCCATTTGAAAAAGAATCAAGGAAAATGGTCAGGCTTATCGAGAAGAAATTGAAAGCTGAAGATGACAACCTAAAACTGCTAATGGATTGCCTTAAAGCAAAAACTGGATATGAGGTTTAACCATGAACGTAACCGCAACGACAAATTCCGGCACACACGCATTCATCAACGACGAGTGGTTTCCGCCGATCGCGGTCAGCGGGGCCATCCACGCGGATGTGCTGCGGAAGGTGAACGAAATACGGAAGGGGCAAACGAAATGAAAATCTTTACCGAAGAATTTGAGGATGTTCTTGTCAACTTTATAGGAACTGCAGTCGTGGTCAGTATTGCATTACTATTCTTCGGCGTAGCAGGCGGTATTGAGCTAGGGTTGATATTTTAAGGGGGAACAAGCCATGAGAGAGACAGTAACGGAAAAAGAAAAAGCTGTCCTGGATGCAATGAGGATGGGCGCAGACGTTAATATTTTACTTACAACAGATTCGCTTGAAAAGATTGATGCCTATATGGATTGCTTTGACAGTTTGAAGTCAGATCGAATTGAAGTGCATGACAGATCTGAATTCGTTTATCCATACATCGGCTTCGTTAAACGCTGCTACGATATCGATTTAACAATACAAGCATCATTGATGCTAAAAGGGAGTGAAAAGAATGAATGAGAAAAGTTCTATCGAGTGTGAATTGATATTTGATAAAGGGCTGCACCGAGTCAATTTTAATGGGAACCTGCAAGAACTTGGATATATGGCCATCCTGATTGTCAACGCATTAAGAAGCGAGTACCTGGATGCTGGGTTCACAGACGACCAAACAAAGGGTTTGCTGGTCGGAGGTATAGAAAAATTTTGGGGAGATCCTAACGCAGGCGGAAGGAGCGAGCGATATGAAAACCTATCAGAATGAACGATATGCCAACAAATTGGCTCAAAAGTTCATAAAGGACAACCTATTGGCGATGATCGTCGTGCAGCATGTAGAAAAGGATAGCTACCGCATATACGTGTATCGCTCGCAAAAACAGATCCTGCTAACAGCCGGCCGCTTAAATAAACTCAACTCGCGCTTGGAAGAAATAAACGAAGAGTATCTGGATGCATCGGTACTTGAGCTGAGGCTCGTTACCGGCAACTTGAATATTCCGATAAGGGTGGTTGCATGAGTCTATATATCTTACTGGAAGTGATGGCCAAACGCGGCATTTCTTACCGTCAGAGCGTAACAGACAAGAACTTCGCAACAACAACAGAGGTTGTCGATGGTCGATCCGTACCAGTTTTGCAAGTTAACCTGGTGGATGGTTCTTTCTTGGAAATGCCGCACTATCCAAACCTTGAAACGAAAGAAAAAATAAAGCTTGCTGATGCACAAGCGGAGTATCATCGCAGATTTAAAGCATGGTACAAAAAAAGCTGATGCGCCAACATCAGCCTGTAAAGTAAAAAACATTTACATAGTGATTATATCACAGAACGAGGGTGAGCAAAGTGAGTGACAACAAGAAATATTATTATCTCAAACTGAAAGCAGACTTCTTCGATAGCGATGCAATGATCGTTTTGGAAGGTCTTCCGGACGGTTATAAGTATTCGAACATTCTTCTAAAGTTATATCTTCGCAGCTTGAAAAATGAGGGCAAACTGATGCTGACAGAGCGCATCCCATACAATGCGGAAATGCTCTCAAAGGTGACACGCCATAGCATTGGAGATGTGGAGCGAGCGGTTAAGTTGTTTGATGACCTGGGGCTTATCGAAGTATTAGATAACGGAGTCATGTTCATGAGCGATATCCAGACATTCATCGGTCGTTCCAGTACAGAGGCAGATCGTAAGCGTGAATACCGCACGCGGATCGAAAAAGAGAGGAAAATTCTCATTTCTGATGGACAAAACACAGGACAAGAATCCGGACAAAAGGATGGACAAATGTCCGACAAAAATCCACCAGAGATAGAGATAGAGATAGAGATAGAGTTAGAGAAAGATATAGAGATAGATATAGAGTTAGAGTCAGAGGTAGAAAAGCCAAACGGCGGCGACGTCCACCTACTCTTTCAGCAGAATTTCGGTATGCCAACACCAATCATCATGCAGGACCTGGAACACTGGATAACTGACTTGAATGAAGAGCTGGTTATCCTGGCATTGAAAAAAGCGGCTTTTACCGGCGCGCCTTATAAATACGCGCAAACAACGATGCGGAATTGGGCTTCGAAGGGCATCAAGACAA
>JACCDZ011490941.1_pt1 | contig 21342 bp, 19 predicted proteins | sample 7449551 | NCBI WGS metagenome assembly JACCDZ01 (sample SAMN15323452, study PRJNA562643) | freshwater metagenome | isolation source: river surface water | place: USA:Blue River Watershed | collected 2017-08-18
GTACTTGGGTCAAAGCCAATGAGGCGTTCATGACATCGGCACCAATAAAAATTAAGAAGATCATGGCCGAGCTTTCTGCGGTGGCATAAAAGCATTTTTTAAACTTCGCCCATGTAATTTCGCGTTTGAGGAGGGCCGCAACAAATGTTGACGCAGCGCCCACACCTGCGCCTTCCGTCGGTGTAAACAGTCCGCCATAAATACCGCCAAACACGATGACAAAAATGGTGGCGATAGGGGTGATACCCGTCAACGCAGCCATTGAAAACTTTTCGATGTTGTCATCAACCTCAGGCGCTTGCCCAGGAACGAGTCGAACATAGATGGCAATCGCGACCATGTAGCCGAGCATGGCAATGATGCCCGGGACCATGGCTGCAGCAAACAATTTGGCAATGTTTTGTTCTGTCAAAATGGCGTAGATCACCAAGGGCACGGAGGGTGGAATCAAGATGCCCAAGGTACCGCCGGCTGCCAAGGTGCCCGTCGATAAACGACCAGAGTAGCCATGACGTTTCATTTCAGGCAAAGCAACACTTGTGATTGTTGCGGCCGTTGCCACAGAAGAGCCACAAATTGAACCAAAGGCGGCACTGGCCAAAACAGCCGCCATGGCCAAGCCGCCTTTGAAGCGCCCCATGACGCTGGCCGCAAACTGGAACAAGGCCTTGCTAATGCCGCCTTGCGTCGCAAAGTGTCCCATCAAAATAAACAAGGGAATGACTGACAAGTCATAACTTGCAAAACGCGCAAAGGCCAAATTGTTCAGGAAGCTTGAATAGGGGCCCCAGCCTGTTTGAAGCAGGTAGCCCAAAGTGCCCGCAGCAAACATGGCCACGGCAATAGGGACACGTATGGCCATGAGGACCAACATGGCGCCAAAAATAATCAGGCACAAAGTTAAAGCGCTCATGCTGGCTCCGCTTCACTGGCGGCGAACTTGTCACCCATGAAGGCTTGCGTAAGCGCAATGATGGCGCTCAATCCCAAGGGAGGCGTCATCGCGGCATACACAACCCATTCAGGGAAACCCAACATCATGGAACCTGACTGTGACACCCATGCATTCATACCGCCCAAATAAGTTCGCCAAGTGAGCAATGCAAAAGTAGCTGCCATGAAAAGGGCACCCAGTCTGTCCAGTTGTGACACAGTTTGCGCACTGGCTTTGGCTGTAAAGAAATCAACAATGATGTTGGCTTTTCTAAGTTGACACAAAGGCATGAACAAGGCAATGGCAGCGCCAGTTGCAACACCGGTCAGTTCAAAGTCGCCAGTGATGGTGTCACCTGTGGTGTTGCGACCAATGAGGCTGTAGCAGGTCATGAGGGTGATGAATGTGAGCAATGCGCCAGACAAAATGCTGCACAGCTTGGCCAGTTGTTCCAGAATTTTCAAAAGAGACTCCCGTCAGCAAAAGAAAAATGCCTGCTGTTGCAGGCATTCTTTGCTAGAAATTATTTGGCAGGGTTGACCTTGACGGTCAAACTTCCAAGGCCAGCAACTTTGCCGACCAACACATCACCAGGCACCACCGCAGCAACACCTTCGGGCGTGCCCGTAAAAATCAAATCGCCTGGTTGCAACTCCCATGCACTGGACAAGTGCTCAATGGTTTCTGCCACATTCCAGATGAGTTTAGAGACATTGCTCGATTGGCGAATGGTGCCATTGACTGCAACTTCGAGGTCTGCATGATTGACGTCGCCAGCTTGTGCCTTCAGGGTAATGGGACCGATAGGCGCAGACTGATCAAATGCCTTGCCAATGCACCAAGGGCGGCCTTGTTTTTTCATCTCGTTTTGTAAATCGCGACGCGTCATGTCCAAGCCGACGGCGTAGCCATAAATGTGTTTTTCTGCGTCTGCAGCTTTGATGTTTCGGCCGCCTGTGCCAATGGCCACGACCAATTCAATTTCATGGTGCAAGTTTTGAGTCAAGCTGGGGTAGGCCATTTCGCCGGTGCTGCCTTCATTGACCACCACCAACGCGTCAGCAGGCTTCAAAAAGAAAAATGGTGGCTCACGGCCTGTAAAGCCCATTTCTTTCGCGTGCTCTTCGTAGTTGCGGCCGACGCAATAAATGCGTCTGACAGGAAATTTTTCGGCCTGACCTAGAACGGGTACCGAGGGTTGTGGGGCCAGTTGAAACACTAAACTCATAGGAACCTTTCTAAGTTAGAACCAGTCTTTGTTTGAAATATGCGACTTTCGTAAGTATACTTATTAATTGAGAGTCTTGTCTCAAAAAATTCAACTTAAATTGTATGACTCAAAGTTTTGATTTTGCGCAGGCCCCTGGCCACCTGATCCGTAGAGCGCATCAAATCGCCGTAGCACTTTTCATGACGGAGTTAAGTGGTGAAGATGTCACGCCTGTTCAGTTTGCTATTTTGAATGCGGTCATGGACACGCCTGGCATCGATCAAGTGACGCTGGCCGGCAGGGTTGCATTTGATGCGGCCACATCGGGTTCAGTGATTGGCCGCTTGGAAACCAAAGGCTGGATCAGGCGTGAACCAGATCAAGCCGATAGAAGGCGCAAAATTTTGTGGTTGACCTCAGCAGGTCATGATGCAACGGTGCAGATGAAGCAAGCCGTTGAGCGTGTGCAATCCAATTTGTTGGCGCCCCTCAACAAGCACGACGCTGAAACTTTGACGGCTTTGCTGGCCAAAGTGGTCGCTGGCCATGAAACTGACAAATTGTCTGCAGAGACATCAAAAGAATAGACCCGTTAAAAGGCGTTGCGCTGCTTAACTTTTGTAAGTCAATTCAAAGTGCTCAACGGATGGGGGGCCTGCAAAGAAAGGCCCCACAATGCCGCGCCATTCTGTGAACAAGGGAGACTCTCTGAATCCAACAGTGTGGTCTTCTAGGGTGTCCCAAAAAATTTGCAACACATAACGCTCCGGACTTTCAATGCCATGATTCACCTTGGCACCTTGGAAGCCTTTGGCGCGTGCAATGACTGTTTCCAGTCCCAATGCAATGGCCTTTTCAAACTCGGCCTGCTTGCCAGGTTGAATGCGAATGTCTGCCAGTTCAAGAATCATGTTTGACTTTCAAGGGTAAAAGAATCGGACACATTTTAAGGGCTGGTGGAATCAGCCATCTCAACTCTTCTTTGTTTGGCTGACCACAACACCAGTGTGACAAACGCTACGCTGACCAGTCCCAAAGCAAAACTGCTGGTGGCCCAAAAAGTAATCACTTCAGGCTTGGCGGGCCAACCTGCAAAACCCTCGTACGCCAAAACATAGGCGCCGTATAGACCCACACCCCAAAGCATGAAACAGTAAATGACCAAAGGCAAGAAAGTCATTCTGTAGCACCTCAAAATAAACACGCTGACAGCTTGCATAGCGTCCATCAAATGATAGAAAGCCACCCAAGCTAGAACCGCTGAAGCGCCCATGACAACCGCTGCATCGGTTGAAAAAAGCGCTGCCAATGTTTGATTGAAAAAGGCCAAAGTAGCACTACAAATGAGCGCCAAAACCAAGGCCAATTGAAGCCCAGTGTGGGCGGCTTGTTCGGCATGGCGCGTTTGATTTGCACCCATCCAATAGCCAACCCGCGCACTACATGCAATGCCTAAGGACAAAGGCACCATGTACAACACAGTGGCCAAACTGGTGGCAATTTGATGACTGGCTGCAGCCACTACACCTTGCCTGGAAATGAACAAAGCCATCATGGTGAAAGCGGTCACTTCCACCATCAAGGACAAGGCCGAAGGCACGCCTAACTTCAAAAACTGTTTCAGGGTCGCCCAATCGGGCGGCTCCATCCGCTTCCAAATTTGAAAGTCGGCATAGAGCGGCAGATAACGCACATAAAAAATGCCCATGCCCATTAACCATACATTCACAATCAAGGTCGCCCAGGCACACCCCACAACCCCAAGTGCTGGAAAATCCCAGAAACCCAAAGTCAGGGCGATGGAGAGCGGAATCTTCAGGCCTAAGGCCACAATTTGAAGCCCAGTGACCCACATCGGCTTACCCAGACTTTGGTTCAAAGTGGCATACATCCTAAAAAGCAATGAGGGGCCTACTGCAACTGCCAAAATTTGCAAATAAGCCCGAACATCTGCCTGCAGTTCAGGAGGGACTTTTGTGTACTCTAACCAAGGGTCTGGGTACAGCAACGCCAAGGTGCCGACCAAGCTGACCGATCCGCACAAATACAAGGCCTGTCGCACAGACCTTCCCAGTGCTTTGTGTTGACCTGCGCCTCGAAGCTCTGACCAAACCGGCAACAGTGCATGCATCAAACCGTTCAAGGCCACATAGATGCTGATGTAGATGGACGATCCGACAGACAATGCTGCCAAGGCAGAGGCGTCATATCGACCTGCAATGACGGTATCGGCGATGCCAAAAGCCATCACAGCCAATTGCCCTACCAAAACCGTTGAGGCATGGCGGAGGATGGTTCGTGCTTCAAACATTCAAGGCCGAATCTTTATTGAGTCAATGTCCGCGCAGCGGCATTTTTTCTGAATAAAACGATGTCTTCGTTGTTGTCTGATGGGCGACGCACGGTGGCATGCTGAGTCCAACTCGAAAGGTCTACCTCTTTGGCCAAGGCGTTCATCGACTGTGTGTCCACAATCAGCCAGGGGCATTCAAATGGCTGAGATGTTGTCGTGGCGAGTGTGTTGGGCAGAGGCTTCAAATGAAGCTGTCCATGAAATTCAAAAGCAGCGCCTTGTGCCCTTGTCAGGCCATAAAAATGCACGCATTGTGTGTCACCCATCATGCTTCTGACTTTGACCACCAGAGGTGCGTAGCTTCTGCCGAAATCAAGAAGGGGTAACCAAAGCGTCATGATCAACAACCAGCACAAAGTTGCGCCTCCTGCTGGCAAGGCCAAGCTCTTCCATAGAACCGATTGATGGCGACCGGCGCGCCACTTTACCAAGCCTGCCCATGCCAATGTGCCTAACAATGCAATGCAAAAAGCCGTGGTAGAAAACTGTGGCACAAAGCCTGGTGCAAGTCGGCTGACATTGATGGCAGGTTGGGCGGGTAGGCCTGTGTGCAGCGACAACCAAACGATCCAAATGATAAGTGCGCCCGCGCTGAAGAAAAGCAGCGTGAACCAATCCAGAAAAGCACTCACACTTCTTTGAAGGGTCGGCAACGCAAAGGCCGCCAGTGTGGCCATGGCTGGCAACGCCAACAACAATGATCTGTCACTCATGCCCGAGAGCCAAGTACTTAAGACGATCACCACCACGAACCACAATGGCAATGACAAATGGGGATTGGCTAGCAGTTGTTTGAGTTGGTAACGCCAACGCCACAAGGTCCAAATTGCCAGTGGCCAAGTTGGCCAAGTGAACCAAAGTAGCAGGCGTGTCATTGACTTGAATTCAAGCAAGTGCTCGCTCGAGATACGCCATTGCCAAAGTCCCAATGCAGTCACCACAGCGGCACTGGCCAAACAAATGAGAAGAACCCATGCAACATCAACGCGGCGCACTCTCAAGGAAAAGGGTTGATGCGCGTCCATTGCCATGATCAAAGCACCCCCCGCACCCAAAATGATTGCCAGTGCAGGTGCACCTGAAAGCGCCATGCCAAAGATGCCCATCAATGCACATGCCAAAGCGACCAGGCGATTTCGACTTAAGCTGGCCAAGGCATAAAAAAGCAGCGATGAAAAGGACAACTGCGCCAGTGCCGGTGTGGCTTCATGGGACAGTCTGGCCAAGCCCAAGCAAGCCAATAAGGCCAGTAATCCTCCATCTGCAATGGCTCGGGCATAGTCTGCAGGTTTGGCTTCGCCGCCAAACGCAAACGTCACAGGTTGTGCAGCTGGGCTCCGGGCTAGCGCGTAAACGCCGTACCAAGTTGCCGCCAAGGTCAAGGCCAACAAGCCCATGAAAGGAAGGTGTGCAGCGGCATCAAGTGGGACACCTTGCGGCGCAAGCTGGATGGCCCAAGCGCCTAGCCAGTAGGGCAGAAGCGCTGAATGAGCGTCTTGCTGTTGAAGGAGTGTGGGCTTTAACCAAGAGACGGTTTCGGGCCCATAGGCTTGTGCCAAATGCAACATGAAACCAAAGGCTTCCATGTCGTCTGCTTTCCAAGGGGTGCGTCCTACAAAACCCGGAAGAATGTAAGCCAGACACAGCATCAACAACACCCAGCGAGGCAAACGCCTCACGGCACTTTGCGCCACGATGGCGGGGTTGGCGCTGGAATGAGAAGTAGGGCTGGTCACAAATCGAAAGATAGCAGAGAAAAATTGAAAATTGAGTTTTTCATGAAACCCAAAAAACAAGGGCAGGCCGGTTTCCCGGTCTGCCCTGTGAGGGTTTTAGCGTGACGTAATATGAAATTACTTGGTGACGCTTGTCTTACCGAAGCGGTTGCGGAATTTCTCAACGCGACCACCCATGTTGTCCACAGATTTTTGTGTGCCTGTGTAGAAGGGGTGTGATTCGCTGGATGTATCCAGTTTGAACAAAGGCAACTCGCGGCCGTCGTCCATTTTCACCATTTCTTTGGCATTGACGCAAGAACGTGTGACGAACTTGAAGCCGTTGGACAAATCCAAGAAGCAAACTTCTCGGTAGTTGGGGTGAATGCCTTCTTTCATGATCTTTTCCTTGAGGTCAGTTGCGACAGCCGCCCTTGGACCATTCCAGGGTACTTTTCGCGAAAAACGAGATTATGGCATGAAATCAATGACTTGGATGCCAAATGCTGAGCTGTGAAGCCGATTTTTAGCCGCCGCGACGCATCATGTCGAAGAATTCGACATTGCTCTTGGTGGCCTTCATGCTCTTCAAAACCATTTCCATCGCTTCGATTTCGTCCATGTTGTACATGAACTGACGAAGAATGCGGGTCTTTTGCAGGACCTCGGGCTGTAATAACATTTCTTCGCGGCGGGTGCCGCTGCGGTTCAAATTGATGGCAGGGAAAACGCGTTTTTCATACAAACGACGCTCCAAATGGATCTCACAATTGCCGGTGCCTTTGAATTCTTCAAAGATCACCTCGTCCATGCGACTGCCCGTATCGACCAAGGCGGTGGCAATGATGGTCAGGCTACCGCCTTCTTCGACATTGCGAGCAGCACCAAAGAAACGCTTAGGACGTTGCAGGGCGTTGGCATCAACACCACCGGTCAGTACCTTGCCAGAACTTGGCACCACGTTGTTGTAGGCGCGCGCCAATCTTGTGATGGAGTCCAACAAAATGACAACGTCTTTTTTCAATTCGACCAAGCGTTTGGCCCGCTCGATGACCATTTCGGCCACGTGGACGTGACGTGCAGCGGGTTCGTCAAAGGTCGAAGCAATGACTTCACCGCGTACCGTGCGCTGCATTTCGGTCACTTCTTCAGGGCGCTCGTCGACCAGCAAAACCATGAGGTGAACATCGGGGTTGTTGGCGGTGATGGCATGCGCTATGTGCTGCATCATGACCGTTTTGCCTGACTTGGGTTGCGCCACAATCAGTGCACGTTGGCCTTTGCCGATGGGGGCGATGATGTCAATCACACGGCTGGTGATGTTTTCATCGGCTTTGATGTCACGCTCAAGGCGCATTTGAATGTTGGGGAACAAGGGCGTCAAGTTCTCGAACATGATCTTGTGCTTGTTGTTCTCTGGCAAATCGCCATTGACTTTGTCAAGCTTGGTCAGGGCAAAGTAGCGCTCGCCATCTTTGGGAATACGCACTTCACCTTCGATCATGTCGCCTGTGTGCAAGTTGAATCGGCGCACTTGGCTGGGACTGATGTAAATGTCGTCGGTGCTGGCGGTGTAGCTGGTATCGGGGCTGCGCAAGAAACCAAAGCCATCGGGCAAGATTTCCAAAACGCCATCGGCAAACACTTGTTCGCCAGCACGTGCGCGTTTTTTGATGATGGCAAACATCAACTCTTGTTTGCGCATGCGGCCAGTGTTTTCAATCTCAAGGGCTTCAGCTTGCTTGAGGACTTCAGACACATGCAGTGCCTTGAGTTCGTTTAAATGCATGGATTTACCTGCGTAAAGCAACCCAGTTGGGTTGACATAAAAAAACGGGGGGAGGAAAGAAACCGAATTTTCAAACGTCTAGAAACCAAAGCTTGAAAGTTGCACCGGGGGATAAATAGGTGCTGTGGCTTTGAAAGTTTTCTATCTTGAAACTGCGTTGTCACCCTTATGGGGCTCAACTGGGCGAATTATGACAGGAAATTAAGAGGCTTCGCAAGAACCCTGGTCAGAAGGGTTCTGCGAAGAGAGGCCTTATCAGGCCAATTGTTGGTCAATGAAAGCGGTCAATTGGGCTTTGCTCATGGCACCCACCTTGGTAGCGGCCAGTTGGCCTTCTTTGAAAATCATGAGCGTTGGAATACCGCGAATGCCGTACTTGGCTGGAATGTCGCGATTTTCATCGACGTTCATTTTGGTAATTTGGAGTTTGCCTTGGTATCCGGTGGCGACTTCGTCCAAAATAGGGGCAATCATCTTGCAAGGACCGCACCATTCGGCCCAAAAATCAACAATGACGGGTGTGGCAGACTTCAATACGTCTGCGTCAAAAGTGGCGTCAGAGGTGTGTTTGATCAGATCGCTGGCCATGGTTTTTTCCTTGTAGTGATTGAATTAACAGCTAAATTGTTTCTAAATTTTCGCTATTTTGACAGAAACCCACAAAGCCACTTGGACATCAGGGCATCCAGCGCCTTTTCATCTCATGCATTCAAATACACCGGCTCATGTTGAGTCCCTTGAAGTTGCCATTGTCGGTGGGGGGCCTGCGGGTCTCATGGCGGCAGAAATATTGTCCGAACTGGGGCATGAGGTCCATTTGTTTGATGCCATGCCCTCCGTTGGTCGAAAGTTTTTGCTTGCCGGGCGGGGTGGTTTGAACCTCACGCATTCTGAAGACTTCGACAAGTTTTTGCCAAGGTATGCTAAATCGCAAATGCGATTGCAACCGGTCTTGTCAGCGTGGGGGGCAAAAGAGCTTTGTGAATGGGCAGAAGGTTTAGGGGTTGAAACCTTTGTCGGTTCATCTGGCCGCGTATTTCCCAAAGAAATGAAAGCCGCGCCCTTACTCAGGTCGTGGTTGAACCGTTTGCGACACCCCTCGTCCAATCGACCTGTCAAATTTCACATGCGCCATCGACTGACAGCGATTCAATCTCTTAAGATGTCCGATACAGGGAATGTTTGTAATTTAACTTTCGAAGTCAGTGACTTGTCGACGGGGCAGTGTCATGAAAAAAAGGTCAGTGCCCAATCTCTGCTGATGGCCATGGGCGGCGGCAGTTGGGCCAGGTTGGGATCGGACGGGCGCTGGGTGAGCCTGCTCCAAAGCTTGGGCGTTTCCGTTCGACCTCTTGAACCCAGCAACTGTGGTTTTCATGTGTCTGGCCGCGAAGGGCATGGCTGGACGCCATTTTTTCAGAACAAATTTGCGGGCCATGCCTTGAAGTCTGTGGTGATGCAGTGGACCAATGCGCAAGGTTTGCCAATCCGCCAACAAGGTGAATTTGTGGCGAGTGCGTATGGCTTGGAAGGTAGCTTGATTTATGCAGCATCGGCTGCATTGAGGGATCAAATCAAGCAACAGGGTGTTGCATGCATTCACTTGGATTTATTGCCCGGGCGAACACTGGCTCAAACAAGCAAAGAGCTTAATCACCCCAGAGGCGCTAGAAGTTTGTCCTCCCATCTCAAAAGCCGGCTCGGGCTGGAAGGCGTCAAGATGGGGCTTCTGAATGAATTATTGAGCCCTGCGGTCCTGCAAAATCCGGAAGCACTCGCAACAGCCATCAAAGCTTTGCCGATTCAACTGACCGCCACCCGGCCCATCGATGAAGCCATCAGTACGGCGGGTGGCATAGCGTGGCAAGGCATTCAGTCTGATTTCCAAATGGCGACGCTGCCGGGAATTTTTTGTGCCGGCGAGATGCTGGATTGGGAAGCACCAACTGGGGGCTATTTGTTGACCGCATGCATGAGCACAGGGGTTCAGGCTGCCAAGGGCTTGCACGCCTTTTTGGAAGCCCGTACAAAACCCTTTGTAAAAGGTGACGAGCCTTGACCCCGGCACTGGCGCCACAGTTAGAGCTGCTTGGTTCCCCACCTGACTCGGTTGGCTGCTTTACCATGCGGGAAGGCCCGTCGGGGCTTATTGTAAGACACCGATAGAATCAACACATGTCCTATCTCGTTCTGGCTCGAAAATATCGCCCTCGCAACTTCACTGAAATGGTGGGGCAGGCGCATGTCGTCCAAGCCTTGACCAACGCTTTGGTTCAACAACGCCTGCACCATGCCTACCTTTTTACGGGTACACGGGGGGTTGGAAAAACCACAGTGTCTCGAATTTTGGCCAAATCCTTAAATTGCCAGGGGCTTGACGGTCAAGGAGGGATTACCGCAGAGCCGTGTGGGGTGTGCCAAGCTTGCAAGGACATCGACGCTGGCCGTTTTGTGGATTACACCGAACTTGATGCAGCCTCCAATCGAGGGGTTGATGAAGTGCAAAGTCTGTTGGAGCAGGCGGTTTACAAGCCCGTTCAAGGTCGCTTCAAAGTCTTCATGATTGACGAGGTTCACATGCTGACCAACACGGCCTTCAATGCCATGTTGAAAACGCTCGAAGAGCCACCCGAATATTTGAAGTTTGTCTTGGCCACCACCGACCCACAGAAGGTACCAGTTACTGTGTTGTCGCGTTGCTTGCAATTTAACCTGCGACCCATGGCACCCGAAACCCTTTATGAACACTTGACGCAGGTTCTAGCGCAGGAAAAATTGTCAGCCGAGCCAATGGCTTTGAAACTCTTAGCTCGTGCTGCTAGGGGTTCGATGCGCGATGCTTTAAGTTTGACCGACCAAGCCATTGCTTTTGGCAGCGGCCAGTTGCAAGAAGCAACAGTGAGGTTGATGTTAGGCAGTGTCGATACCAGCCATGTGATGGGTTTGATCGATGCGCTGGCGCGAGGTCATGGTGCCGATCTGGTTGACATTGTTGAGAGGCTTCGACTGAATGGATTGTCTGCGGCTTCTGCTCTAGAAGACATGGCTGTGGTTTTACAGCGCATGGCTGTGTTGCAAGCAGTGCCGCAATCTGCTGCCGAATCAGACGACCCCGACCAGGTTGAGTTGTTGCGTTTGTCGAGGGCCATGCCTGCTGACGAAACACAACTTTTGTACAGCATTTGTTTGCATGGCCGAGCTGAGCTCGGTTTGGCTCCCGACGAATACGCCGCGCTGACCATGGTTTTGCTCAGGCTTTTGGCGTTCAAGCCAAATGCCGCTCAAAACCAACAGGCAATCTCGCCAACGGCTGAAAAAAAAACTCTAACAACCACCACGCTTAGCCAAGCGCCTGCCGCGAAGGCAGCCCCGATTGTCAGTGCTGCGCCTGGTACATCAGCCCCTATCGAAGTTAAAACATTGGCAGTGCGCGAGGCCAGCGAACCGTCTCAAAGAGCCGCACCAAGGGCGGTCGTTTTGTCTGAAGAAGGACACTTTTGGTCTGAGACTGTTCGCAGTTTAATCGCTGCTGAGAGCATCAATGCCTTGGTCAGGGAATTGGCTTTACAGTCGCAATTGATGGGCCGCGATACTGGCCAATGGCAACTCCGCATCGAAAGTGAATCTCTCAATCAAGGGACTGCGCGAGAGCGACTCCAAACAGCTTTACAGTCGCTTGGACACGAAGTCAAGTTGGTTGTAGAAATAGGCAAGGTCACTGACTCGCCTGCCATGAGAAATGCAGCAGCACTTTTGGAAAAACAAAAAGCGGCAGAAGAACTGATTCAGTCCGATCCGCTGGTGCAAAACATGATTCAAGAATTTGGCGCGAAAATAGTGCCTGGCAGTATCAAACTTATCTCATCCCATTGAATGAAGGAAAAAAATGTTTAACAAAGGTCAACTCGCAGGTTTGATGAAACAAGCACAAGCCATGCAAGACAACCTCAAAAAGGCACAAGACGAATTGGCTTTCGTTGAAGTGGAGGGCGCTTCTGGCGGTGGCATGGTCAAAGTTTTGATGACCTGCAAACATGCTGTCAAACGCGTCACCATCGATCCCAGTTTGTTGGCGGATGACAAAGATATGTTGGAAGACTTGGTGGCTGCAGCCTTCAACGACGCTGTGCGTCAAGCCGAAGAAGTGTCTCAACAAAAAATGGGCAAATTGACAGCCGGTTTACCCCCTGGCATGAAATTGCCTTTCTAAGCATGCAAAAACCAAACGCACACGCACTTGATGCACTGATTCAGGCACTGCGTGTGCTGCCCGGCGTTGGTGCAAAGTCTGCTTCGCGCATGGCATTTCACCTCATGCAGCATGAGCGTGCTGGCGCGCTTCAATTGGCGCAGGCCTTAGAACATGCTTGCAGCCATGTCCGACACTGCGCCACATGCCACACGCTGACAGAAACAGAAGTCTGCAACATGTGCGCCGACCTGGGTCGAGATCGATCTCAGTTGTGCGTGGTTGAAACACCCGCAGACCAGGCCGCTATCGAAAGGACTTCGACGTTTCGTGGTCTTTACTTTGTGCTCATGGGCAAACTCAGTCCACTGGATGGCGTGGGGCCCAAAGATTTGGGTTTTGAAAAGTTATCAGAGCGTTGCAATGACGGCCTGGTCAAAGAAGTCATCTTGGCCACCAACTTCACAGGCGAGGGTGAGGCTACCGCCCACGTCATCGCAGAAATGCTGAAGAAGCGCGGTTTGCGAGTCACACGTTTGGCCCGTGGCGTACCCGCCGGCAGTGAACTTGAATATGTCGATCTGGGCACCATTGCGCATGCCCTGGTTGACCGTCGCTAAGTTTCAACTTCTGCCCCTTAGCGACTTGCCTGCTTTAAATAGTTTTGCCCCAGAAAGTTCTGCGGGTGTGACAACTTAGTGTTCTTCATTACGTAATTACCCGCTTGGGAAGTGTCCCAATGCGCAAAGACCGATACCTTTGTATGCTGAATCTTCATTCAGCGTCGATCAATCATTGCATTGAGAAAGGGACATGGTCGTGGTTCGGGGGCTTCAAAGACGTCAATTTTCAGGCTGGGCTGTTGCCAGTGCACTGGCGGGTCCCATGGTGTCTGAAGCCGCCATCACGCCTCAAAAAGTGAGCATTGCTTTGGCGGCCAAAGGCTCACTGTTCCATTTACCCTTGTTTTTAGCGGAGCAGTTGTCTTTTTTTAAACAAGAAGGACTTCAAATTGAATGGGTCGAGTGTGACTCCGGCTTACAAGCGGTCAACGCGGCCCTTGCGGGTCAAGCCGATGTGGTCTCAGGTGCCTTTGAGCACATCATCGATTTGCAAGCGCGAGGCCAAAATTACCGAGCCTTCGTGATGCAAGGACGGACCCCTCAAATTAGCTTGGGCCTGTCTACCCGTCGCGCTCAAGGGATCAAAGCGGTGGCAGATTTGAAAACCATCAAGATGGGCGTGACCTCTTTGGGCTCCGCCACGCATTGGGTAGCGCAGCATTGGATGCGTCAAGCAAGCGTATTGGCAGACAATGTGCAATTTGTAGAGCTGGGCGCCAGTACGACGCATGTGATGGAAGCCATGCGATCGGGCAACATCGATGCGCTTTGTTTCACCGACCCTGTGATTCATTATTTGGAACAAAAGGGCGACATCCGCATCTTGGCCGAGACGCGCACCTTGAGCAGTTCTCTAAGAATGTTTGGCGGCCCCATGGTCAGTGCTTGCTTGTTTGCCAAGGACGATTTTCTTAAAAAACGTGCTGATGTGGCGCACACCTTGACCTATGGTGTGTTGAAGGCCTTGAACTGGCTAAAAACAGCAGGCCCGTCTGATATTTTAAAAACCATTCCCTCCAATTATTGGATGGGTGACCGTGCCTTGTATTTGAATGCCCTTGAAAAGGTTCGCGACAGTTACAGCATCGATGGTACTTTTTCAAGAGAAGCACTTGAAACAGCGTGGCGTGCACGCGCCAGTCGGGTGACCACGGTCAGAGCCAACTGGACGGCACTTGATCAAAGTTACACCAACGACTTTGTCAAAGCACTGAAGAAAAAAGCTTAGTTTTTTCTAGCGCTTTACGGGTTCAGCCTGGGTCTTTGGCTTGGCGGTTGTTTTGGTCTGAACCGCAGATTTAGTTTTTGTTGGTGTGCCAGAAGTCGTTTGGGGTTTTCTGGCATTCACCACCGTGTTGCTAGATTTTTTGTTGCTGGGCTTGCTGCTAGCTTTACTGCCTTTTGAACTGGAAGTTGTGGGCACCAATATGGCAATCGATTGACCCGGCTTTAATGCCACTGGCATTTTTAACTTGTTCCAAGCCGCAATGTTGCTGGGCGTGACATCGTGACGATTGGCCAGGCTCATCAAGGTATCGCCTTTTTGAACTTTCACCATGATTCGTTTTAAGACGATTTCGGGAGCAAAAGAAATTTGAGCGTTGTCTGCCAAATGTTCGGTGACGTCCGCATCCAGTTTGCCTTGTCTGGCGACCAACAAAGTTGAACCCTGTTTAACTTGCATGCCTTTTGGAATGGTGTTGACACTGCGAAGTTCAGCCTCTGTCATGTTGAGCATTTTGCTCGCTTCAGAAGCCTTCATGGTTTTTGGCACTGTCCATGCGGTCCAGCTGGCCAGTGGCTTGTTGGCGTGCTCATCCAAACGGCGCAAAAATCTCTCGGCATTGTCCCAAGGTAGCAAAATCTCAGGTGTGCCTGCCGCCAAAATGACGGGACGGCTCATGGAGGGATTGAGCGCTCTAAAGTCATCCATGCTGACGCCAGCAAAACTAGCGGCCAGTTTCACATCGATGTCGCGTGTGATGCTGACGGATTTGAAATAGGGGTGATTTTGAATGTAGGGCAGTCTGGCATTGAAGTTTTCGGGCTGCGCGATGATGTTTTTAACAGCTTGCAATTTAGGCACGTAATACCGTGTCTCATTGGGCATTTTCAATTCGGAATAGGTCAGACCCAAACCAGCGGCTTTGTTTTTTGCCAGGGCGCGACCCACACTGCCTTCTCCCCAGTTGTAAGCGGCCAAGGCCAGATGCCAATCCCCAAACATGCCATAGAGTTTTTGCAAGTAATCAAGGGCAGCACGTGTTGACTCCACCACGCCGCGCCGCTCATCTCTAAAAATGTTTTGTTTCAAATCAAAATATTTGCCAGTGGCGGGCATGAATTGCCACATGCCAGCAGCCTTGGCACTGCTCACAGCTTCTGGGTTGAAGGCCGATTCAATGAAAGGTAGCAACGCCAACTCGGTGGGCATGTTGCGACGCTCCAATTCTTCAACGATGTGAAACAAATATTTTCTGGATCGCTCTGTCATCCGCAAGATGTAGTCTGGTCGTGAGGCATACCACTCCTCGCGGTCTTTGACCAAGTCGTTTTCCAAGTCTGGCATGGCAAAGCCTTGACGAATCCGAACCCAAATGTCGGCAGGGGGTTCCAAGGGCACTTGTGCTTTGGGCGTGGCTGTTGGCGCTTTGGCAGGCACGACGGCCTTGATTTCAGCGGGCGCTTCAGACTGGACTTGCGGTGCGGGGCTGGAAGTTGGGGTGGCCGGTATTTCTTCAATTTTTGGAACTTGCGCACAGCCAGTTAACCACAGCGCAATGGCCAAAGCTGCAATTGTCAATAGAGGGTTTTTAGCGAATGCAGACTTCATTTGAATTCATTTTTCCACAATCGCAAATGACCAAAAATATCGGCCTCTTGATTGCTGGTATGGGGTGCAAACTTTTGAACAGCGTCAATGACAGTGCGATGACGCGTTCTTAGGAATGGGTTGATTTGTAACTCCGTGGCCAATACGCCAGGAAGGGTGGGTAACTGTTGTTGGCGCAAACTTTGGCAGTGCGCTGTGTAGTGAATGAGCGCTTCATTTTGAGGCTCTACGGCCAAAGCAAACTTTAGATTGCTCAAGGTGTATTCGTGCGCGCAACAAACACGTGAGTTGAGTGGCAAGGCCGCAATTTGATCCAAGGACTGAAGCATTTGGGCGGGCGTACCTTCAAATAATCGACCACAGCCTCCCGAAAAAAGAGTGTCGCCACAAAACAGTAAGGGGTCTTGTTGTGGTACTTCAGCCCAATATGCAATGTGACCTGCGGTATGACCTGGTACATCCAAAGTTTTGAATTCCAAGTCCTGCCATTCAACTGCGTCCCCTTGTTTTAAGGCTTGGTATTTGAAGGGCATTGCTTCATTCGCAGGACCATACACCTTAGCATCCCAACCTGCTAGAAGTTGTGTCACACCGCCAGTGTGATCGCCGTGGTGGTGGGTGACTAAAATGGCATCCAGCTGAAGCTTGTTGGCTTTTAAGTAGGCAGTGACAGGCGCTGCATCACCGGGGTCGACCACCAAGGCCAGACCTTCATGGTGCAAAAGCCAGATATAGTTATCTGAGAAAGCGGGTATGGGATAGAGGTTCATGAATCCTCCTATTATAGAAACCACATCGGTGACGCCAACATGGCGTCAGTGGTTAAACACGCCAGCAGGCTCCTATTTGCTCAATTGGGAGCAATCTCAAATGGATGCATTGGTGGCCGATATTTTCGGCTATCACGCATTGCAATTGGGCATGCCTGAGTTGGCGGGCCTCAGGGCCAATCGAATGCCCCATCAATGGCTGGCCCTATCCGAAGATGTTGCAGTTGAACCTGCACAGGCAGAAACCAGCTTCAGTTTTGCGGCGCACAGTATTGCGTTGCCATTTTCTGCAGACAGTTTAGATTTGTTGCTCATGCCGCACAGCCTCGAATTGAGTCTGGACGCTCACGCCAGTTTGCGCGAGGCAGAGCGTGTTCTCATGCCGGAGGGGCATTTGGTCGTCACTGGCCTGAATCCAGCCAGCCTTTGGGGTTGGCGCCATCAACGTGCGCAGTTTTACAAGCGTTGGGGCTATGAAGGACTGAGTGCGCCGCCCTGTGAGGAATTGATCGGTTATTGGCGTCTTCGAGATTGGTTAAAACTTCTGGGCTTTGAAGTCAAAGTGGCGCAATTTGGTTGCTGGCGGCCAGCGCTAGACAAGCCCCAGTGGTTTCAACGTTGGGCATGGATCGACAAATTGGGTGCCAATTGGTGGCCAATTCTGGGTGGCGCCTATGTCATTGTGGCGGTCAAAAAAGTGCAAGGTGGCAGAATTCTTGGCGCAACCTGGAAACGCCAGCGTCCTCAAACCAAAGCCGCTGTGACCATTGCACAAAGTCAAGCCAACGGTCAAACCAAACAATTGAGTGTGACAAGAAAGACTGACTGTGAATCACGTTGAAATTCATACCGATGGTGCTTGCAAAGGCAACCCGGGTCCTGGCGGCTGGGGTGTTTTGATGCGCTCCGGTGAACATGTGCGAGAACTGTTTGGTGGGGAACTTGAAACCACCAACAATCGCATGGAGTTGACTGCGGTCATTGAAGCGTTTTTAGCACTCAAGCGACCCTGCAAAATCACGCTCTACCTTGACAGTGAATATGTTCGAAAAGGTATCACCGAGTGGATTCATGGCTGGAAAGCCAAGGGTTGGCGGACAGCTGCCAAACAACCTGTGAAGAATGCCGACCTCTGGCAAAAGCTCGATCAATTGGTCGCCAATGCCGGGCATGTGGTGGAGTGGCGATGGGTCAAAGGCCATGCCGGCGATCCGGGTAACGAAAGGGCAGATGCCCTGGCCAACAAGGGCGTTGACAAAGCTTTGGGGCGTTAAAAATCTCGAGTTGTCACCTATGCGATAGCTTTACTCTCTGGATCACAGCCGAGAGGGTGTTGTTTCAGGCTCAAATCGGCCTATTTCCCACACAGCTTATGGGTGATAACTGTTACATTCCTAAGCTGTTTTGGATACCGCTGCGGAATCATTGATGTCTCTCAAAAAACCATACCTTGCAATTGCTGTTGTTGGCATTGTTGCCGCGTCCTTGGGCGCTTGGTGGCTTCAAAATAAATCGACTTCGGAGCCTGCCTCTGTGGCCCCGAACCCTGGCGCTGCATCACCTGCTGGCGCAGGTGGTCCTCAAAGACCTGTTTCAGTCGAAGTGGCCAAAGTTGAAACCACCAAACTGGTTGACGAAACCCAGTCCGTGGGCAGCTTGCGATCCAACCAAGGTGTCATGTTGCGTCCCGAGGTTGGCGGTCGTGTCAGTCAAGTTATGTTCAGAGATGGTCAGCGTGTCAAAAAAGGTCAGGTCTTGGTCCAGTTCGACGACCAATTGCCCGCGGCACAGGTCATGCAGGCACAAGCCGAACTTTCGATTGCCAGAGCCAACCACACCCGAAACAAAGAATTGGTGGCTCAGAATTTCATCAGTAAGCGATCTTTGGATGAAAGCGAAGCCGCATTGCAAGTGGCTGAGGCCAAACTCTCCTTGGCACAGGCCACACTGCAACGCTTGAAAGTGCTTGCCCCCTTTGATGGTGTGGCGGGCTTGCGTCAAATTAACGTTGGTGACTATCTCAAAGATGGCGCTGACATGGTCAACATCGAAGACATTGATGCGGTCCTCTTGGATTTCCGTTTGGCTGAACGCTTTCAGACCAAGGTCAAACCCGGCCAAAAAGCACAAGTGTCATTTGATGCCTTGCCTGGCAAACAATTCACGGCACTGGTGCAAGCCATCGATCCTTTGATTGAGGCCAATGGCCGTTCAGTGGGCGTGCGTGCCTGTATCGACAACCGTCAAATGCAATTGCGCCCCGGCATGTTTGCACGTGTCAGTGCTGTTTTTGGTGAGCGTCCCAATGCAATGGTCGTTCCTGAGGAGGCCATCGTCCCACAGGGCGGTCGTTCGTTTGTTGTCAAAGTTGTGGCTGGCCCCAACAAAGACGAGCTCATGTCTGAGCGAGTGGCTGTGAAAATTGGTCTGCGTCAGCCTGGTAAAGTCGAAATCTTAGAAGGCTTGACCTTGGAAGACACCGTGGTCGTGGCAGGGCAACAGCGTTTGCAAAAAGATGGCACCCTCGTTAAGGTGGTGGATCTGTCCAAGGCAGGTGGCCCTAACGCAGCCAAACCTGCTGAAGCTGGTTCAGGTAAACCTGCTGAAAAACCAAGCGCAACCTCACCAACAGCCGCACCAAAGCAGGCCGCAGCTAAACCCGTGACGGGCGACAATCCTTGCCTCAGAGGTTTGAATGCAACTCGCTGAAACCTCCATTCGCAGACCGGTCTTTGCGACCGTTTTGTCGTTGCTGATCTTGTTGATCGGTGCCGTCAGCTTCAATCGATTGTCTTTGCGTGAGTACCCCAAGATCGACGAGCCAACCGTCACAGTGAGCGTCAAGTATCCTGGCGCCTCGGCCGAAGTGATCGAGTCCCAGGTTACCAAACCGCTTGAAGACTCCATTGCGGGCATTGACGCCGTTGATGTCATCACTTCCATCAGCCGCGCTGACCAATCCCAAATCACGGTTCGTTTTCGTTTAGAAAAAGATGCTGACACGGCTGCCGCTGAAGTGCGTGATAGAACCTCACGCATTCGTGGTCGCTTGCCCCAGGCCATTGAAGAGCCCGTCATTGCCAAGGTTGAGGCCGATGCATTTCCGGTCATTTGGTTGGCTTTCTCCAGTGAGACTTTGTCCCCTCTTGAGATCAACGATCTGATCAACCGGGTGGTCAAGCCGCGTTTGCAAACCGTCACGGGTGTGGCCGATGTTCGTATTTTTGGTGAGCGTAAATACGCTATGCGCGTGTGGTTGGACGCCGACCGGATGGCCGCTTACCGTTTGACATCGCAAGATGTGGAAGACGCCATACGTCGCAGCAACTTGGAATTGCCTGCGGGCCGAATTGAATCCCAGTTGCGCGAATTCAGTGTCACCTCTCAAACCGACCTGATCAAGCCAGCCCAGTTTGGCGACATCACCATTCGCAATGTCAACGGCTTTCCCATCAAAATTAGAGACATCGCCAAAGTCGAAGAGGGCACGGCCGACGATCGAAGTCGCGTCCGCCTGAATGGCAAGGCCTCTATTTCTGCGGGTGTGATCCGTCAGGCGACGGCCAACCCATTGGAGTTGAGCAAAGGCGTTCGAGAAATGTTGCCACGCTTGAAGCAAGACTTGCCAGGCGACATGGCCATTGGCGTGGCCAATGACAACTCAGTGTTCATTGACAAGTCCATCAAGAGCGTTTTTCAAACAATTCTGGAGGCCATTGTTTTGGTGGCCTTGGTTATTTTTGTTTTCCTGAGAACACTTCGCGCTTCCATCATTCCCATCATTACCATTCCTGTCAGCTTGATTGGCACCTTTGCCATCATGGCCTTGGCGGGCTTCACCATCAACACCCTGACATTGCTGGCGCTCGTCTTGGCCATTGGCTTGGTGGTGGACGATGCCATTGTGATGTTGGAAAACATTTACCGTCACATTGAAGAAGGTTTAGATCCTTTCTCTGCAGCCATCAAAGGCGCTAAAGAGATTGGCTTCGCCATTGTGGCCATGTCCATGACCTTGGCTGCGGTGTTTGCACCTTTGGCTTTTACGCCAGGCCGAACGGGTAAATTGTTCAGTGAATTTGCCTTGGCCTTGGCTGGGGCGGTGTTGGTCTCTGGTTTGGTGGCGCTCACTTTGTCGCCCATGATGAGCTCTTTGTTGCTTCGCCATAACCCCAATCCCAACCGATTTGACCGGTTCATGGAAAAGCTTCTGACTGGTATCTCTACGGGTTATGAAAATTTACTCGTCAAAGTGCTTCGCCACTTCCGTTGGTTGGTGATCGCGATCATGTTGGCTTGCGGTGTGGGCATTGCGATTGTTTACCCCACCATGAAGCAAGAACTCTCGCCACTTGAAGACCGTGGCGTTGTTTTGGTTACTGTCAACGCGCCAGATGGGTCGACCCTGGATTACACCGATAAATATGCGCTCATCCTCGAAAAAATTGGCAGCACCTATCCTGAGTTTGACCGTATTTTTGCCAACCTAGGCAACCCCACAGTGGCACAAGGCAGTGTCATTTACCGGGCCATTGATTGGGATGAGCGCAAGAGAACCACGCTAGAAATTGCGCGTGAACTTCAAGCCAAGTTCAATGGCGCTGCTGGCGTCAATGCTTTCCCCATTACCCCGCCTTCTTTGGGTCAGGGTTTTAGAGAACGTCCCGTCAACTTCGTCATCCAAACGTCCGACAGCTATCAAAATTTAAATGCTGTCACACGTCAGATGCTGGACGAAATTGCCAAGAATCCAGGTTTCATTTCTCCCGATGTCGACTTGCGTTTGAATAAGCCAGAGTTGCGCGTGGATGTGGATCGCATCAAGGCCGCTGAGTTGGGCGTGAGTGTGGAAGCTGTTGCAAAGGCGGTTGAAACCATGTTGGGTGGCCGCGTTGTGACGCGCTACAAACGCGATGCTGAACAATA
>JACCDZ010532653.1_pt1 | contig 21325 bp, 9 predicted proteins | sample 7449551 | NCBI WGS metagenome assembly JACCDZ01 (sample SAMN15323452, study PRJNA562643) | freshwater metagenome | isolation source: river surface water | place: USA:Blue River Watershed | collected 2017-08-18
ATGAATATGGCCTGCATGACCGGCATGAAAAACGCCTAGAGATGGTACATAAGGTTCTATATAGCCGTTATGACAATATGAAATCTACCCTGCTGATTTCCAATTTCACAGTCCAAAATATGCAGCGGGATTTAGGTGTCCGATTATGGTCACGGTTGCATGAGAACCATTTGATTGTAGTGCCGTGTTATTGGGATGACCGACGAATAATAGGACAAGCGTAACTCTCACTTAAGCCAATTATCTCACTGAAATAATTGGCTTTTTGCATACTTGAGTTCTAAGAATAATGACCTTTACTGTGTAAAAAATAGACAAAATATTTTCAGAAGAAGGGATGAAATCCTGTCATTTTTAAGTCAAAGCTTACAAAATCGATTAATAAATTGCCTTTATTAATATAATTACTACATAAAGGCTAAATTATAAAAATAAAGTACAAGCCATTCAACGACATAATTTGACGTATTTAGTGCTTATTTTTTTGAAAACTAATACTTTCAGATGTATCATCAAAATACAATCGTAGATTTAAGTAGAAGATGGTTTATTTAGACTTTGCTGCTTCGACCCCTTTACTCCCTTCTGTTGAAACCGAATTATTTCGTTCTTTTCAGGAAGATTACTCAAACCCTTCTTCAGCTCATCAAATGGGTCGATCTTCTTCTGATAAAATAGAAATTGCTCGTGAAAAAATTGCGGAGTCGATCGGAGCATATACAAGTGAAATAATTTTTACGAGCGGAGCATCCGAATCAAATAATTTAGCAATCAAAGGTTATCTACTTGCTAACACAAAAAAAGGCAAGCATATTATAACAAGCACTATCGAACATAAATGTATCTTGTCTATTTGTAATTTTCTAAAAAAAGAATTTGGTTATGAAATTACTTATATTGCACCACAAGTAAATGGTATTGTAAAAGCACAAGATATTATTTCACACATGCGTGAAGATACGGTGCTTGTCAGCATTATGCATGTAAATAATGAACTAGGATCTATTCAACCAATCAAACAAATTGGTGATGCTTGCTTTAAAAAAAATATTAAATTTCATGTTGATGCAGCGCAATCCTATCGGAAATTAAAAATTGATGTAGATGACTTAAATATTGATTTTCTTTCCCTTTCTGCACATAAAATTTATGGTCCTAAGGGAATTGGAGCTTTGTATATTAGAGATATACGAGAAACTAAACTCCAGCCTATTATTCATGGTGCAGGTCAAGAATTTGGATTACGTGGAGGCACCCTTGCAACTCCTTTAATTCTTGCTTTTGCTACAGCAGCAACGGACGAGATGTTATCTCAACATCAAGGGTATTTTGAAGATTTATCAAATTATCTAAAAGAAAAAATTTTAAACTTAGGATGGAAATTAAATACACCTGTCGAAAATGCAATTCCACATATTATTAACTTTACAGTCCCCCATTTAGACAGTCAATTATTTATTGCTAACTCTAAAATTCTTTGCTCAAATGGATCAGCCTGCTCATCTCTTAATGTAGAAATATCTTATGTGCTACAAGAAATTGGATTATCTACAAAAGAAGGCTTATCGACTATACGCATTAGTTTAGGTTTAACCACACTAAAAGCGGATATTGATGAGCTTTTAAATCAATTAATACATTGCCAGAATATTTTTAAATAAATTTAGGATGATATAAAACAATGATACAGGACTTTATAAGTTACTTAAACACCTTACACAATTTAACACCTGCAGGGGCAAATGCTCTTGCTGAATCACAAGTCAATACAGTATATTTTAATGAAATTTATTCTGAATTTTCGATTGTTCAACATATTCATAACTTACTAACTACAGATAAAAATAATATAATTATTATTACTGGGCATGCTGGTGATGGTAAATCAACCATTGCATTTGATTTAATTAAACGTTTAGATGATAATTTTCAAAATCACACTTTTCAACAACATGAGTATTCTGAAAAATATAATTTAAATATATTAAAAGATATGAGTGAGTTAAGTCTCTCAGAACGAAAAAAATGGCTTACTCAAGCATTTAATGAAAATAATAACTGGTTAATTGTCAGTAATACAGGTCCTCTTCTAACATCTATAACTGAGTATTTGAAATCAATCGAATTAACACAAGATATTGAGTCTGAAATATTCAAACTACTAGATAAAGAAATCAATGTTTCTAATCAATTAGAAAGTCTCAAGCATTTAAATTTAAGTATTAATATTAAAAATAAAAATCTTTTTATTATTAATATTGCAAAGTTAGACAATATTGAGGTTGCGCTATCAATTTTTAGAAAAATTATTCAACATAGTGCATGGGATAAATTAGTGCAAGATTACCCACAGCATGCAATTATTCAAAATTATAGTACAATTAGAAATAACCTAGAACATGTTATTCATAGTATACGTTTACTCTATTTATATCTTCTTAACTATGAAAAACGCTTAACACTGAGACAAATGCTTGCACATTTTTGTGCATCATTAACTGGAGGCTATCAACTTGATGAGACTCCTACACAACCTATCATTTTCAGTGATTTATTTTTCGGTTATCAAAACAATATACCTTGGGAAAAAGCATTTAAAATTCCTGTAATTAACTCATTACATCATTTAAATTTTGCAGGCTACTGTAGTTTAGAAATTGAAAAGATGATCACTAATCTTGAAAATTTTAAAAAAGTCGATCCATTATTATATAAAATTATTAATAATTTTATTCAAAAAGATCAGGACTGTCAGACACATCAATTTAAAGCTGCTCTAAGACGTTTAATTTTTATTTATAATTTATACCCTTCAAATTATACGCATGCTCAAGCACAATTTCTAGGTTCTCCTAATATTGAAAAATATAGTAAGTGGCGCTTAGATAATAGAAAATTCACATCTGAATATACACGGCATATTAAAAAAATGAGTTTACAAGCTTTAAATTTATTTTTTAGCGGTATAAATGAAGATAAATTTCTTAATATCACATTAAAACGTGCTGATAGCTCAGTTTTTCAAATTTCACAAATTAAAATTTGTAGTTTTATGGAAAAAGAATTTATTGTTGATTATTGCACAAATAAGCAACAACCTTATTTAGCACTTAAGAAGGATAATGAGATTCGTTTAGAGCTTAGTTTACCTTTGTTAGATTATATTCAAAATATCATTAAAGGTGATATTACCGAATCTCTCACACCTATTTACAAAACACAATTGGAACGCTTCAAACTCAGTTTAATTGAATACTCTGAAATTGATTCAGAAGATGAAATTACACTTGTACGTACTTTAGCAAGTGGTGAAGTACAAGAAAATATTATTAAAATTTCATTAGATTCAAAACAAAATAAAATTTTAAATTTAGAGGATTAATTCATTGAGCACTTTAAACACATATAGTTATTTCCCTAAGGTAAATACACCATCTCAAAATTCTTCTAATACTAATAACCCTCCAAATATTGCTTTGGATATTTTTGGGCGTCGATTTTATGCAGACCAGACACCTACTGAATATTTATCTGAGTTTTTATTAGTTTTTAATTCAGCAAAAATTGAGAAAGTTGATAATACTGAGAATATTTTTGGCAAAAATAGTTTTCAAGTGAATGATCAAACTACGCATTATTGTCCATCAACACGATTAGCATTAAAGTTTTTTAGTTTTTTTAGCCAATCAAAATTAGAAACGCGTCACCCCGTACATCAAAATGAATTTTTAAAGGCACTTGAACAACTCAAAACTAGAATGAGTAACTCAATATCAGCAACTGAAAAAAATCAATTGGTACAAAACTTACAAAACTTACTTTATGGTTTCGTTGGTGTAGCGAAAAATAGAACATGGTCAACGTATAACTTTCTCCCTGTTACACCTATGCTTTTAGGTCGTGAAATCACGTGGTCACATACAACTAACCACTTTGAAAATTGGGAGCAAAGTACCGAAAATTTTTCTCAAATTGATCATAACTTTATGGCACGTGGTGGCGAAGTTTTATTTTTACAATTGGGCTATTTATTTTCAAATATCTCAGAAAATTCGCTTTTTGTTCAAGGAAAAGCTTCCTCTAAACACTATCAGCATCTTGAATTGAATTTAGAATGTTTACAGCAAAATCTTGAAAGCGAATTGCAAAAACTATTCAAGAGTGAAACTCAATCCATTGAAAAAATTTGTGATTTTATTGAGGATGCCCTCAAAGATTATGATTTGCCACAAGAAAAACTCGCATCTCATGCCACATTTGCAACTATACCGAAAAACTATGTATTTGAAGCCTTTCTATTTGCTAATGAGCTTTTGTCACTATTACAGTCAAACATTAGTAAATTAGAAAAAATTGAATTATTACAATTGCTTTGTGTCATGCAAGTCTTACGCTCTATCATGGCACGTTCAAGACAACTTGATATAACAGCACCAGAAACCAAAAATTTTCATGGTCATTATGCTTGGATAGCATGTTCTCCTACAGCAACAACATCTGACCCTATTCGTAAATATGCAGAAAGCTCCTATCAAAAAAGTGAAGAAATTATTTATCGTGTTTTACGTGCTGAAGGTAAAAAAAATAAAATTCAAGAAAGCCAATATACAAATATTGATAAACAAAGTTTCGATGTTTTCAAAAAAATGGCAAAAACCATTGGATTTGTTATCCCAATCACAGGGGGACATCAACGGTTTGTACTCAATGCAAATATGATTCGTCTCTTTGTATATACTCTTATTCCTGCTGGAAAACGAATTCAAATGACCGATTTTTTAGCCAGAATTCAAACCCATTTTGCTATTTCATTTTTTGGTGAGCAATTACAAGAGGCTTTGCAATGGCAATACGAGCAACTAAGCGATCCGACCACTGATATTAAGTTAACTTGGTTTGAAGAAAGCTTAAAGCAATCAGGCCTACTGATTGAATTATCAGACTCTGTTTCTATTGTAAAAAATCCTTAAATTTGAGAACAAAGATGAATAACGACTTTTTTTTAGAAAGCTATCAAAATTTTTTAGTCAATACAATTCAAGAAAATTTATTGCAAACCAATGAATTAAGAATCGTAACACAAAGTTTAATGCCTCATCAGGTTTTCACTATTTTTACCCACTTAAGTCAAGTACTTCCCTTGAGTGATCAATTTAAAAACTATTTCAAGGTTGCTCATGGACTTATTCAATACTGGGAAAATCAAGACTTAAATACTTTAGATCAACAAGCATTTTCTGATCTAGCAAAAAATGATTGGTTAGATTATGAAGATAAACTAACGTGGTATCGTAATCGTACTTTAAATGATGAACAGGTTGATCAATTACTAATCCTTTTAGTTGGGCTTGATCATACGACAGACAAAGGTGGTTTGTCGGATTTCTTTATTTGTGACGATGAAAAAATCTGGTTATCTTTAGATAAAAAATATCAAACTTGGTTAACAACAGCTTTTGAAAGTGTAGATATTTATGTTTCTGAATCGCAACTTCAACAGTTCAATGCAACCTTTGAAACTGTCAATCAACTGATTCCTTTAACACTCAATCAACGTAGCCAATTGCTCATGCAATGTTTTGATGATGTTAAGGATCCAACTGAATTCAATGATATTTTTTCATATTTTTTCAAAGTACTGCCTAAAATTGGTATTCCTTACTTAAATATCGAAAATGATCTAAAAGCATTTCAAAGCAAAAAAGGTTTGCAATATTTAAAAAGTGCTTATGAATTTATCAGCCATGCTCGTTATAAAGCAAAAGCCCGTAAGAAAAATGATTTCCAAAAGATCCACAAAGGCTTAAGTGCAGATCATTTTGAAATTCAAGACATAGAAGGAGTATCTTTAACAGAGGTAGAAGCATATTTGGAGAATGTTGAAGCGTTTATCTTTAATGCACACCCTGAAGCAAAAGATTACCTCAAAAATCTTGATCTATTACCCCTTGTAAAAGCATTAGGATTAAAAGAAGAGAAAACTTCTGAACCTAAACAAAGTATTCCACTATACCGTGGACATAGCCTTGAGGCAGTTCAAAAAGGTTTACACTTTGCTTTACAGCAATATCAAAAAAATAATGATTTTTCAGAAGTAACACAGATTAATATTGCAGTTAAACACTTCCAACATGATTTATCTGATCACAATAATTCAACACAGAATCTTGCTAATGAAGCCCTTGCACATATGCTCTTACATAGTGCATTAGGGGGCATTGCAGAGCAAATCAATAACCTAGATTTAGGTTTCCATGAAGTTGAACTTGTTTGCTCACCCTTATTAACATCTGATGATCAAGATACTGTTGAATATTCGTTTAAAACGACAAATCCTGTTGTCTTATTTAAAGTAACGATTTCAGGAGACAAAGAGGAAGAATATGCCTTCAAATGGGCATTTTCAGAATATCAAGTTGAACGTATTCATGTAAGTTTAGCCAATATCTTACATCGTCATCTTCAATCTAACACCCCCTATACTTTGCCTATATTTAGTTTACCTGAGCAAGTTTTTAAAGCGATTTATTATGCAACCGATGAGCAAGAAGCATGTCGTTTATTAAGCTTAGGTTTAAATGAAATGAAGATGCATGATGTATTTCATGACTTTTCTTTAGAAAATTATCCTGACATACATGAGCTTTGTCTGCAGTTAAAGACCAACTATATTCAATTCATTCAAAACTATTTGGATCATGGGCGTTACTTTGCACAAACCCAATCGCACTTACTTATTACAGCCTATACGCAATTGTGTGAAAGGCTCAAAACTATCGCAACATTTGAAGCGAAAGAAATAATTGAACGTGTCTATTATGCATTCTGTTTTATTGAAAAATCTGAACGCTTAGATTTACACAATATTAATCAAGTTTTACTATCAGCATTTCATCCAAGTGTATTTGAACTCATTCAAGCACAAACTCGGTTCATTAATGAAGCAATTGAACTGAATCATCAAGAATCAGAAAATTTACCTACAACGTTCACTTATGATCGCATTTGTAACCTTGCCGAAATTCAATCTCCACTCTTAGCCTTAAAACAAAAACAAGGCATTAGCACACAAGTTAAATCATTTTCATGGTTACATTTTATTGGGAGTGAGCCATCAGGTGAATTAGACTTATCTATTCAATCACTCTTACAAGATAATGATATTGACGAAGATGATGACGTCAAAGAAATTATCAAAAAAGTACCTGAACAAGATATTATTTATAATGTTTTAAATGATTATGCTTTAGCAAATCATCATGTGAGTAATGGTTTACGTATATTAGCAATTAATGTTTCTAAACTATCAGCATTACTTTCAGGTTTACAGCAATATTTAAAGCAAGAAATATTAAAAGATAAAAATTCTACACCTTATTATACCGTCCACTTAACCATCTATACGGTGGGCTTATCTCAACTAAATGCTGTAAATAGTTTGCAAATTTGGCATCGCCATTTGCTTGATTTATTTAGTAAACTTGATCAAAAACTAGATTTACGTATCCATCATTTTGTATCGCAACGTAGTACCATTCTGCAACGACTCTTAGTTGATGCCGAAAAACAATTATATCCTTGGACAAGTTATGATCTTGCCTTTAACTTTGATTTTCTGCAATCTCAAGCAATTGGTAAAACAGAAGCCGCGCCTATTTATGAATTTGATGCTTCGGCAAACCGTTTAAATGTCTACCCGATTATTTATTATCCAAAACCAACATACATACAAACTGCTGATCGTCGTCAACTTCTTCTCAGTAATCGAAGAATTCAAGTTCAATCCAAACATAGTGATTTAACTGCTCGCTTAGAAGTCACAGACCGTAAAGACTCTGAACAATTTTTTGTGATTTCAGAAACACAATATGATGAAAACTCAAAACAATTGATCGAAAAATTACATCAAATGGCGCAATGGGTGGTGAATATTGATCAATATTTTGATCATCACTTATTAAAATTACATCAAACTGAACATACCCATAAAGTCATCAGCTTTAGTTCAGGTTATGGTGCGTATGGAGAACTTAATATGACCGTTTCTGCTGACAAAAAAGCCCATGACTTATTAACGTCGCAAATCCGTCGTCATCTCTCTGCTAATATGCCATTTTTACGTGAAAGCAATTTAAAACCTCTTGTAGAAAGAATTACTACACTTAATGAAGGTCTGTCTGGTGTTGCTTCTATCAAAGCTATTTTAGGTGAATCAGAAATTATTCGTAATTTATATGGCTATGCACTCTGTATTCAAACAACACCCTGTACGGATTCAGCCATTCTTGAACAGTGGATTCCTTTAGATGCCTTCCCACATTGGTTTATCAATCAAGAGTACCGCCCTGATTTACTTAAAATTGCATTGCAAATTGGTGAAAATAATCAACCAATTATTCATGCAAAAATTATTGAAGCTAAAGTGGGTGCTGAAGTAGAAGCATTATTAACGAAAGCAGAAGCACAAATAGAAGCAGGATTATTACATTTAAAACAATTATTTACACCAATTAACGAAACACAAAGTAACAGTTATGATTGTCGCTATTGGTGGGGACAATTATATCGTGCGCTTGTATTACGTGCTCAACTTGATCGAGCTCAAGTCCGTTTAGATGACTTGAATATTGCGCTCGAAAAACTTTCTGAGGGTAACTACCAAATTCACTGGTCATCTGAAATTGTGATTTGTAATACTGAAACAAAACAGAATTTGTCTGACATAAAAGAGTTTTTCTTTTCTCATGATTCGTTGCATGGCAATGAAAAAAAGTATCTTGTTCATCAATATTCTGCTTTGAGCTTTGAACAGGCTTTACTTAAAGGTATGGATTTGGAATTAACGAATATCGAAGATATTCACGCGATAGTTGATACTCAACAGCCTACAACAACTGAAAACATAGATGTTGTAGAACATGAAGATATTTCAACATTCAATCAAGAACAGTCACAAGATCAAACATCAGGCTCTGATTTAGACTTAACTGATTTTCAAACAATAGAAGATTTTACGTCTTTATCAGAACTGTCACCAACCTCCCCAAATACTGTAGTTGAGAACATTGATCAACCTGTATCATCACAAAGTGTCAAACAAAATATTTGTTTTGGTACTACTGGTAAAATGTTAACACCTGTCCATTGGCCTTTTTATCATAAACAATTGAATAACCGTCATATGCTGATTTTCGGCTCCTCAGGTTCAGGAAAAACATATGCTATTCAATGCATTTTATCAGAGCTTGCACAGGTTGGTTTATCATCCTTTATTGTGGATTATACAGATGGATTTTTAACTCACCATACGGAAAAAGTATATCAACATATATGCAAACCAAAAGATTATTATGTGATCATAAATCCATTACCTATTAATCCATTTAAAGTTTATAGCCATGAAATTGCGCCAGGAGTTGAGGTACAAGAAAAGCCTTTCAATGTCGCGACACGTGTTAAAAATATTCTCAGTTCCGTTTATAAAGATTTTGGCAGTCAACAACAAGCGATTATTGATAAAGTATTAGAACAAGGCTTAGTAAAAAACCCTAAATATCATCTGACTAATTTCTTAACAGATTTAGAGGCTGATGGCACGCGTGGAGAAAGTGTAGCGAATAAAATTCGGACTCTTGTTAAAGTGAATTGTTTTGATACAGATACAACTGATAATTTGTATGAAGATAAACTACGTAATGAATACCCCGTACAAGTCATTCAATTGACTAATATTCCACGTGATTTGCAACGTATTATTACCGAGTTCATTCTATGGGATATTTGGGCTTATGTGCAAAAACATGGTAGCAAAGATAAGCCCATGACTATTGTGCTGGATGAAATGCAAAACTTGGATCATGCACCAGATTCACCTATTGATAAAATGCTCCGTGAAGGTCGTAAGTTTGGTATTAGTTTAATTTTAGCCACGCAAACAATCAGTAACTTTGATAAAGAGCAGAAAGATCGTCTCTTCCAAGCATCGACTAAATTATTCTTTAAACCTGCAACTACGGAAGTCGATAGTTTTGCCAAACTTCTTAGTCAAGTCAGCTCTGATTATAATGCAAATGATTGGCGTGACAGATTAAATAAGCTAAATAAAGGACAATGCTATTATTTAGGTTATGTCGAAGATCAACATGGTCACTTAACAGAAAAAATTATCCTTACCAACATCACCGCACTTGAACAACGAGGTTTTAAACTATGAACCTCATTTACAATTTTCCACAAACATTCAAGTTAGAACCACTTCTACTTGCTAAATTACTTATCAAAACTCACGAATGTCATATCTTACATGGCACGATGTACGAAATTTCGGAACTAACAGGAATTCCTACAGGTGCAAGTTCAGGAAAAGTTGAGCCAACCATCGCATATGGCTTTAGCTGTGGTTTGCTATCTGCTGAAAGGACACAAGGTATTTGGACCTTAGAACTCACACCTTTGGCTAAAGCTATTTTGCAAGAAGATAGAATGCTAAATGAAGATATAAGTTTATTCATGATGCATTTAATGATGAATCGTGTTGACCCACAACAGCCACAAGAAGGTCTAAATGCCGCTTGGTTTGATGTCTGTATTTCCAGTAAATATCAAATTTCTGATAGATTTGATTTAGATCAACTTGAACAATTTGTAAAGGATAAACGTGGTGACCAAAAATATCTGAGGGGGCTCCTGCGTCTCATTCTTACAAGTTATGATCAAAACAATGTAGATGTTCCTTTTTATAAAATTCCTGTATTTCAGGTTGAGCAAGCTCAAACACAACTTGTGATTAAACGCTTAACAGCCCCTTTAGAATATAAATTTTTCCCTGCTTACAGCGCATTTCTATTCCTTGAATGGGATCGACTCTTTTCATCACAAACACAAATTAGTTTTGATGATTTTTTAACACAAACGCGTTGCAATCTATTAATGAATTGGTCCAATAAACACTTTAATCGTTTATTAGATTGGATGGCAGAAAAAGGGTTTATTCAAGTTGATCGCCTAACAGGCAATGCGCTTATTCTTAAGTTACTTCCTACTGATCGTGTTTTAGCAGAATTTTTTAGTGAGCTTATATAATCATGAAATTACAAGAATTAGTACAGTTTAATCAACAAAGTTTTTTTGAGGGTGCAGTACAACTTGGTTGGTTTCAAAACCGTATAGATCAAGCCAATATTGCAGCAGAATCATTTATTTTTCATGGTCCGCATTACCATGGGGCAGTCAATGAGCAAGATCAACATTCACTGAAAGACACCGCTTCACTTGTTGTTGAATTGCTCGAAAGCTTGTCACGTGCAAAGCAAGGTCGAGAAGATAATCCTTATTGGTTGGCAACAGCAGGATATGGTGCTGGTAAATCACATCTAGCAGTTACCTTAGCTACGCTGTTATCAAAACCGAATACACCCCTAGCTCAAACTATTATAATGCATATCGAACGTGTAGATGCATCCCTTGGACAACGTGCAAAACAATGTTTTGAACATCTCAAAAAACCAAGTTTAACCATTACCTTAGATGGCATGGGAAATTTTCATCTTGGTAATCAACTCAATAAAGTTGTACTCAAACAACTCGAAATTCATGCTGTTGATACCCAAGCTGTACGTGATCTATCTCCACGCTTTCATAAAGCACAACGCTTTGTTGAGCGTAGTTATCAGATTTATGCTGTAGAATTTCAAAAAAACTTAGCTCAATTTGATCAAGCACAAATTTTACAGGCACTTGCAGAAAATAATGAAGATGTTTATACCGCAGTCGATCAAATTTTCTTGGATGTAACAGGCAGTGCTATTCCTGTAGAAGGTCAAGAATCTGCACAAGACCTATTGCAAACTTTATGTGACACCTATTGTGGTATAGATAAACCTTTCGAAAATATTATTTTACTTTTTGATGAGTTTGGTCGATATCTTGAATATGCTGCAGACCGACCTGATCTTGCTGGTGATTCTTCACTACAACAAATTTTCCAAGGTATTCAAGATAATGCTGATAAAATAAGATTTGTTGGTTTTATTCAATACGATTTAAAAACATATCTAAAACGCTTTAACGCAAAAGATTCTAGACAATTACAACGCTATATCACACGCTTTGATACAGCTAATAAAGTCCATCTTTCTTCAAATTTAGAGACTATTTTTGCCAATCTTATTCAAAAAGATACGCAAGAATTAACTCGCTTATTTCAACAATATCCAAGTGAAGATAACTTTCATCAATCTTGGTTGCGTCTTGTACAGTATTTACCTAAAACTAAACTATACCCTGTTTGGCATGATGAAAACCTATTTAATCAAGTGATTGCAAAAGGTTGTTGGCCATTACATCCACTTGCCACATGGTTACTCACACGCCAAGATCATACTGTACAATCACGATCTGCATTAACGTTTATCCGAGATTTACTACAAAAATCTGCACAATTAGATGTTTTCAATGAACCTCAACTTTTCCAAGTTTCGGCTGCTGACCTTGTACATGATTATTTGCTCGATGAAATGCTTGCAGCTGAACGTGATACAGGTGCAAATGTTATTGAAACATTGCAGATGCTCTTACAAAAATTTCACAGTGGTTTTCAAACTAATAATCCAAAAACCTTAACTGCCATTGCGATTTTAGAAACCCTCAAGTTACGCCAACTCAATCAATCTCAAGCCAATGAAATTCTACAAGAATTAACTAATTTTGATGCAATTCAACTTCAAGAACAAATCAAGGGTTTATCTGAGTTAGGGGCAACTGAGTGGAATTCAGACTTAGGACGGTATGAACTCTTAACAGATGGAGCAAGTCGAGCGAGTTTCACTGCATGGATGAAAAAAACAGCTGCTCAATTTACCTCACAGGATATTGGTGAACTATTTATTAGCAAGTCTTATGAGATTGGTTTAGGTCCCGTTGAGTGTGACTTTGCACAAATACACAATATCTCAACGCCTGATTGGGTATTCCAACCTAAAAGTTATATTGCCGAACAAATTTCATGTGAAAATTTAGAAATTCTGATTCAAGATTGGCAAAACAATATGACCTATAAAGATGCTAAAGGTCGTATTATCTATATATATCTCAATAGTCAGCAAAATTTAGAGCAATATCAAACCAAAACTCAACAAATGCTAGAAACAGTTTTAGCAAAATATAAATTAAACAAATTACCTTTCTTATTTTGCTATCTCAATGATCAAAATGATGAACTCAGTACTGGTTTAGCACGCCTGAAATCTTTTGAAATAATGTCTCCTGCTGATCAACAGCAATTTATGCGTTTTATACAAGAAGAAAAAGATGATGTACTTACTGTATTAAAAAATACTTCATCAAAACTAATGAAACAGAAGGAGTTTTTCTCTCCTCACTATCCCGATTTACCTTTAGGCTTACTCAAAAATGTAACAACAGCATTATTTGAACATAACTATAAAAATACAATTCCTTTTGTTTTTGATGGCTTCCGTTTAAATAATGCGACAGCACCTTCAGATATTGCAGCACTTTTTAGTATTATGGTGAATCGCCAATTCTCTGTTGCATGGTTACAAGGACAAAAGACATCTTTACATAACCGTTTTGACATGCTGTTTAAAAAAAATTGGCAAGCAATAGATATCATCACTGGGAAATTATCATTGCCCCAACAACAACATGTTAAAAGTTTATATGAATTTATAGAAACTACATTTACAATTAAACCTGACTTAGATTTAAAAACACTGTATCAAAAACTTGTGATGCCTAGTTATGGTTTAAATGATTGTTCATTTGCACTTATTCTAGGTCTTTATCTTGCGCAAGAAACACCACAATATCGAATTCTATATCAAGGTAAACCTAAGAATATTGCTGAATGGGTAAACTTAGTTCTCAATAAAAAAACAGGGACTTTACTCAATTTAGATATTTTGGCACATACTCAATTACAGAAAATGGAAATGAGTACACGTGATGAATGGATTCTTCTATTCAAGCAGTGGAGCCAAGAATCGCACCCGAAAAAAATGATCGATATTTTTCAATCCATTGAAAATAAAAAGAAGATAGACCCAATTCCGTTGGATTTAGAAGTGCAATATAATTTATTGTTCGATAAGTTCAAAACAACCTATGAAGAGCATAAAAAGCAACAAGATAAATTTGATACTATTTTTACACAAATGCTTAGAGGTTTTGAGAGTTCAGATATTCGCGACTATAGCAAACTTCTACAAGCAACTTCAGCCTTACTTAAAATTGCGAAAGATATAGATCTTAAAAAAATTCACATTGAATTACCCACAAAATCAACATCTTTACATGAATATATTTCACAAGGTAAAAATATTTTATCCACAAAATTTAACCGCTTCTTTGATAATCTCGTTCTCACATCTCATCATGAAATTATGAACTTTCGTGAAAAATCAGAACAATATCAACGCGCATTTAGTAGTTTACAAATGCAACAAGAAGCCAATAAAGTACAGGATAAAACAGCACAACTGATTCAAAGAGTTGATGAAAAAGAACGCTTCAAATATCTGCTTCAAGATATTGAAAGCTATATTTATACCTCACCGAATAAAACAATGAAAAAGAAAGATCTACAAATTCTAATTAAGGAAGGTGATCGTCTTTTAAGTGATATTGACAATAAACCATCGATTTTTGATTCAACACAAACATTGGTTGAAAAGCAAAATGGTATTCGCGCGGTCCAAAATAATTTAAGACAAAGTATTACAGATGCAAGTCAACAATTTGCAAATTTGTATGGTGGTTTTAATGAATTAAATGACCTCAAAATTCGGTTATTGGATGCTGAAGAATTATTAAAATTCTTTGTAGCAACAGAGGAATATGACGAGATTTTAAAAATCCAAAAACAGCTTCAATTCGCTTTTGATCGTACGCAATCCTGGATTACCCAAGGTTTACCGAGTCAAAAAATGTTCGCTTTTTTAAATCAAACGATAGTTAAAGATGAGGAAGCTATGGTGGCTTATTTGAGTGAACAACAGATTGATGCAGAGTGGGATTTTATTGAGGAAATTTTTGAACCTATTCGTGATGGCTATGTTAAAAAGGCACGATCAACAGCTGAACATTGGTTAACACAAACACAAAATGAACTTTCTTTCACACAGCAGGATATTTCTATTCTGCGGAGACTCGTTGATAAAGTTGAAGTGGCACCAGAAATTTTTGATGAAGATCAAATAATTCTTTTGCACTCTTTAAAGGATGAAATTCGTCATCAACTCAATCAATGTCATATGCAGATGTTCCAACGTTGGTTTGTGAATCTTGAAAGTGAATTTATGTCAACATCTCAAAATCAAACAGGGTTAATGCAATTACGTACTAAACTCAAAAATGTTCCCCACATAATTTTGCCATTATTAGATGAACAAGAACAAAAGATCATCACATTGCAAAAACAAATAGCTTCTGCTTTAGATCTTATTTCATTAGAGGATTTAGCTGAACGGATTAATACCCTAAGTCCAGACTTAAAACAAAAATTACTAAAAATGTTAAATTAAATAAAGCCCGTACTCAGCTAGATACTGAGTACGGGCTTTATATTATTTCTATCTAAATCAATATGAGACTGAAATTTTTGTTTAGTACAAGCCTATTTATAACATGTTACACATGCTCCACCACCTTCAATATCATCATATACGGCATCCAAATCGACCATTTCGATTAACTGATCATCATGCAATATATTACGACGGCGTTTTTTCTTAAACTTTTCCATCTTTTTTTCATGGTCTGCTTTAATTTGAGCAATACGTTCAGGATCTTCAAGGGTACTTAATGGTGTATCTTTTCCCATCCAATAATAGGTTTCACCATTCGCTGATTTGTCATCTTCAAACTGCTTCTCATACGCTTTTGCTTCTTCAAATTTTTCAGGATGGCGCTCTTTTAAACGTACCCATTCAATTTTCCGTTGATAGAAACAAAATGTGCACCCACTGCGCGAACGCCACTCATAATATTTTGGTAATCCTAAACCTGTACTTTCTAAGAGAGCAATAATATCTTGCTTCACTAAACCATCTTCAGCAAATGGCATCTTAGTCGTCAAATATTTTTGGGTAGGAACATATCCTTCACGCCAAGGTTCATCTGCACGAATACCAACATAGCTAATAATTTCATAGCCATCATCTAAAAATGGTTTAACCCACTGCTCAAATGGAACCAATTTCATCTGTACCGTGCACCAACGTTGATGTCCTGAAGGTAGGAAATGATTGTATTCTTTTAACCAATAATCAAAATCTTTATCAGAACCTAAACGCAAAATTGGCTTACCTAAATAAGACTCTAACTGATTAAGATATTCCATGACCTCAGGAAGTTCTTTTCCTGTGTCCGTAAAGAAATATTCGATATCTAGTTCAGGATAGTGATCTCTCATATATACCGCGAGAGCTGCACTATCTTTTCCACCCGAAAGACCAAGGACATGCTTTACTTTTCTGTCAGACATGTTCGCCTCCTTTCTCAGAATGTGCTAAATCTAGATACTCTTTTAATAATTCATATAAAAGAATCGCTTTAGTATCTTTATTTAAATCACGACTATCTAGATATTCTTTAAATGAACCTATCGCAGACGATACTTTTTCCTCTGTTTCAGAGGTAATGCGTACATCCCTATTATATTCCTCAAAGCCTTGAGATGTATTCACAATTATCGCTAAATGTTTTTGCTCTTCTAACGTATTTAACTCAGGATGACCATTTTTAACAAAAAAGCAGAGTTGCTTAAAACGCTGTACATAATTTGGAATATTTTGAGATGCCTTCTTAAGACTATCATCTGTCCAATCTCGCTCAGGCATTTGAGACAACAATGTAATAACATTGCTGATCCATTGTTTAGATGCTTCATTACTTTTCGTTAAATGAAAGGCAAATTTTTGTAACTGCCAATCCGCAGCGGAATGACTAATAATATCCGCTTGGGCAAGTAATTCAGGCGTTAAACTTCCTAATTCGTCAATTAAATTAGTTTCAAATTTTTGTAATAAATTAGATTTTGCTTGGTCTAACTCTAAAAAAAAGCTGCTCATATCCGATTGAATAGAATGATTTTGTACATTTTCAACATCTAATAAATCATATAGATCTTCAAATAGCAGTTTAAAAGGATCATCTGCTGTTAAAATTACAGCGCGTAACTTTTGTGTTTTTTCACTAAAAAAGTCCGTATTTCGTGAATGTTTAATCCATTTTGACTTTTTCATCAATGTAGAAACAATGAAACGAGCAACTTGTAATGCTGAAGCCTCTATCGGTTTTCCATAATTTGCTTCAATACTATTTGCTAAAAGATCAATAAACTGTTGTTTCTCAACCTGGCCTTTTACATATTTTACTGCGATTTCATGAGGACGTTTGATCAACTTATTGATGAATTCCTCATCCATATCACTAATAAAACGGAACTCATTCGTTACATCTTGATCATAAAATGCAAGGGTGTCTTTCTTAGCTTGCAATAAAGCGAGTGCAAATATAGGTAAAATACCCTGTGGTAAACCAAAGGGTTCAACAGTCCATCGTGCTTTATCATAAAAGTCTGCAATGGTGATTAAACCTTTACTTTCTTTAATAACCTTAAACCCGTCTTCCAACAGAATATGCGAATTTGAGTCTTCCGCCTCATGCTGTTTTGGAATTACAAAAGCCCATTGCTGTGTTTCAGTATTAAACTGATGAAGACCTAATCGCTTCAAACAAGACAAATAAATTGCTTTCTCAGCCGGAAATTTCTCAATACCAAGGTTTTCCATTTCTGAACTATGAAGCATTTTTTCTAAAAGTTTTCTTCGCCCCGAAGCTGCGGAACTGGAAATTTCATTTCTAACTACGAGTTCATTAAATATTTTAGGACATCTATTAAACATATTATCTGATATATCAGATGCGATAACAGATAGCTGTTTCTTCTTGTATTGCTTACCTAAATGATACCAATTAACAGAATCAAAAGATTGGTTAAAAAATTTATCTAATTGCTGATAAACATGATTATATCGTACATCAAACTCTTTGTTTGATGATGAATCAAACATCAACATAGTTTGGTCTTTCTTGATCTGTTGTAATACAAACAGCTCTCTAGCCCAAATATCAATTTCTTTATAATTTTCTGTTTTAGCTAAAATATATTTTGGGAATTTTTTAGAGATCTCTTGAATGTCCTTCTCAGATAAAGACTCTTGAGCTAAAAGAATAAAATTAGCAACTGCCTGATTCACACTATTATTCGCTATAGTGTGTAAGTTAGTTAATGAATGAATTAAAAATTTCCCCATCCATCGCATAATTCCTTTTTCTTGATAATGCCTTTTTGCCAGTACAATATTTTCTTTATAACCAGTCAAATCCAAATAGTTTTGATTTTCACTCAAGTTTTGTAACTTTGAATTTACCAATTCTTGGATATTGATAGATGAGGAGTTCACAACTACATAAGATTTTGTTGTATTCAAGAATCTTAAAATTTTCCAATCCACTAGAGTGTCTAAATAGACATCTATCAATTTTCCTTGAGCTTCATCACTATAAAAACTGTATTTCAGTAAGTCTTTAGTAGGATAAATACCTAAAGACTTCCCGAAAATATTCATCATAGCTATGGATTTAATAAGGTTAAAACATAATTTTGCTTGTGCAATAGTCTTATTTTCCTCATTTAGTTTCTTACTAGCTAAAGTTAGAGACTGCTCAACAATACTCCAATCATGTCCCTCTTTTGAACTCAAAATTTGGTGTTCTAAGTTATGACTTAGGTAATCCCATAAATCAACAATTGAATACTTTTGTTCAAGTAAAGTATTTGCATCAAAGAATTTTCTTAAACTATAAGGCTCTGAGGACATCAAAAAGCTGAATATACTTCGTTCATTTTGACTAAAACTACTTTTAGCAACGGCGCCTAATAAAACTGACGTTAGAGGATGTAATGGCAATGAGTTATAAAAATACTCTTTAACTTTTGGACTATGATCAAGCAATCTAGAACCAATAAATTTTTGGACATTATTGATCAACTCTTGATTATTAACCTGAATTGCATCTGGCAAAGCTATTTCTGTTCTTCTAATCGTCTTTGAAACAAGTGCTATAGATTCATCTAAGGAAATTCGATATGAAATATCAATGTATCTACCCTGAATTTTCGACCACTCTAGGGCAATTTGATGATTTAACCCCTTCGCATAATCAGCAAAAGACTGATGTAAAATACCAACAAATATGAATGGACACTCTTGTGTAGATAACTGTTTAATTTTTTCAGCCAAGTCTTGAAAGAAATGTAGATTTCCTGAATTTCTCGCAAAAGTTTCTAGTAATTTACCCATTTCATCTAAAATGAATAAGGTTCCAGAAATCCTTTCCTTCAAGCAATTAAAAATATCGATAATAAAACTTAATAACTGCTCTTCATTCTTTACATCAGTTTCTATATCAATATTTTTTTTAAGGTAATTTAATAGTCCAGCAATATCTACAGCATTTAAAATAGCTTTTCGCAGAAGTGTAATTGGTTCAACCACACCAGCTACAGCTTTAATTACGAGCCATGGCTTAGTATTAATATCTTTTGTACAGAAAACTTTTTCTAATTTTGTATCCAATTCCGAATCATTTATTAATTTTTTAACAGCACTACGTACTTCATTATTAGAATGAATGTATCCTGTTAATATTGCAGCTAAAGTAGATTTACCAGTACCATAACTCCCCGTAACGGTGAACGTAGAGCTTGTAGAAGATGCTAATGTTGATAAGGCATTATACGCTGTGCCATGGAATACGATTTTTTCAAAAAAATCCTTAGAGACATCAACATCTAAACGTGTAGAAAGCAGATGATTGACATTAACTTGGTAATATTGATTCAAATTATGTGCTTTCATCTCAGTTCGTCTCACTATAAATTTTTTCTAAAAGATTATCTAAATTTACTGCTCTAATATCATCACAAGCTAAGCTCCTGATTCCTTTACTATCTGACCAATAAAAACGTGCATCTAAGTTTGCACATTGATTTAAATAACTATCTATACCGAAATTATTAATTCTAAATAAACGCCCCGGACTACCTGGCATGGTCAAAATACTGTCAACACTAATAGTTGATGAATCTGCAAAATATATCTTCCAAAAATCAACTAAACAATATAAAAAAACCTCAGCCTTAATATCTTTATGCTCAGTAAAATCAGAAACATACCCATTTCCAGACATTTCATAAATCAGCTTCAATTCATTTAAAGGGGATACAAAAGATTCTTCTCCCTTAAATGTTTTATTCAATTTCTTTGCATAGCATAAAATGAAACAATCAAAATCCTTTTGAAGCGTAGCAATCGCAGATATTTTTTGATTTTCAGCTAGTAGCCAATCTTTTAATTCATTTACCAAATTTTCTTTAGTGAAATATTGAGAATTAGAAAAGTTGAAATACCATCGAGCAAAAGTTAGTTCTGAATAATTTTTTTGAATAAAATAATGCAATAACCAATTTGATTCAGGTTTTTCTAAGAAGGGATCTAAGTTTTCTATAATTTTTGTTATATCTGAAAGATATCTGTCTTTTGAAGACTCATCATTTAGAGGCTTTAATCCCGTTATCTCAGTCCAGTACTTAATACTGTTGACCATATTTTTTCCGACACCTAAGTCAACAACCAAATTTTCTTCATTTTTTTCTTTATAATTTAATGAATTATACGACTTATTAAGCCATCCATATCTTAATGCAAAAGTCTCATGACCTGAAAAGCGCAGTGTAAAACTCATAGTCTAGTCGTCTTAAAAACAGATTTACTGGAAGATTTTCTCCAGTAGCTTATAGATCATTATAATATTATTCAAGGAATAACTCGATTGATACGACACAATCTGTCTTTCTAAGCAGTACATTTAAGTATTAATATGCTAATCTAAGATATTTATACATCTGCTCTCATACAAGTAAAAAAAATAGTATGAACGTTCACAGTAGGCTACTTACACTTTACTTACAACAAAAACAGCTTAATCCATTGAAAATATTTATAAAATATTTCTATTATTCCCAACGCTCATTCAAAAATTTAATCGTTAGATTCATATTAATGTTATTAAACCTACTTCAACCCAAACCCTAGGGTCGAAGGGTCAAAATTTTCATCAAACATAAACTCATCTGCTCGCTCTTTTCTTAATGTCGCTAAGGCATAAAAGAAACATTTCTCACATAACTGCAATTCATATCTTTCCCCGTCATGCTTGGAACCATAGCCCCAATGCG
>JACCDZ011122135.1_pt1 | contig 21293 bp, 20 predicted proteins | sample 7449551 | NCBI WGS metagenome assembly JACCDZ01 (sample SAMN15323452, study PRJNA562643) | freshwater metagenome | isolation source: river surface water | place: USA:Blue River Watershed | collected 2017-08-18
AACGCAGGGATACCGCGTGGCACTGGCACACCAAATTGACGCAAGATTTCCTTGCCTTGGTACTCGTGAATCTTCATGAGATCTCTCTTAGTAATCGGTGGATTTGTAACGTTTTGCACATGCAGCGACACCGAAGAACCGCTCCGCGCAAAGCCTCAAGACTGTATCATGCTGCATCGCGTCAAACTTTTAACTGGCTTACAAGAGCTGAGCGGCGCCCAACTTTTTTGTACTTTTTGGCGACATCCATGTCTAAAGTCTTCATCGACGGCGAAGCCGGCACCACAGGTCTACAAATTCGCGAGCGCTTGGCCCTCATGCCAGCGGTTCAAGTAGTCAGCATTGACCCCGCCAAACGCAAAGACCCAGAAGCCAAACGCGAGCTCATGGCTGGCGTCGACATGGTCATCTTGTGCCTGCACGACGACCACGCCCGCGAATCGGTCGCCATGATCGACAGCCTGAGCGGCAAGAAACCCAAAATCATCGACGCCTCCACCGCGCACCGCGTGTCACCTGGCTGGGTGTACGGATTCCCCGAGTTGGCCGCGGGCCAGCGCGATGCCGTGGTCAACGCCGAGCGCGTGGCCAACCCCGGCTGCTACGCCACCGGCGCCATTGCCTTGTTGCGCCCCTTGGTCGATGCGGGTTTGGTGCCTGCGGATTTCCCCGTGGCCCTGCCTTCGGTCAGCGGCTACTCGGGCGGCGGACGCACCATGATTGAAGACTACGAAGCGGGCAAAGCCCCTTTGTTTGAAGCCTACGCCTTGGGCCTAGAGCACAAACACATCCCCGAAATCATGGCCTACACCGGCCTGAAACGTCGCCCTCTGTTTGTGCCATCGGTCGGCAACTTCCGCCAAGGCATGCTGGTCCAACTGCCTCTGCATCTGGATGAGCTGCCAGGCAAGCCTAAGGCGGCTGATTTGTATGACGCATTGGCCAAGCACTACGCCCAAAGCCCAGACGGCTGGGTGAGCGTGCACCCTGCCACCAACAACGGCAAGTTGGACGCCACAGCGTTGAACGACACCAACAAACTAGAGATTCGCGTCTTCGCGAATGAGGCCCATCGCCAAGCCGTGCTCATCGCACGTTTAGACAACTTGGGCAAAGGCGCCAGCGGCGCTGCGGTGCAAAACTTGCAGCTGATGTTGGGCGTTTAAAGCGCTGCGTTTAGAGCTCGTCGGCGCCAGCCACCACACGCTTCACCACTTCAGCCGCAAAGCCGCGGCTGATTAAAAACCGCACTTGCTTGGCTCGGGCCGCTGCATCCACAGGCGGTTCGCCAAACTTTTTTCGCCAAACTTCGCGGGCTCGCTCTAGCTCGGTGCTGCGCATCGTTTGCACGGCCTCGGCGATGGCCTCAGCGGGCAATCCTTTGGCTTGCAATTCTTGACGCACCCGGGATGCACCGAGCTTGCGAGAGCGACTGTTGACCACCGACTCCACCACGCGTTGCTCGTTGATGAAGTCTTTGGCCTGCAAAAAATCCAAGGCCTCGGCCAGCTCGCCAGGCGTTTCTTCAAACGGTTTGAGCTTGCGTTCGAGTTCTTGGCGCGAGTGTTCGCGCAGCGACAGCAAGCGCAACGCACGTCCTTTGAGCGAAGGCTGAAACCCGTTGGCCCTTTTCGCCTTGGGTGGGTCCTCCGCTTTTGAGATGTCTTGCGTGTTGGCTGTCACGTGGTCACTCACACAACAGGGTTAGAGCACCACGCCATCGGCGTCGACATCGGCAGCCTTGGCTTCTTTGGAAGCCTTGCTGGCCTTGGGCGCCTTTTCTTCTTTGGCGGCAGGAGCGTCTGGGCCACCCACCAACAAAGGAATGCCTAATGATTCGCGCACTTTGTTTTCAATCTCAAAGGCGAGTGCTTCGTTTTCACGCAAGAACTCACGGGCGTTGTCGCGGCCTTGGCCAATTTTTTCGCCGTTGTAGGCGTACCAAGCACCTGACTTTTCAATGACCTTGGCGTTGACACCCATGTCGATGATTTCGCCTTGGCGGCTGATGCCTTCGCCAAACAAGATGTCGAACTCAGCGGTTTTGAAGGGTGGCGCCACTTTGTTTTTGACCACTTTGACTTTGGTTTCATTACCCACCGCTTCGTCGCCGCGCTTGATGGTGCCAGTGCGACGGATGTCCAAACGCACAGACGCGTAGAACTTGAGCGCGTTACCACCGGTGGTGGTTTCGGGCGAGCCAAACATCACGCCAATCTTCATGCGAATTTGGTTGATGAAGATGACCGTGCAGTTGGTCTTCTTAATGGAAGCCGTCAATTTGCGCAGCGCTTGGCTCATCAAACGGGCTTGCAAGCCTGGCAATGAATCGCCCATATCGCCTTCGAGTTCGGCCTTGGGTGTGAGGGCAGCCACCGAGTCGACCACCACCAAATCCACCGCGCCGGAGCGCACCAAGCTGTCCACCACTTCCAGCGCTTGTTCGCCAGTGTCAGGTTGGCTGATGAGCAAGTCTTGCAAATCAACACCGAGCTTTTGGGCGTATTGCGAGTCGAGGGCGTGTTCCGCGTCCACAAACGCGCAAGTGCCACCTTGCTTTTGCATTTCAGCAATCACTTGCAAAGTGAGTGTGGTTTTGCCTGATGACTCTGGACCGTAGATTTCGATCACGCGACCACGTGGCAAGCCACCGACGCCCAAGGCAATGTCCAAACCCAGCGAACCCGTAGAAACGACTTGGATGTCATCAATGATTTCGCCTTCGCCCAAGCGCATGATGGTGCCTTTGCCAAATTGCTTTTCAATTTGGGCCAAGGCGGCTTGCAAGGCTTTGGCTTTTTCGCTATCGACGGCGGGTTTGGTGCTCATGGTGTTCTCCAGTTTGGGGTTTGGTTTCCAACCACTGATTGAATCAACAGCTGGATGCTTGACCAGTACTTTAACGCAAAGTCAAAACTTGCAAACACTTTTTTTGGTCAGTTTGCCTTACCATTTAGAAATGCTGTCACGCCCTCCTCCACCAAGCCACCAAGACTGGCGACAAATCCACCTCGGCCGCTTGCTAGGCCACGCCATGCGCCGCTTTGACGCACGCGTGTTGCACCTGATGGCGCACAACGTCGAGGTGCCACTGGCCTTGTCTAACCTCGCTGCCCGCGCACAAGTCAGCGCCGCACACATCCACATCACGCGCCATCTGAGCCTAGAAGGTTCGCGCCTTAGCGAGCTGGCCGACAGCGCTGGGATGACCAAACAAGCGATGGGCGATTTGGTGACCCAATGCGAAGCTTGGGGTTTGGTGCAGCGCATGCCTGACCCGCTGGACGCAAGGGCGCGGCGCATTGTGTTCACTGACACGGGTTTGGCTTGGCTGCATGCGTTTGAGCAAGCGGTGGCACAAGCCGAGGATGAGTTCAAACAGGAGGTCGGCGCAGACGTCGCCACCGTAGTTAGCCTAGGTCTAGAGGCCTATGCAGGCGGTTACTCCAGCCTAGAATCACCCTCTTGACCCCACACCTACACGAAGAAGCTGGAGACAACACATGCGCATCCTGATTGCAGAAGACGACTTGGTCTTGGCCGACGGCCTGTTGCGTACCTTGCGCGCATCTGGCGCAGCCGCTGACCATGTCGCCAGTGGTACAGAAGCTGATGCCGCCTTGATGACCACCGATGAGTTTGATTTGCTCATCTTGGACTTGGGGCTCCCTAAGATGCACGGTCTTGAAGTGCTCAAGCGTTTGCGCTCACGCGGGTCCTCTATCCCTGTGCTCATCCTCACAGCCGCCGATGGCGTGGAAGAGCGCGTCAAAGGTTTGGACTACGGGGCTGACGACTACATGGCCAAGCCCTTCAGCCTGCAAGAGCTCGAGGCCCGCGTGCGCGCCCTCACACGCCGCGGCATGGGTGGCACATCGTCCTCCATCAAACACGGCCCACTGGTGTACGACCAAACGGGTCGCGTGGCCACCATCGACGGCAAGATGGTGGAGCTCTCAGCGCGTGAACTCGGTTTGCTTGAAGTGCTGTTGCAACGCAGCGGTCGCTTGGTCAGCAAAGACCAGTTGGTGGAGCGCCTGTGCGAGTGGGGCGAAGAGGTGAGCAACAACGCGATTGAGGTGTACATCCACCGCTTGCGCAAGAAGATTGAAAAAGGCCCCATCCGCATCGCCACCGTGCGCGGCTTGGGCTACTGCCTCGAAAAAATCCCGGGCTAAACAGCCACACGCACGCGCATGGCCAAGCTGTTTAGGCGCGAGCAACACTCGCTGTTCGGCGAGATTTTGGATTGGATGCTCACGCCACTGCTGCTGCTGTGGCCCGTGAGCTTGGCGCTGACTTGGTTGGTGGCCCAAAACATTGCGGGCCGCCCCTTTGACCGAGGTTTGGAATACAACGTGCAAGCACTTGCACAGCTCGTCAAGAGCGACCAAACGCGCATGTATTTCCACTTGCCATTGCCCGCGCGCGAAATTCTGCGAGCCGACGAAGCCGACTTGATTTACTACCAAGTGCTGGGCACGCGTGGCGAATTTGTCAGTGGCGAACGCGACTTCCCGCTGCCGCCCGATGAAGAAAAACCTTTACCCGGTGAAGTCCGCATTCGCGACGATGAAATGCGCGGCGCTGATGTGCGCGTGGCCTACACCTGGGTGCGCGTGGACGTGCCAGGTGCCAAACCTGTGCTGGTGCAAGTGGGCGAAACGCTAGAGAAACGCTCGGTGCTGGCCACGGAAATTATCAAAGGCGTCATGCTGCCGCAGTTCGTCATCTTGCCGTTGGCCGTGCTGCTGGTGTGGCTGGCGTTGGCGCGCGGCATTCGACCGCTGAACAAACTGGAAGAACGCATTCGCCTGCGCAAGCCCGATGACTTGAGCCCCCTGGACGAGTCAGCCGTGCCTCAAGAAGTGGCCCCGCTTGTGGCGTCGATCAACGACTTGCTCACACGCCTCAAAGAATCCATCGCCACGCAAAAACGTTTCTTGGCTGACGCCGCGCATCAGCTCAAAACACCGTTGGCGGGTCTGCGCATGCAAGCGGACTTGGCGCAACGTGCAGACTCCAGCGCGGACGAATTGAAACAGTCACTCAAGCTCATTGGCCGCGCGAGCATTCGCGCCACACATACGGTGAATCAACTGCTGTCGCTCGCCCGCGCCGAAAGCAGCACCAGCAACATTGCACGCAGCCCGTGTGATTTGGTGAGCTTGGTGAGCGAAGTGATTCAAGACTCGCTGCCACGTGCGATGGACAAATACATTGACCTCGGCTACGAAGGCGCAGGACTGGGCAGCACCGGCGTGCGCGTGATGGGCAACCCCACGTTGCTCAAAGAAATGGTGCGCAACTTGGTGGACAACGCCATCAACTACACGCCCTCCAGCGAAGACACGCCCGGGGTCATCACCGTGCGGTTGCTCGCCGACAAGTTTGGCAAAGTGGTGGTCTTGCAAGTGGAAGACTCGGGCCCCGGCATTCCCGAAGCTGAACGCGATTTGGTGTTTCAACCGTTTTACAGAGCCTTGGGCACCGAGGCCGATGGCTCGGGTTTGGGCTTGCCCATCGTGATTGAAATTGCGCATCAACACGCAGCAGTGGTCACGCTAGAAGATGCGTTTCCCGGCAAGCCGATGCCGGGCGCGCGGTTCACGGTGCGTTTCTCTAATACCCAGACTTGATGCGCGCGGCTGGCTCGCCGTGAAGCCGTTTGTTTACGTCGAGGCCTTCACTTGAAAGTGAATCGGTTGTGCTTGGTCTTGGGGCGCTACATGGTCGGCACACGGCATGTTGCACAAGTCGTGGCCATTGACAGGGCACGAACGGTTGAAGGTCACCACATGGTCCACCTCAGCGCGAATGCCAATCCACTCGCCCACCACGTGGTCGTGGTGGCTGGGCACATGGGCCATCACAGTCTCGCCCGTTTTCAAGCGCAAGGTGTACAAAAACTCCGAGCCACGGAAGGCTTTGCGAATGATCTCGGCCTTCACCGGTGCATCGTCGTCGTGCACGATGTCGTCAGCTCGCAGCAGCACATCGCACTCACCTGCAGCAAAGGTGCAAGGCAGCGGGCACTCGGCTACATCCACCAAGTCACCCATGGGGGTGTGCACCACCACTTGGTTGTTCACCTCGCGCAAGGTGGCAGGCGTGAACACGCCATGCCCAATGAACTCGGCCACAAAGCGTGTGGCAGGGCGGTGGTACAGCGTGTAGGCATCGTCCCACTGGTGCAAGCGGCCTTCAGACATGACACCAATCACATCACCAATGGCAAAGGCTTCCATTTGGTCATGTGTGACAAACAAGGCGGTGGTTTGCGCTTCTTTCAAAATACCGCGCACCTCCAAAGCCAAGCGTTCGCGCAATTCCACGTCAAGGTTAGAGAACGGCTCGTCCAACAACAACAGTTGTGGCTTGGGCGCCAACGCGCGTGCCAGTGCAACACGCTGTTGTTGGCCACCCGACAACTCATGGGGGTAGCGCTTGGCGCTGCTCGACAAGCCCACCAGTGTCAGCACCTCGCGCACACGCGCTTCGCGCTCGGCGCGCGGCTGCTTGTGCAGGCCAAAACTCACGTTGTCTTCCACGCTCAAGTGAGGGAACAACGCGTAGTCTTGAAACACCATACCAATGCGTCTCGACTCTGGCGCGACGTGAGCAAACGCACTGCTGACCACCGACTGCGCCAAACGAATTTCGCCTGCACTCACATGCTCCAAGCCAGCCACGGCACGCAACAGCGTCGTCTTACCACAGCCCGAGGGGCCAATGAGCACGCCCATTTGTCCCGCGCGCAGACCCAAGGTGACGCGATCCACCGAGGGACGGGCGCGTTCTGGGTAACTGACAGAGAGCTGGGCGACATCTAAAAACATGTCGTGATTGTAGAGAGGGCGCTAGAACGCCACGTCTTCACACCATGACTTGTGCGGCTACCTACAATGCCGCATGGTTTTTAGCGCACGCTTGTTTTTTCGCTCGGTCTTGGTTGTGTTGGCACTGCTCTTGGCATTGCCCGTCTTGACCGTGCTTTTTTCTTGGGCGCAGTGGAACGACGCGACGGCCAGCATCTTGGCTGAGATGGCCCACACCGTGCTACCCGACTACGTGGGCACCTCACTCTTGTTGTGCATCTTGGTGAGCGTGGGTGTGATCAGCATGGGCACGGTGTCTGCCGCAGCGGTGACCTTGTTTGACTTTCCGATGCGCCGCAGCTTGGAGTGGGCACTGCTCTTGCCGCTGGCCATGCCTGCGTATGTGGTGGCTTATGCGTACACCGACTATTTGCAATTCAGCGGGCCGTTGCAAACAGCGCTGCGTGCTGCACTGGGCGTAGAAGGCCGCGTGTTCCCAGAGGTGCGCAATGTTTGGGGGGCTGCCTGTGTGTTCACACTTGCGCTGTACCCGTATGTGTATTTGCTGGCACGCACTGCACTGTCTGAGCGCGCCAACCATTTGATGGAAGCGGCGCGTTTGTTGGGCGCACCGCTGTCACGTCGCATTTTTGAAGTAGCTTTGCCACTGGCCCGACCCGCCATTGCAGCGGGCACCGCCTTGGCACTGATGGAAACACTGGCGGACTTCGGTGTATCGAGCTACTTTGGCATTCAAACTTTCACGGCTGGCATTTACAAGGCGTGGTTGGTGATGGACAACCGTGTGGCCGCTGCACAGCTTGCAACATTGCTTCTGGTTGTGGTCGTGATGTTGTTAGCTGCCGAACAACGCGCACAGTCGCGTTTGCGTTTTGCCAGTGCGCGCGTGGATCGTCATGGCAGTGAATCGCAACCTTTGAAGCTGCAAGGTCTGTCTGCCTTCTTTGCATGGACGCTGTGTGTGCTGCCCGTGCTGTGCGGCTTTGTGTTGCCCGTGCTGTTTATGTTTCGCGCCTTGTTGCAAGGCGATGGATTCATGGACTTGCCTTGGGCTCGCTTTGTACAGTGGTCTGTCACAAGCTTGTCGCTTGGAGGAATGACCGCATTACTTGCTGTTGGTGCCGCCTTGTTGCTGGCAGCGCAAGCGCGTTTGCACCCCAACTGGTTGACACGCCAAGTCATGGGCGTGGTCAGCTTGGGCTATGCCGTGCCAGGCGCTGTGATTGTGGTCGGCCTGCTCTTGCCCGTGGGATGGGTGCAAGCCACTTGGCCGCAATCGGGCGTGGGCTTTTGGCTCACCGCCACAGTGCTCGGTTTGGTGTGGGCTTACCTTGTGCGTTTTGTAGCCGTGGCCTTGCAATCGGTGCAAAGCGGCTATGCGCGTGTGCCTGCTTCTTTGGACGACAGTGCGCGTATGTTGGGTACCTCAGGTTTTTCATTGGTGCGCCGCGTGCATTGGCCGCTGCTGAAAAAACCCGTAGCCGCCGCCACGTTGTTGGTGCTGGTGGATGTGATGAAAGAACTCCCCGCTACCTTGGTGCTGCGCCCGTTCAACACCGACACCTTGGCCGTCATGGCCTATCAACTGGCACGCGACGAACGCTTGGGCGAAGCTGCCCTACCCTCGCTGGCCCTTGTGCTGGTGGGCTTGCTTCCTGTCATCTTGCTCAGTCGCACCCTGCGCCGCAACTAATCGAAGCTGACTAAACCTGCGTCAACGGCAGGGGCATTTGACCTGGATCAAATGATAATGATTCGCATTTGATGTACACTCCATGCTAACTTGTTCACTTGGAGTCGCTTCATGCGCCGCACGCTTTCAGTTTTGTCTCTGGCGATTGCCACTGCCACCACAGCCTTGTTCTGTCCAACCGCCATGGCCGAAGAACAAGTCATCAACCTGTACTCAGCTCGCCACTACCCCACGGACGAAGCGCTGTACAGCGACTTCACCAAAGCCACAGGCATCAAGATCAACCGCGTCGACTCGGACGACGCCGGCATCATCGCCCGCTTGAAGGCCGAAGGGGCTGCATCGCCCGCTGACGTGATTTTGTTGGTCGATGCCGCCCGTTTGTGGAAAGGCGAAGTCGACGGCATGTTCTTGCCCGTCAAGTCCAAAACACTCGAAGCCGCCATTCCTTCACAACTGCGCTCTAAGGCTACCGACGATGGCACAGCTTGGTTTGGCTTGTCCACACGCGCTCGCGTAGTGGTGTACGACAAACTCAAAGTGAAGCGTGAAGACGTAGACACCTACGAAGAATTGGCCGATGCCAAGAACAAAGGCAAGTTGTGCATCCGTTCTGGCTCGCACCCCTACAACCTGAGTTTGTTTGGCGCAATGACTGAGCACCTCGGCCCTGCCGCCACTGAAACTTGGCTCAAAGGCATGGTCGACAACATGGCCCGCGCACCCAAAGGCGGCGACACCGACCAAATCAAAGCGGTGGCCAGTGGTGAGTGCGGCATTGCCGTGACCAACACCTACTATTTGGCGCGCTTGATGCGCTCGACCAACCCCGCCGACAAAGCCGTGGCCGAACGCGTGGGCGTGGTGTTTCCCAACCAACAAAGCTGGGGCACGCATGTGAACGTGGCCGGTGGTGCAGTGGCGCGCTATTCCAAAAACCAAGCGAACGCTGTGAAATTTTTGGAATACCTCGTCAGCCCCGAAGCACAAAACCACTTTGCCAACGGCAACAACGAATGGCCTGTGGTCAAAGGCTTGAAGCTAGAGAACCCCGCACTCAAAGCCATGACTGGCGGCAACTTCAAAAGTGAGTTGGTGCCTATCAGTGCGGTGGGTATGAACCAAATCAAGGTGCAACAAATGTTGGACCGCGTGGGCTTCAAGTAAAACCACCCCGGCTGCACGTCACACACGTGCAGCACTTTGCAAACAGCCAGCCACTCACGCCTTCGGGTTGTTGATAGCCAGCGATTGATCAGGCAGCTTGCCTGCCTCCTTTTCAATGTTGGAATTTCAAATGGAACGACCCCAAGGCTTTGCTGTGCGCCAAGCACACACGACTGACATCGCCACCAAGGCAAACCACACCCTCTTGCCGATTGCAGCCCTCATGCTGGCTGGCTCTTTGGGCGTGACCACGTCCGCCCAAGCACAAAGCGAAGACAAGACGCTCAAAACCGTCACCGTCACAGACACGCAAGACCCCAACTTGTCGAAAGAAAGTTTGTTGGTCAAACAAACCGGCATTGCCAAAGGCAAGCAACAACTCAAAGACATCCCACAAACCGTGACGGTGATGACCGAAAAGTTGATGGCAGACCGCAACTACGACGACTTCCGCGAAGTGCTCAAGTCCACGGCTGGCGTGACATTTCAAGCTGGCGAAACCGGCGAAGAAGACGTGCGCATGCGCGGCTTTTCACTCGGCCAAGCGGGCGACATTTATGTGGACGGCTTGCGTGACGCGCCCCTGATTGAGCGCGACACCTTCAACACGGATCGTGTCGAAGTGCTCAAAGGTTCGGCCTCCATGTTGTTTGGCAAAGGCTCCACCGGCGGCGTGGTGAACCAAGTCAACAAGCAGCCGTTCTTGATGGACCAAAACGAAACCAACGTCACCATTGGCAGCGGCAACATGAAGCGCGTCACGGCGGACATGAACAAGCAAACCGGCGAATCTTCGGCGTTTCGCTTGAATGCCATGACGCACACCGCAGACAACTGGGGCGCGAAGGTGGATAAAAAAGGCGTGGCCGGAAGTTATCGCTGGGGAATTGGTGAGCAAGATGAATATTCGGTTGGTTTGTATCACCTTCAAACCGAGGGTCGACCGCTTTACAACCACCCATGGGTGTTAAGCGAAGGCACGCGAGGCACGATCATTCCTGTGCTCTCTGCGAAAAACTACTACGGCCTCGCCAGCGACTATTTACGCACCGAAAGTACCTACGGCACATTCACATACAAGCATCGATTTGATGCTGACAGTGAACTCAAAACAACGATTCGCCAAGGTCACTATGAGCGCGATTTGTGGACGCATGCGATTGGTTTTTGTAACAGCAACGCATCCACCACAGGCAATGGTGCTGCTGGGGGTTGGGCACAACGCGCCGCGTGTGCGGGACAAGGCACGATCACCAACGCATCGCAAATTACCGACAACACGGTGCTGACGCGCACCTCCAAAGCGCGACGCGGCATCAGCGATGTCACGCAAATACAGAGCGACTACACCAACACCTTTAGCGCATGGGGCCTCAAACACGAATTGATCGCAGGGATGGATCTCAGCAAAGAAAACGCCAAACGTAACAACAACGCTGCCAGCGCAGCCCTCTACAACAGCAGTGCCACCAGCACCGCCAACGCCAATTTGAATTCCGCGTACACCACCTTGGTGGGCACGCCTGACGACGGCGAAACGCGGACCGACACACGCAGCTTTTTGATGATGGGCTTCAAATCCCAAGTGATGGGCGCTTACGCACAAGACACCCTCCGTCTGACCGACACCGTCAAAGTCCTCGGCGGTCTGCGTGCAGAGCAGTTCAGTGCCACCTTCACCGACACCGTCGGTTATAGCGCCAGCGTTGACAAAACTTTGTTCAGTCCGCGCTTGGGTGCGATTTGGCAACCTGACGCTGCGACCTCGTACTACACCTCGTATGGAACATCGTTCAACACCTCCGGTGATTCGTATGCCTATGCCCTCAGCTCTGGCTTGAGCCCAACCGTTGTGAGCAATAACCAAACTGTGCGCAACCCCAATCTCACCACATTGGCCACGCCCCCTGAGAAAAGCCGCAACATCGAAGTGGGTGGCAAATTTGACGTGTTCGATCAAAAAGGTTTGTTTGGCGTTGCTCTGTTTTATTCAGAGAAATACAACGAGCGCAACACCGACACAGACAGCGCAGGGACTCAATACCTTTTGTCTGGGAAACGTCATGCCACCGGCATGGAGTTCAACTTTGCAGGGCGAATCACGCCCGCTTGGGAAGTGTTCTACAACCACACATGGATTCCTGAAGCCAAGATTGATGAGAGCAGCATCGCTGCGACAGGCGATGGCGCGCAAGGCAAAGGCGATCGCCCCGCACTCACCCCCAAACACAGCGCCAGCTTGTGGAGCACTTACCGCATCAACACCACTTGGCGCGTAGGTGGTGGCCTGAACTACCGCGGTGAACAAAACCCAGATGGCGCCCGCACCAAAGTCGCAGCGGCGTTCACCACAGTGGACGCGATGGCCGAGTACGCCATCAACGACGCCAACTTGCTCAAATTCAACGTAAGCAACCTCACCAACAAGCTCTACGCCGACACCTTGTACCGCGGCTTTTACGGCCCGGGTGCACCACGTCGTGTGGAGCTGAGCTGGAAATCGATGTTCTAAAGGAAAGCCCATGCTGCTGCACCTGCGCAATGTCCTCACGCCTGAGGAGCTCCACACCGCTCAATCCTTGTTGGGCGCTGATGCCCCCTGGCTGGAAGGGCGCATCAGCGCGGGTGCGCAAGCCGCAACGGTCAAGAACAACACGCAGCTGTCACAAAGCAGTGCGCAAGCCATGCAGTTGCAAGCGCTCATCCTGGGTGCGTTGAAACGCGATGCTTTGTTTTTTTCTGCGGCATTGCCTCGCAAAATTTTCAACCCGCTGTTCAACCGCTATCGCGGTGATGCCAACCACTTTGGCCCGCATGTGGATGGTGCAGTGATGCACTCACAGGCAACGGGTGAATGGGTGCGTACCGATGTGTCATGCACCGTTTTTTTGAGCGACCCCACCAGCTACGACGGTGGCGAACTTTTGGTGCAAGACACCTACGGCAGTCGTGGCGTCAAGCTCGCCGCAGGCGATGCGGTGCTTTACCCCGGCACCAGCGTGCACGAGGTCACACCCGTCACCCGCGGCGAACGTGTGGCCAGTTTTTTCTGGATTGAAAGCATGGTGCGCAGTGACGAGCAGCGTCGCACCCTGTTCGAACTCGACATGAACTTGCTCAAGCTGCGCGCACAACTGGGCGAAACACCCGAGACCACGGCGCTCACAGGCGTGTATCACAACCTGCTGCGTCAATGGGCCAACACCTGAGCCTGTGCATGAACACGCTTTACCCTCACCACATTTCCAACGCACGGTTGCGCAACACCATCGCAGCGGTGCTGTTAGCGCACGCTGGCTTGCTGTGGGTCGCGCAACGCGGGTTGGCCGAGTTGCCTGCCTCGAATGAGTCAGGTCAAGTGATGATGGCTGATGTGGTGTCTGATATTTCTAACTTCACGCCGCGCACACCCTCCCAACAGACACCGCTATCAACGCCCATACCGACGCCGATCAAGCGCGTGACGAAAACCGACGCGCCAGCGCTAACCCTTAACAGCAGCAACGCCCCAGAAAACGCAGCCACATCTGCCGTTGCGGCTGCGCCCTCTAGCGCATCGGGCAAAACTGGGGCGCCTAGTTTGGTCGAACCCTCGGCCGATGCCGACTATTTGAAAAACCCACCGCCCCCTTATCCACGCGCCAGTCGTCGCCTCGGCGAGCAAGGCACGGTCATCGTGCGTGTGTTCATCAGCACACAAGGCGCGCCTGAAAAAGCCGAGGTGCGAACCTCAAGTGGTTTTCCCCGTTTGGACCAAGCCGCTTTAGATGCGGTGCAGCGTTGGCGCTTTGTGCCGGGCCGTCGCAGCGGCACGCCTGAGGCCATGTGGTTCAACATCCCCGTTCGTTTTGTTTTGGAGTAAGTCATGCCATCTTCTTTTGGTTTTTCGCACATTTGGCTGCAAGGTGATTCGGTCACACGCGGCATTTTGTTGTTGTTGCTCAGCATGTCGGTGGTGAGCTGGGTGGTGATCTTTCTCAAAGCCGTTGACGTGTGGCGTCACCAAGAAAACGCGCGCAACAGCGAGCAGTTTTGGCACTGCACCAGTTTGACGGAAGGCTTGGATGTGCTCAGCCAGCGCTCAGACAATTTGTTTTTCCATTTAGCCCAAATCGGTCAAGAAGCCACCGAGCACCACCAAGCCGCGCAAGCGCAATTGCACGACCGCTTGGACGTGAGCGACTGGGTCACCCGCTGCTTGCGCAACGGCATTGATGACCACACCAGCCAACTGCAGAACGGGTTGGCCTTCTTGGCATCGATTGGTTCCACCGCCCCGTTCGTGGGTTTGTTTGGCACGGTGTGGGGCATTTATCACGCGCTCGTGAACATCGGCACAACTGGCAACATCGGCATCGACGCGGTGGCAGGGCCGATTGGCGAAACCCTCATCATGACGGCGCTCGGTTTGGCGGTGGCCATTCCTGCCGTGCTGGGCTACAACGCCTTGGTGCGTGGCAACAAATTCATCATCGCGCGCATGAACCGCTTTGCACACGACCTGCACGCCTACTTCGTCACCGGTGCACGTGTGCACAGCAACGCTGCGATGAGGGGCTAAGCCATGTCGTTTGAAGCCTATGACAACAGCGATGACGTGATGAGCGAAATCAACATGACACCTTTGGTGGATGTCATGCTGGTGTTGTTGGTCATCTTCATCATCACGTTGCCCGTGATTCAACACGCCGTCAAGGTTGATTTGCCCAGCGCCAGCAGCGCACGCAGCGCACCACCACCGGACAACTTGCAGCTGTCGATTGATGCGCAAGGCCAATACTTTTTGGGCCAGCAAGCGCTCGATGCCCATGGCTTGTTCACCCGATTGCAGGTCGAAGCCAGCAAAGACCCGCAACCCCAGCTCTACATCCGTGGCGACAAGCGCGTGCCCTATGAGTTTGTGGTGCAGGCCATGAGCAGCGCACAGCGCGCAGGACTGCAACGGGTAGGTTTTGTGACCACACAGCCATGACGCACAAATCAGCCCCTCGCCTCCCCCGCAGTTCACCCGTGGCCACGCCAGCTGCGGCTCAGCCTCGAACCGTCGACAGCACCGAGTTGCTTGGGGCCCAGGGGGTGCTGCATATCCGTCACCAAAACGAGGTGTATCGCTTGCAAACCACGCGCTTTGGCAAGCTGATCTTGACCAAATGAAGCCGCCTTGTTGTTCGGCTTGCAAGGCTTCTTCAATCGTGCTCATTGAGACAAACAATCACCGTTTCAAAATTTCTTGGCTATGATTCACGTCAATGAGTTTTGCTCATTCGATAGTTTTTATCAACCAACCAAAGGAATCCACATGTCTTTGATCAATACCCAAATCCAACCGTTCAAGAACCAAGCCTTCCACAACGGCAAATTCGTTGAAATCACAGAAGCCACGCTCAAGGGCAAGTGGAACGTGTTCATCTTCATGCCAGCCGCTTTCACTTTCAACTGCCCCACAGAAATCGAAGACGCTGCTGACAACTACGCCGCTTTCCAAAAGGCCGGCGCTGAGGTCTACATCATCACCACCGACACACACTTCTCACACAAGGTGTGGCACGAGACTTCCCCTGCGGTGGGCAAAGCCAAGTTCCCACTGGTGGGCGACCCCACACACAAGTTGACACGCGCTTTTGGCGTGCACATCGAAGAAGACGGCCTGGCATTGCGCGGCACTTTCGTGATCAACCCAGACGGCGTGATCAAGACCATGGAAATCCACTCCAACGAAATCGCTCGCGATGTGTCTGAAACCCTGCGCAAGTTGACCGCTGCCCAGTACACCGCCGCCAACCCAGGCCAAGTGTGCCCCGCCAAGTGGAAAGAAGGCGCGAAGACCTTGGCTCCTTCCATCGATTTGGTCGGCAAGATCTAAGCCACTTCCGTTCTCTCCCTGCGCAAGCAGGGCGTTGATCGCAGCGCATGCCACCGCAAGTCGCGTGCGCTGTCTTCAGCGAATTCCCCAACCTTTTGACTCACCCAGGTCAGCGCCACATGCGCATGGCCTAGGACGTTTGCACCCTGATTTATTCGTACAGAGGAGAACACCATGCTCGACGACGCACTCAAAACCCAATTGCAACAATACCTTGGCATGTTGCGCCAACCCATCCGCTTGATCGCTTCGTTGGACGACAGCGAGACTGGCAAAGACATGGGCGAGCTGCTCAGCACCATCGTGGGTCTGTCAGACAAAGTCACGCTCGACACCTCGGGCAGCGATGCACGCACACCCTCGTTTGTGGTGGCACGTGAAGGCGAAACCCAGGGCGTGCGCTTTGCGGGCTTGCCGCTCGGCCACGAGTTCACCTCGTTGGTGCTGGCCTTGTTGTGGACCGGCGGTCACCCCCCCAAGGTCGAAGCCGAGGTGATCGACAGCATCCGTGGCTTGGAAGGCGACTTCAACTTCGAGGTCTACATGTCGTTGAGCTGCCACAACTGCCCGGATGTGGTTCAAGCCTTGTCGCTGATGGCCATCGTCAACCCCAAGGTGAAGACCGTGGTGATTGAAGGCGGCGCCTTCCAGAAAGAAGTCGAAGAACGCCAAATCATGGCGGTGCCCATGGTGTTCTTGAACGGTCAGGTGTTTGGCTCAGGCCGCATGAGCGTGGAAGAAATCGTGGCCAAGCTCGACACCAATGCCGCCGCCCGTGACGCCGCCAAGATGAGTGAGAAGGATCCGTTCGATGTGCTCATCGTCGGCGGTGGCCCTGCCGGTGCTGCAGCGGCGGTGTATGCCGCACGCAAAGGCATCCGCGTGGGCATCGCGGCGGAGCGCTTCGGTGGCCAGTTGAACGACACCATGTCCATCGAGAACTACATCTCGGTGCTCGAGACCAATGGCCCCAAGCTCGCGGCCGACTTGGAAGCGCAAGTCCACCACTACGAAGTCGACATCATGGCCATGCAACGCGCCAGCCAACTCGTGCCGGCTACCACCGCCGGTGGTTTGACCGAGGTGCACTTGGAAAACGGCGGCGTGCTGAAAGCCAAGAGCGTCATCGTGTCCACCGGCGCGCGCTGGCGCAATGTGAACGTGCCCGGCGAAGCCGAGTACAAAAACAAAGGCGTGGCCTACTGCCCGCACTGCGACGGCCCCTTGTTCAAAGGCAAGCGTGTGGCGGTGATTGGCGGTGGCAACTCAGGCGTCGAAGCTGCGATTGATTTGGCCGGCATCGTGCAACACGTGACCTTGGTTGAATTTGCAGACGCCTTGAAAGCCGATGCGGTCTTGGTCAACAAGCTCAAGAGCTTGCCCAATGTCACCATTCATGTGAATGCGCAAACCACCGAAATCACCGGTGACAGTGGCAAGGTCAACGGCCTGAGCTACAAAGACCGCGCCACAGAAACCGTGCACCACGTCGAACTCGAAGGCGTGTTTGTGCAAATTGGCTTGGTGCCCAACACCGAGTTTTTGAAGGGCACAGTGGAGCTGAGCAAGTTCGGCGAAATCGTGGTGGACGCCAAAGGCCACACCAGCGTGCCCGGCGTGTTTGCCGCGGGTGACGCGACCACCGTGCCCTACAAACAAATCATCATTGCTGCAGGTGAGGGCGCGAAAGCCGCGCTGTCAGCGTTTGATTATTTGATCCGCCAATAACGCGACGACACGTACGCGTTATTTGGCCTCGGACGCTGCGGGCTTCACCGTCAGCAGCTCGGGATCGACTTGGTTCTCCAAGCGGTGCGGCTCTTGCACCGGCTTGGGGCCGAGGCCCAAGAAGCGCAAGCCGCCATCGTTCCATAGCCAAAACAGCAAGTTGACAGCGGCCAAAACGTAAACCACGTTGCGAAACAGATATTTCGAATTCATCGTTCTTTCCTTTGTTTTTGCTTTGACGTGTGCCTAAACCGGGCGCACGCTGACTTCAGCGCTGCTGATCTCTTCTTGGCCCTGCGCCGTGTCCACCAACAGGGCGCCCGAGGTATCCACGCCTCTGGCCACACCCTGACGTCCATCGCTCAGGGTGACTGGCAGGTTGTGCAGCGCATCGCGCGCATTGAACGCGGTTTGAAGGGGAGCAAACCCCGAACGCTCAAACGCCAACAAAGTGGCCAGCAAAGGCTCTGCCACCTTCAATAAGGCTTGGGGTGCGGTGATGCCCGGTTGCAGGTCTTGTAGGCCCAATGGGGCCGTTGACAAGCCGTCGGCTGCGGGAGGGGCGATGTTGATGCCCACCCCGACCACGCAATAACGTCCTTGGTCGTGGCTTGTGCCCATGGGCGCTGCGGTTTCGATCAAGATGCCAGCCAATTTACCCCAGCCCAAGGCGGTCTGAGGGCGTTGTACCCAGAGGTCGTTGGGCCACTTCAAGCGCAAGCCCAAGTCACCGTGCGGATCCAAGCTGCGCGCCAGCGACAGGCCGACCGCCAAGGACAGACCCGACCAATCGGAGGGCTTGAGCATCAGCCCCAAAGAGAAAGTGAGGGCATGGCCGACTTCGCCGTGCCATGGGCGCCCGAGGCGACCACGCCCTGCGGTTTGGGTTTCGGCCACCAACAGCACGGGGTCGATGTGGCCCGCACGCGCACGGCGCATCAGCTCAGTGTTGGTGGAGTCGATCTCTGGCAACACCTCCACTGTCAAGCTGGGTTGCTGGGCAACCAACGCGAGCCAAAGGTCTTCAGCAGGCCAGATCATGGCGTTCAGCGCTTTTTCGCTTTGGACTTGGAAGTGTCTTTTCCGGCTTTGCTGCTCGACGTGTTGTCTGTCTTCTTTTTGTCGGCCTTGCTTTTTGGCTTGCTCTTCGATTTGCTCTTGGGCTTGTCCGCCTTCTTCGCTTTGGGCTTCTCGTCTTTCGGGAACTCCGAAGTGGAAGACAGCAGTGTGCCGCGGCATTTCTTGGCGCCACACCAGCAGGGGTACTCGAGCTTGAGCTTGGGCGTCAATGGGGCGTCGATCACCAGGCCGTAGTCGTAGTTCAGCTCTTCGCCTGCCTGGATGTCACGCAAGGCTTTGATGAAGATGCGCCCGTCCACTTCGTCGGGCTCACAGTTGGGCTTGCACGAGTGATTGATCCAGCGCGACGAGTTGCCGCCGAACTTGGCGTCGATCACATGGTCTTCGTCGATGTGAAAGTAAAACGTGTGGTTGGGGTCGGTGGGATCGTGCGGGTGGCGGCGCAGGGCCTCTTTCCAGCTGATGATCTCGCCCACGTATTCAATGATGGTCTCGCCGGCCGCAAAGTCGCTCAGCGCAAACACGCCCTTGCCATGGACGCCCGAACGACGGGTTTGAATGCGACGCCCCGAGATGGGGGCAGGGGTTTGAGCGGGAGATTTTTTGGACACTGAATTTTTTCTGTTAACTTAAATACGTACGCATGCATGTGCGCGCGTGGGCGCGTGCGCGCACGCGCGAGAGACGCAAATTGTAGTGGTCAGTTTTTAAGGAACTTTGAAATGAGCAAAACCCTCGTGATTGCCGAAAAACCTTCGGTCGCGCAAGACATCGTGCGCGCACTCACGCCCGTGGCGGGAAAGTTCGAAAAACACGACGATCACTTCGAGAGCGACACCTATGTGGTCTCGAGTGCGGTCGGTCACTTGGTTGAAATCCAAGCGCCTGAAGAATTCGACGTGAAGCGCGGCAAATGGAGCTTTGCCAACTTGCCCGTGATCCCGCCGTTCTTCGATTTGAAGCCGGTCGAAAAAACCAAGAGCCGCTTGAACGCGGTGGTGAAGTTGGCCAAGCGCAAAGACGTGACCGCCCTCATCAACGCGTGTGACGCGGGACGCGAAGGTGAATTGATCTTCCGCTTGATCGAGCAATACGCCGGTGGCAAAAAAGCACTCGACAAACCGGTCAAGCGCCTGTGGTTGCAGTCGATGACGCCGCAAGCCATTCGTGAAGGTTTTGAGTCCCTGCGCACGCAGCAACAAATGCAAGGCCTGGCCGACGCCGCGCGCAGCCGCTCGGAAGCCGACTGGTTGGTGGGCATCAACGGCACACGCGCCTTGACGGCGTTCAACTCGCGCGAAGGTGGCTTCTTCTTGACCACCGTGGGTCGCGTGCAAACGCCCACGTTGTCAGTGGTGGTGGAGCGCGAAGAGCAAATTCGCAAGTTCATCAGCCGCGACTATTGGGAAATTCACGCCACGTTCAACGTGCAAGCGGGCAGCTACCCCGCCAAGTGGTACAACCCCGAGCACAAAAAAGACGTGGACGATGCCGAGAAAAAACACGACCGCGTGTGGAGCGAGGCTGAAGCCTTGGCCATTGCCGACGCCGTGCGCAACCAACCCGCCACGGTCACGGAAGAAAGCAAGCCCACGACCAAGGCCAGCCCCGGTTTGTTTGACTTGACCTCGCTGCAGCGCGAGGCCAACGGCCGCTTTGGCTTCTCGGCGAAAACCACCTTGGCCTTGGCACAAAGCCTGTACGAGCGCCACAAGGCGTTGACCTACCCGCGTACCGACTCACGCCACTTGCCTGAAGACTACGTGCCCGTGGTCAAAGACACCTTCACCATGCTGGCCGACAGCAGCATGAAGCACTTGGCGCCCCACGCCCTGGTGGCGTTGAACAACAACTATGTGCGCAAACTGCCGCGCGTGTTTGACGACAAAAAGGTCAGCGACCACTTTGCGATCATCCCCACGCTTCAAGCTCCCAGCGGTTTGTCAGAAGCCGAGCAAAAGCTGTATGACTTGGTGGTGCGCCGCTTCATGGCCGTGTTCTTCCCCAGCGCGGAATACATGGTGACCACGCGCATCAGCACCGTCAAAGCCGCGGGCAAAGACCACGCCTTCCGCACCGAAGGCAAGGTGTTGGTCAACGCCGGTTGGATGGCCGTGTACGGCAAAGACGCAGCGCAAGAAGCCTCGGACAACGATGAAGACGGCAAAACGTTGGTGGCCTTGCAAGCCGGCGAGTCCGCCAAAAACGAATGGGTGGATGCCAAAGGCCTCAAGACCCGCCCCCCTGCACGCTACAGCGAAGCCACGTTGCTCGGGGCGATGGAGGGCGCCGGCAAATTGGTGGAAGACGACGAGTTCCGCGAAGCCATGCAAGAAAAAGGCTTGGGTACGCCCGCGACACGCGCAGCCATCATCGAAGGCTTGTTGAATGAGAAATACATCATCCGCGATGGCCGCGAGTTGATCCCTACGGCCAAAGCGTTCCAGCTGTTCACGCTGCTGCGTGGCTTAGGCGTGGAAGAGTTGTCCAAGCCCGAACTCACCGGCGGCTGGGAACACAAGTTGTCGCTGATGGAGCATGGCCAACTCAGCCGCGAGGCCTTCATGCGCGAGATTGCCGAGATGACCGAGCACATCGTCAAGAAGGCCAAAGAGTTTGACCGCGACACCATCCCGGGCGACTACGCCACACTGAAAACACCCTGCCCCAAATGCGACGGCGTGGTGAAAGAAAACTACCGTCGATATGCCTGCGTAGGAAAAGACGGCAGTGCCTCAGACTCAGGCGAAAGCGGCGCAGGCTGCGGCTTCTCCATCAGCAAGATTCCCGGCGGTCGCACCTTCGATGTGGCCGAGGTCGAGCAGTTCTTGACGGACAAAAAGATTGGCCCTCTAGATGGTTTCCGATCCAAAGCCGGTTGGCCTTTCACCGCAGAAATTGCTTTGAAGTACAGCGAAGAAGA
>JACCDZ011269971.1_pt1 | contig 21281 bp, 16 predicted proteins | sample 7449551 | NCBI WGS metagenome assembly JACCDZ01 (sample SAMN15323452, study PRJNA562643) | freshwater metagenome | isolation source: river surface water | place: USA:Blue River Watershed | collected 2017-08-18
GGTTGGAAGACTTTATTGCCGCTATCGAAAACGCAGCAGGGGTAGAGGCCAAGAAGAACTATTTACCGATGCAACCTGGTGATGTGTACCAAACCTACGCGGATACAGAGAAGTTAACGGAGTTGACTGGTGTTGCGCCGGATACAAGTTTGGTGGATGGGATGGCTAAGTTTGTGACTTGGTATAGTTCTTATGATGAACTAATTTATTTGAAGGGTCTTTAGAAAGATAAAATGATTGTTAAATTTAGTAATTTGACCTTTAAAACATATGCAAATTTTGAATTAGTTTTATACGTTTTGGTAATTTGGCTTTTCCAAATTTCGATTTTAGGGTAATCTTGAAAAATCTCAAAGAAGGAGTTTTATATGAATAAATATCTAGTCAGTTTACTTGCAGTTTCAGCCCTCAGCTTAAACGCACAAGAAACGAGTTCTTCAACCACAGCAACCACAACTACTGCCACAAACACTGCCTTAGTCGGCTCTTTAACAACGACCACAGTTGTTGCAGGAACTGTTGCAGCAGGTGTTGTTGCGGCAGTCGCTGCTAACAGTGATGGTGCAGCTGATGTTGTTGTTCCTGAGAAAACCTTGAAATGCGAAGGAACAGATCCTCTCGTTAATGGTGTATGTGTTCGGTCTTCTGTAGTTACTTCTGTGACAGGATCTGGTACTGCTACTACTTCTGTAACAGTCCCAGTTACTTCCACTTACGCACCAACTCTGCAGTAAATGTTTGTTAGTAAAGGCCACTCTGCCGAGTGGCCTTTTTGTTTGCGTTTGGCTTAGGGAAATCGCTAAATGCCTTTGAAGCGGCTTTTGTTACTTTTACCTCTTGTGCTTTCCTCTGCGTGTTCTTCTACGTTGGTAGCGTATAAAGAAACCTTGTCTCTGGCTTTTTTTGGTGCTGAACCAGCCTCTTACACCAAGCAACAACTTCTTGCAACCTCTCAACAGTTAATGTATGTCTCTGTCGGTGATGCCTCTCGCGTATCGTTAGAGCTTGCTTTGCAAAGCCAAAACCAATCGACTTGGCGTTCAGGGGATAAAGGTGGGTTAGTCTTTGTTCATCATCGTTTGGTTCGAACTTTAGGCTTCAAACAAAACCTATTGCAACTGGCTGTACCTAAAATGCAACCTGGTGACGCTATTTCCGTCCATAGCAAGGTGGGCCAATCTGCTCGTTTACAGCTGCTGCAAGACGATGCTCGTTTTAGCAATTTGCTGTTAGAGAGTCGTATCGTCGGTCGGGACAAGGTACTTTGGCAGTATGATGATTATCAAGCCAATGCAGTGCTCATCACGGAACAGTTAGCCAGCGCTGATGCTAATGTCGGTTTTAGTGTTCAGCAGCACTATTGGTTTGACCTATCGACCGGCCAGTTACTGCAAACCATACAACAACCTAGTCCTAGCATGCCGTCGTTTAATTTTGTGATGATTTCAACGGCAGCCCGGTTAGCTCCAACGAAGGGCACGCCGTGATGTTGAATTTTAAATGTATTACCTTGCTGTCAGCGCTTTTTTTCACCGCCACTCATACCTTTGCGCTTGAGGTTAAACCAGATAGTGTTCAGTCGATGCAGCCGCAGCCATTGAGTGACATCGCTAGTTTTCCGGTGCTGATCGAACATAAAGGGCAATACCAAGCGTTTGCCGAGCCGCCGCGCTTGGCCATCGCGCTTTATCAATACCATCAGCAAACCGATATCTATTGGCCCACGGCCCGCCTGTATCAAGTAGATACGGCTGCTAATACCCGGATTAATCAGCTTCGCCTTCAGGTGGTAGCGTCGCTTAAGCAATTAACTCGAGGCCATGCTCAGGATAAACGCCTAGCCATGCAATTAATTGAGTTGGCAAATACCTTGGATAGTTTTCAGTATGCCAAGCCGCTTGATATTGTGTTAGACCCAAGCCTGACTTTAGTGGATCCTAAAGCCAACCCTAGACTTACAACCGGTCGTTATTTATTGGCAACTCCGCAGCGTCGCGGGGCAATTGCTTTTATCGGCTTAGGTGGTCAAGTATTTCAGCCTTTAGTGCCCACGCAGGCAGTCTGGCAATTATTTGCAGATTCTAAATTTGCTGCTCAACAGCAGGTGGATGAAGTGTGGTTAATTGAACCATATCAACCGATCCGAACTATTCCGGTGGCCAGCTGGAACCGGCAACAGCTGTTTGTTAATGTGGGTGCTTTGTTGTTTGTGCCATTACCACAGGCTGTATTAACGGATGAGTTTAGCCAGCTAAACCGCCAAATTGCTGAGTTATTGTCGTATAGGGTGAGTCAATGACAGTGCCGTTTGTATTCAGAGCCTCATTGTTGGCCCTTTCTATCCAGGCGGCTTATGCCGCAACCCCGCTCGAGCCTTTTGCCATGAGCCCTGTCTATGGTCAAGCTGTGCATGGTGGCGTGGGGTTGATTCAAACCCCAACCTCACGGATGAACCCCGATGGTGAATTTTCGTTAAATTATCAGGATGCTGAAGAATACCGCTTTTGGAGCGCGTCTTTGCAGTTGTTTCCTTGGATGGAAACGACGATCCGTTATCTCGATGGCCGTACACGTCTTTACAGTGATGACCCAGGGTTCAGTGGCCAGCAGTCCTATAAAGACAAAGGAATTGATGTCAAGTTTCGCTTGTGGCAAGAATCGCGTTATGTGCCGCAGCTCGCCGTGGGCTTTCGAGATTTCGGCGGGACAGGGTTATTATCCAGTGAGTTTATTAGTGCCAGTAAAAAATGGCGTGACTTTGATCTGCACCTAGGCCTTGGTTTTGGTTATTTGGGCCGGCGTGACTCTATCCAAAACCCATTTTGTAAGCTGGCTGAACGTTTTTGTCTGCGCGAGGGCGGTTTTAGTGGTTCAGGTGGTGAAGTCGAATTTGGCTCCTTTTTTAAAGGCCCCGCCTCATTGTTTGGTGGTATTAGCTATCAAACGCCGTGGCAACCGCTGTCGCTTAGTGCTGAGTTTGACCCAAATAACTACCAAAGTGATTTTGCCGGGAAATTACCGCAAGACAGCCCATGGAATTACGCGGCTCGTTACCGTGCCAGCGACAATTTAGATCTGCATCTAAGTTATCAGCGCGGCAACACCGTAGGTTTTGGTATTACTTACCGTTTGAATTTTAATACCGCCACGCAAGCCAAATACATTCGTCAGGCGCCCGAAGTTGCTGAACAGCGTCCTGCGGTGTCTAAAGTGGTTAACCGTGAGTTGCTAGCGGATAACTTATATAACTACAGTGGCTTTTTACTTAATCGCTATCAGCTCAAAGACGGTGTGGCGCGTATTGAAGGCAGTTCACGCTTTTATCGCAATCAGGATGAATTCGTTGAACGCGCCTCACGCGTGCTGGCTAATGAAGTGCCGGGTGATGTCAAAGAATTCCGCATTATTGAAGAACAAGCCGGTATTGCGCTGGTGGAGACGCGTGTTAATGCGGATGCGTTTGTCGCTGCGGCAACGCGGCAAACGCCAGATTTAAACATTATCGACACCTACCAGCGGGTAGAACCGTCCAAGGCCGATGGCCCATATCAGTTATCGGTGGATGACGGCGGCTTTTACACGTCGGTGAGCAGTTATTGGCTACAAACCTTCGGTAGTCCTGAAACTTTTTATATGTACCAAGGCGGTTTGTTGCTGGGCGCGGGTTATAACCTAGACCCACATTGGACTGTACATGGCACTTCGAGAGTGGTGGTCCTTACCAACTTTGATGATTTTAAATTCAAAGTGGATGCGATGGACACCGGTGTGCCGCGGGTGCGAACCTATGTCCGTGAGTATGTATCTGGCCATGATGTGAGTCTGGATAACTTATTTGTTAGCTGGAAAGACCAACTTTCGGATCATTGGTATGGTGCGGCTTATGCCGGTTTATTAGAGCATATGTTTACCGGCGCAGGGGTTGAGCTATTAAACCGCAAGGTTGACCGTAATTTCGCCTATGGTGTTGATCTCAATTATGTCGCGCAACGTGATTTTTCTGAGCCTTTTGCGGTGCGTGATTACCGCACCTGGACCGGTCATTTGAATTTTTATTGGCAGCCTGAGTTTTTGGACGATGTGCTACTTAAAATCAAAGCCGGGCGCTACTTGGCTAAAGATAAGGGCGTTACGTTTGAAATGAATCGCCGCTTTGATTCAGGCATTGTGGTTGGCGCTTATGCCACCAAAACCAATTTATCGGCAGCTGAATATGGTGAAGGTAGCTTTACGAAAGGCTTCTTTGTCTCGATCCCGTTTGACCTCTTTGTGCTTAAACCAGCCAAAGGTCAGGGCAAGTTCCCGTGGGTGCCTATTTCACGCGACGGCGGCCAACCGTTACAACGCCCCGTAGATTTGTATGACTTGACCGATATCAAGGCGCCATTTAGTCGTTAAGACATACCTTATGTATTGAAGCAAGCTGAGAATGCATGGTAGTGTCGGCGGTGCTGTGCTAACTAAACTAGCACCGCTATGGATTAATCACACTGTATGGAGTTGACAGTGTATAAAGTTTCTTCGTTTTTATACCGGTTGTTATTGCCGTTTTTATCCTTAAGCCGTGCCAGTAAAATTTTGCTTGCGGTGTGGATTGACGGATTGTTGTTTTTAGCCGCGTGGTTAGGTGCTTATTTAATCACCTACAGTCATTTGGATATTCTGCAGCAATCTGCCGCGGTGTTGTTGTTTGGCGGCGGTTTAATCGTTAGCCTTTCCGTGATGTTTCGTTTTGGCCTGTACCGGGCGTTAGTGCGGTTTATCGGTTTAAAGGCGGCGCTAGCCATTGCCGCGGGTTCGCTGTTTTCCGCCATTTCATGGTATGTCGGTGTGAAAATGCTGCATTTAGATTACCGCGGCCCTGTTGTGCTGAACTACCTGTTTTTAAGTTTCTTGTTTGTTGCTGGCTGGCGTTTAGCGCTGCGTCAGGTGTTTGCATTTATGACCAATAAGTCTAATCACCGGGTGATTATTTTTGGCGCAGGCGCTAGTGGCAGGCAATTGATGTTGGCGCTGGTCAATAGCCCAGAATTTGAGCCGGTGGCTTTTGTCGATGATGACGTATCGTTGCATAACACCATGGTCAGTGATTTGCGAGTGTTCAACCCCGCGAAGTTAGCGACCCTCATCGAAGAAATGAAGGTCAGCCGTATTTTGTTGGCGGTTCCTTCGTCAAGCCGCGCTATTCGCGCCAAAATTGTCGAGCGGTTAGAACCACTGGGTATTCCGGTGCTTACAATCCCTGGTATGACCGACTTGGTCGATGGCAAAATGCAAATTGATGATTTGCAAGACGTGCGCGTTGAAGACTTATTAGGTCGCGATGCGGTCGAACCAATCCCCGCATTGATTTCCGCCAACATTTATCAAAAAGTGGTGATGGTGACTGGGGCGGGGGGCTCGATTGGCTCAGAATTGTGCCGTCAAATCATCAAGCAAAGCCCAACCCATCTGATTCTGTATGAATTATCCGAGTTTAGCTTGTACGAAATTGATAAAGAGTTGCAGCAACTTGTGCAGCAGCTTCATGAAGACGTAAGCTTGTTGCCAGTGATTGGTTCAGTGCAAAACCGTGAGCGCCTTGAGAAAGTGATGCGCCAGTATAATGTGCAAACGGTTTACCACGCGGCAGCTTACAAGCATGTACCTTTGGTTGAATACAACGTGGTCGAAGGTCTTCGCAACAACGTCTTTGGTACCATGGAAACAGCCGAAGCTGCCATCGCCAGCGGTGTGGACACCTTTGTGTTGATTTCCACCGACAAAGCGGTGCGGCCTACCAACGTCATGGGCACAACTAAGCGTTTAGCCGAGTTAGTGCTGCAGGGCCTCGCCAAACGCCAGTCCAGAACACGCTTTTGTATGGTGCGCTTTGGTAATGTGCTGGGTTCTTCAGGCTCTGTAGTGCCGCTGTTTCGTAAACAAATTAAAGCTGGTGGTCCTATCACCTTAACTCACCAAGACATTACTCGTTATTTTATGACTATTCCTGAAGCGGCTCAGTTGGTTATTCAAGCAGGCGCCATGGGCAAAGGCGGTGATGTATTTGTATTGGATATGGGCGAGCCAGTCAGAATTTATGACTTGGCGATTAAAATGGTGCGCTTATCTGGCTTAGAAGTTAAAAGCAAGTCTAACCCCGATGGTGATATTGAAATTCGCGTCACCGGCCTTCGCCCCGGTGAAAAGTTGTATGAAGAATTGCTAATTGGCGAAGAAGAAAAACCAACGCGTCACCCACGCATTCGCAGTGCAACAGAAATATCCTTGGCCTGGGATGAGATGAGCGACTTGATCGCAGAGCTACAATCCGCGGCTGAACGTTATGACCTATTGAAAATCCGTCAGTTAATGTTGGCCGCACCGACTGGGTTTAATCCCACCGATGGTATTTGCGATTTGCTGCAATAATCTTTTATTGATGCACAGGGCGCCGCGGCGCCCTTGCTGCTTTTAGCCGTTGCTGCGATGTGTTCGTTGGCTTTACAGCGTCGCAGTCGCTTGCTCATGTGCTTTGAAATGATTTAACGTGTTCAACAATGTGAATTGTTAGGGATTTTACAATGATAATACCAGTGGTAATGGCAGGTGGTTCAGGCAGTCGGTTGTGGCCTTTGTCACGTGAATTGATGCCAAAGCAGTTTTTGACGTTACATGGCTCGCACACCATGTTGCAAAACACACTGGGACGGTTGCAAGGACTCACCACCGCAGCACCCATGTTGATTTGCAACGAAGACCATCGTTTTATCGCGGCAGAGCAGCTGCGGCAGATTGGCCAGTTAAATCACAATATTATTCTAGAGCCAGTGGGTCGCAATACAGCGCCTGCCATTGCGCTTGCAGCCTTAGCGGCCACGGCCAATGGCGACGACCCGCTGTTGTTAGTGCTAGCTGCTGATCATGTTATTCAACAGGATACCGAATTTCGACGTGTAGTCGAGCAAGCCACACCGCTGGCGCTTGCCGGCAAGCTGGTGACTTTTGGCATAGTGCCAACCCATGCTGAAACCGGCTATGGTTATATCCGCCGTGGTGAGCCGCTGGCGGATAACAGTTTTGCGATTGCCCAGTTTGTTGAAAAACCCAATAAAACCACAGCGGAAGGCTACTTAGCCAGCGGTGATTTTTATTGGAATAGCGGTATGTTTTTATTCCGCGCCAGCGTGTATCTGGCGGAGCTGTCGAAAAATCGCCCTGATATTTTAGCCGCCTGCAACACAGCGATGGCAGCAACCCAAGCCGATTTAGATTTTATTCGGGTGGATAAAGCGGCATTTGCCGCCTGTCCAGATGACTCGATTGATTATGCCGTGATGGAAAAAACCGCTGATGGCGTGGTTGTCGCACTAGATGCCGGCTGGAGTGATGTCGGTTCTTGGTCATCGCTTTGGGATGTACGCTCTAAAGATGAATTCGGCAACGCCACCACCGGCGATGTGCTTAGCGTCAACAGCCACGATAATTTGGTGTTTGCCGAGACCGGCTTGGTTGCGACCGTGGGTTTGAAAGATACCATTGTGGTGCAAACCAAAGATGCCGTGTTAGTGGCAGCCAAAGACCAAGTGCAAGACGTCAAAGCCATAGTGCAGCAGTTAAAAGCCAAAGGCCGCAGCGAGCATAAAATTCACCGTGAAGTGTATCGCCCTTGGGGTAAATACGATTCGGTCGATAACGGCGCCCGTTACCAAGTCAAACGCATTACGGTCAAGCCTGGTGAGAAGTTATCGATTCAGATGCATCATCACCGTGCGGAGCATTGGATTGTGGTGTCTGGCACCGCCAATGTCACAGTGGATGGTAAAGATACCTTGCTGACGGAAAACCAATCGATTTACATCCCGGTCGGCGCTATTCATGCGCTGGAAAACCCGGGCAAAATTCCGCTGGAATTGATTGAAGTGCAGTCTGGTTCTTATTTAGGGGAAGACGACATCGTGCGCTTCTCCGATCGTTACGGTCGCGCTTAATCATGAGTAGCGTTCAACACGTCATTGCCCAAAGCGGCATTGCCTTTGGCACCAGCGGTGCGCGTGGCTTGGTGGTGGATTTCACGCCGGACGTCTGCGGTGCTTTTACCCAAAGTTTCTTGCAGGCTATGGCGGGGGAATTGGCAACGGAGCATCCGAGCGTGAGCCGTGGTCGCGTCGCTATTGGTATTGATAACCGTCCAAGCAGTCTGGCGATGGCGCAGGCCTGTGCCGGTATGGCTGAAGCGCTGGGCGTTACGCCGCTGTTTTTTGGCGTGTTGCCAACACCAGCCTTGGCGCATTATGCCTTAACGGAACAGATACCCGCCATTATGGTCACTGGCAGTCACATCCCGTTTGACCGCAATGGGTTAAAGTTTTACCGACCCGATGGCGAAATCACCAAGGCGGATGAGCAACAGATCCTCGCTTGTGATGCGCCGCTAGCGGCATTTACACCCATTGCAATGACCGCTGACTATGCCGCTAATGCGTTGTATGTGCATCGCTATCAACAGTTTTTTGCTGCTGATGCGTTGGCAGGGCTGCATATTGGTATCTATGAGCACTCCAGTGCGGGCCGTGATGTCTATCGCAGCTTGTTTGAATCGCTTGGTGCGACTGTCACTTCGCTTGAGCGCAGTGATGTGTTTGTGCCGATTGATACCGAAGCCGTCAGCGCAGAAGACCAAGCCAAAGCTCATGCCTGGGCGGCTAAGTATCATTTCGATGCGATTTTTTCCACCGATGGTGATGGCGATAGACCTTTGGTCTCCGATGAACATGGCACATGGTTGCGTGGTGATATTGTCGGCTTGTTAACCGCCAAATTACTGGGGATCAACGCCTTGGCGGTGCCCGTCAGTTGCAATAGCGCGATTGAGTTAGCTGGCTGTTTTGCCAAGGTTCAGCGCACGCGAATTGGCTCGCCTTATGTGATTGATGCGTTCGCCGAGTTAGCCGCGTCCTACCCGTCGGTCGCCGGTTTTGAAGCCAACGGTGGTTTTTTGTTAGCCAGCCGCCTGTCGAACGTGTATGGGCAACTGGCTGCACTGCCAACACGCGATGCGCTGCTGCCGGCATTGACCGTGTTAGCCCATAGCAAGGGGCAGGGCGTGGCCGCACTGCTCGCCAATTTACCGGCGCGTTTTACGGTGAGCGACCGCTTGCAACATGTTCCTACCGCTTGGAGTAAGGCTTGGCTGGGTAGCTTTAACCAGGATGCTGCACGTTTCTTGGCACCTTTTGGCTACGGCACCCAAGATGTCCAAAGCGTCAACCAAACCGACGGTTTACGATTAACGCTGATCTCTGGAGATGTACTGCACTTTCGCCCCTCTGGCAATGCACCCGAGCTTCGGTGTTACGTCGAGGCTGCAACAGTCGAAGGTGCATCTTCGCTGTTAGCCCAAACGTTGCAAAAGATGCAGCAGTTAGCCTGTCAATAAACAAACAGCCGATGCATGCATCGGCTGTTTGTTTTTAGGCGTTCATTCGTATAGTTGCGGGTCATTAGCATACTTGCTTTATTCAACTGCCGTTGGCGGTATAGACGGGGATTAGCAACGGCTAACGAGTCGTGTTCTTCGCAAGCACCGCCGCTAATTGCGTTGCTACGTCGTGGTGTTTTTGATGCACATAATGAAATAGCTCGGCTTGGGCGAGCACTGGTGCAGCCATGCTGACTTCAGAGAAATTTGGCCCAAGAACTGAGCGGACACTGGCTTCGTCATCGAGCAGCACGTCGATGCGGTCTTGCATCAGCATTTGCACCGCTTGCGCGGCGGTGGTGACTTGCACCACTTGGCCATGTGTTTGCACTTGGCTGGCCAAGCGAAAACCACGCACATAACCAATGCGTAGATTGCGTTGCATGGTCCAATCGTTTGGCAGTGAGATGCCTTGTCGGGTAAACGCATGTAATTCAATGGTTGCAAGGGGAACAGGCACTCGAATTAAATTGGCATAGTCGTGCTCGACATCGGCAATGCGAAACAATTCACCGTCAAAGCGCCCCGCATTGGCCATTGCCAGCGAGCGGCCAGCGGGGAGCTGTTCGACGCGGATTTGATAGCCCATTTGACGATACGCGCGGGTGAGTTTCTCTTCGATCGCAACCATCAAACTTGAGCGCGTCAGGCTGGTGGCAAACACTAGGGTAGGCGCTGTATATAGCTGCGGTTGTGTCTGCTGCGGCTTGGCGAACGCACTCGTCAACGCCAAAGCGCTACTAAGCAGCAAGCCCACTATACCGCCTTTGATGAGCGTACAACCTCGAAGGCAACTGACCATGACAACTCCTGTCAAACCTTGCTTGCGCTACTGGCAAGTTGTTAACAACCTGTAGACGGTCATCCATACCTCCTTATGCCATGAAACCGCTCTCAGTGGCAAGCTCTGCGTTGCGTATTGTGCTTTCTCATGAGTACTTTCCCCTGAGTGCTTTCCCCAGAATCTTTTGCCATGTGTTTACTTTGAGCTCTGCCAGTGAAGCCTGTGCTGGCGAAAGTGAATCTCCTAACGCGGCGGGTAATTGTCGAGGCGATGAGCCCACCGTGCTGGTTAACGGGCTCATTTAGTGCTGGATCACCGTTTACACGAAACTAAAAACGGGCACTAAAAAGTGCCCGCTTTGGCAAAATCACCTGCAGTTGACTGCGATTTAGAATTTGTATTCTTTGACCTTAAAGCCGGCTTTTTCCAGCTGAGGTTTTAACGTTTTCGCATCACCCACCACTAAACCACTGAGCTCCGACGGTGCTAAGTGCTTCTTCGCCAACTGATTTAATTCATCCTGACTGATCGATTCGACCAAGGCTGCACGTTTTTGACTGTAGTCACTGGGTAAGTTGAATTCCAAAATCCCCGACATGTAGCCAAGTTTGGCTTGCGGTGTTTCGTAGCGTAGCGCATCGGCTTGGTTGACTGCTTTGCGCATAAAATCCACTTCATCGGCTTTAAGGCCAGCGTCTGCGTAGCGCTGGATTTGCTGTTGCATATCTTGCAACGCCGCGACGGTAGCATCGGCGCGCACGGCGGCGCTGGCGACAAAGCTACCGCCAAACGGATCGGCACTAAAGCCACTGTTGGCGCCGTAGGTGTAGCCTTTTTCTTCACGTAGCACCAAGTTTAAACGACTGTTGAAGTTGCCACCCAGTGCAAAATTCATCAGGTTTAAACGTGATTGTTCACCCAAAATGTCTTTGGGCAACGAGCGCTTAAACAGTCGGATCTCCGATTGTGGTGCATCGGGTTTGTCGACCAAATACACCACGCCTGCCTGTGCTTGCGAGGCAGGCAGGGTCACGGTGCTTCGCGTCACTTGACCATTCCAGCCTGCCAGGGCTTGGTTTAATGCTTTAGTCACCTCGGCTTGGGGTAAGGAGCTGACCACAATCAGCTGGCCGTCCGCTGGTTTAAACTGTTGGCCGTACCATGTTTTGACCTGCTCTAACGTCAGTTTTTGCACCGTTTCCAACGTGCCTTCCGCCGGTAAACTACCGACATGTGGGCCAAACAACAGGCTGTCTAACGCTCTGCTTGCTAAGTAACCCGGGTCTTTCGCCGAGTGCTGAATGCCTTCCAAGGTTTGTTGTTGCAAGCGACTAAAATCGTCTGCTGCAAACGCGGGATGCTGCAATTTTTGCTGTAATAACGCCAAGGTTGGCGTTAGGTTTTTACTCAGGGCTTGCACATACACTTCGACATAACGTTGCCCTGAACTGATGCTGATACTTGAGCCTAGTTTTTCCAGTTCCAACGCCATTTGTTCGCTGCTGTATTGTTGCGTGCTTTCTTGCAGCATGGCCGCCATCAGTTGCGTGATGCCAACGTGTGCAGGATCTTCTTGATAGAGCCCCACTGGAATGCGGATCATCAACGCGGTGGTTGGTGTTTCTTGGCTTTGACTGCCTAGTAGCTGGATGCCATTGTCTAAGTGCTGTTGATACGTCGTTGGCAATTGCACCGCAGGGTTTACTGTCACCGCCGGTATCTGTGCGCGGTCGAAACTCACGGGCGTCGTGCGTAACTGAAGATCACTGGCTTTGGTGGTGGATGTGGCAAAATCACCCCGTTTAGCCGGCGTAAAGGTGTCAGCTTTGGCGATCAGCTGTGTTTGTCCTTTTGGCACTATGGACATGATCACCGCTGGTTTTTGCTGAATGTAAGTTTTATACACCCGCATCACATCGTCTTTGCTAACCGCACGATAGCGCGCCAAGTCGGCTGCACTTAAATCAGGTTGGCCGTAAAAGGTTTCATTAAACGCGAGGCTCGACACTTTACCGGACACGCTTTGCAGACCATAGATGGTGCCGGCTTCGATTTGCGCTTTCACGCGGTTTAAATCGTCATCGAGCACGCCGCGTTGTTCAAACTCTTGAAAGCTGGCGCGGACAATGGCTTCGATATCCGCCAAGGTTTTGCCGGATGCTGGGTGTGGCAGCGCATACAGTGAAAACTCACAGGCCAGTTCGCGACAGGAATGGCTGCTTTGCACTTGAACGGCTAACTGGTTCTTAACCAAGTTTTTGTAAAGTAATGAGTTATTGCCGCCGCCTAAAATTTGCGACAACACATCCAGCGGCGCTTCGTCGGCGTGACGGGCATACACCGTTGGGTAGGTGATGGCCAATAGTGGCAAATGCACGTTGTCTTCCATCGAAATATAGCGATCTTTATCCAGCGTCACTGCGGTTTTAGCCGCAGGTTCCACCACAGGGCCTGCGGGGATCTCACCGAAGTACTTTTGCACCAAGGCTAAGGTTTGGCTGGCGTTGATATCGCCGCCGATGGTGAGCGTGGCATTGTTGGGGCCGTACCAGCGTAAGAAAAAGGCTTTGACGTCATTGACGTTGGCGCGGTTTAAGTCGTCCATATAGCCAATCACGGGCCAGGCGTAGGGGTGATCGGCTGGATAGAGGGCTTGCGCCATACGTTCATCCAGTCGGCCATACGGTTGATTGTCGACACGCTGGCCACGCTCGTTTTTCACCGTTTCGCGTTGGTTTTCAAATTTCTTTTCAGTGACAGCACCTAATAGAAAGCCCATGCGGTCCGATTCTAACCACAGCACTTTTTCCAGCTGGTTCATCGGCACGGTTTGGTAATAGTTGGTGCGGTCGGAGTTGGTCGAGCCATTCATATCGCCACCGGCTTCGGTGATCAGCTTAAAATGCTGCTCGTCGGCGACATGCTCGGAGCCTTGAAACATCATGTGCTCAAAAAAGTGCGCAAAGCCAGATTTACCAAGCTCTTCACGCGCCGAACCCACATGGTACGTGACATCCACATGCACTAAAGGATCGGAGCTGTCTTGATGCAAAATCACGGTTAAGCCATTGGCTAATTTGAATTTTTGAAATGGGATATTCTCGCCATTGGCTTGCAGTTGTTGCTCGACTAACGTCACGCCCGCTGGCAAGGTCACACCGGCTGGCTGCGCTGTGGCGCTGTCTGCGGCTGGGATGGTTGTAGCTGCTTGGTTTGCAGGCTGACAGGCGGCAAGGCTTAATGCCATGGCCACGGCGCTTAAGCGCAACAAATGAGAAGACATAGAATTCCTTTTAAACATGGCGGTGTTTAGAAATAAATGTGGAGCAACACAGGTATTGCAACAGTTTTATAGCAACAGATGTATGGCATTAGACCACAAGATCAAGGCTTGGCATGACCAGCTGGCGCAAAAAACGTAACCAATTGTAAATATAAGCAATGGGCGAGCCATTGGCGCTTCACCAATAAGAACAAGGAACTTCCACAACGCTCGGCTGGAAGAGCCAAGCATTGGCCGCGATGAGTTCGCAGGATGGCTTACAGCTGCTGCTCGGCGACGCAACCCGCCACTGTGTTCCAGCGCAAAATCCGGTAATGGGTTACTAACCCATGCTGCACATACGGATCGGCAGCGACAAAGGCTTCGATGTCGGCGCGGTTGTCGGTTTGAAAATACAACGCGGCAGCGCACGGACTGTCGCCATCGTGCTCGGTAAGTGCGCCGCCGGCCTTTAAAATGCCTTGCGCAGTGGCTTGGCGCGCCAGCTGTAAATGCGCTTCACGAAATTCGCCACGTCGGGCGAGATAGTCGCTACTCACGTCATACCATAACAACCACTGCATGGTGGATAACATACGATGTGCTCCTTTGTTCTGTCTACGATGCTGCCCCATCGGCTGGACGAGGTTTTCCATTGTTGGTAGCAGCAGGAAAGGGGAAGTCCAGCCCGAACGAGCAGGATAGACCCCATGTGTACCAAGCATGTGTACCAAGCACACTGGGACAATGCAACTGCCTTGATACGGTTTGCAGCACTCATGTTCACAGCGCTTTTGTCCAAAACGCTTAACTTTGCAGGACATGTCCGCAGCGCTCATGTCCGCTTCACTTATGTCCGCAGCGCCCATGTCCACTTCACTTTTGTCCGCAGCACTTATGTCCGAAGAGGCTGTCCGCAGCTGCGGCGAGCGGACACAAAAGTGTCCGCGGACACTATGCGCTGTCATTCCTTAAATATAAATCTTAATAAAAACATATAGATAAATATGTTTTTGAGTTGGCATCCAACCTGCAATACCCATACATGGTACGAATTTTCGCTGAAGTGTCCGGAGTTAAACCGATGATTAAAGGGACTGAAGGTCAAGATGTGGCGCTATCGCCTACACCCAAAAAACAATTGAAAACCATGGTCATTGGCATGGTGTCGATTTGTGGCTTGCTCTACGGCAGTTATGCCTTGTTGTTCAACGCTGGTGCACAAGCATCCTTGGTGCTGCCGCGCCAGCAAGTGCAAACCGCCAAAGTTGAGCGCGGTGATTTTACCCGCGACCTGCAAGTACAAGGCAAAGTGGTGGCTGCCAATGCTCCGACGATGGTCAGCCAGCAAGATGGCTTGGTACGGTTTTTAAAGCAGCCGGGCGAAGCCGTCACCATTGGCGACTTGCTGGCGGTGATTGATTCACCGACGCTGGAAAACGAAGTCAAACAACAACAAGCCTTGTTTTTATCGATGGAAAGCGAGCATGAACGCGCCAAATTAACCGCCCGCGAGCAAGAGCTGGATATGCAGCAGCTGCAAAACACCGCACAGGTGAACTTGCAAGCGGCCAAACGCGAACTGGCACGCGCCGACATGTCGATGAAACTGGGCGTTATTCGACAACTGGACTTGGATATCGCCCGCGACAAACTGCAGCAAGCCGAGCTGGAGTTTAATCATGCCAAAGCCAAGGTGCTGCTAGCGCAAGACCAACTGAAATTTGAACAAAAAGCCGGGGATCAGTCGGTCGAGCGGCAAAAACTGGTGGTGGCCGAACTGACCCGAAAGCTGGATGCGCTGCAAATCAAAGCTCCGGCTACCGGCCAAGTCGGCAACTGGCTGGCACCGCAACAAAGCCAAGTGCTGGCCGGCCAAGGGTTACTGACGGTCATCGACTTGAGTCAATTTGAAGCCGAGCTGCAAATTCCCGAAAGCTACACCTCGGAACTGACGCCTGGCCTGCAGGTGGATGTCAGCATCAACGGTCAGCAGCTGCGCGGCACCTTAAGTACCGTCGCCGCCGAAGTCAAAGACGCCATCGTCACCGCCCGCGTGCGCTTTTCCGACCAAGACGCCAAAGCGCTGCGACAAAACCAACGCGTGTCGGCGCGAATTGTGTTTGATGAACGCAAAGATGTGCTGAAAGTAGCGCGTGGTGATTTTGTCGCCAGTGGCGGCGGTCGCAGCGCTTACAAGCTGCAAGGCGATGTCGCGGTGCGTATGCCGATTGAACTGGGCGCTTTGTCTGTGCAATGGGTGGAGATTGTCTCTGGCGCCCAAGAAGGCGATGAGCTGGTGACGTCCAACTTAACCGAATTTAAAGACGCGGCGCGAGTGCGGCTGAACTAAACCAACGCTCGCGCTGAGCTAGGCCAACGCTGGCGCGAACCTAAATGAACTCACTGATTTTTAACGAATAACCCAAGGACATGTATCATGTTGGAACTAAGCAATATCACGAAAGTTTTTCGCACTGAATTGATTGAAACCCACGCGCTGCGCGGTATCCATTTAACGGTCAACGAAGGCGAGTTTGTTGCCTTAACTGGGCCGTCTGGCTCTGGTAAATCGACCTTGTTGAATGTACTTGGCACGCTGGAATCCTTTGATGGCGGCGATTACAAGCTCGATGGCACCTCGATTAAAGGCTGGTCTGATCGTGAGCTGTCGAAGCTGCGCAATGAGAAAATTGGCTTTATTTTCCAAGGCTTTAACTTAATCAAAGACTACAGCCTGTTTGACAATATCGAATTGCCACTGCGCTATCGCGGCATGGCGGCGAGTGAGCGCAAACGTCGCGTCGAACAAGCGCTGGAGTTAGTCGGCCTTGCTGCCCGCAAAGATTATCACCCGAGCCAATTATCCGGCGGTCAACAGCAACGCGTCGCCATCGCGCGCGCTATTGCTGGCCAGCCGCGCATTTTGCTGGCGGATGAACCGACCGGTAACTTGGACTCCTTGATGGCAAGGCAAGTGATGGAGTTGCTTGAGCAGATCAACGCCCAAGGCTGCACCATTTTGATGGTGACGCATGACCCAGACCAAGCGCGCCGTGCCTCACGCCAAGTGCAAATTGTCGATGGCATGTTAAGCGATGCGTCGATGTACGACCCGCTGGCTGTGGCCTAAGGAGCTGGCAATGGAACAGTTTCTGTATTACCTCAAAGTCAGCAGCATCAGCATCAAGCGTGCGCCGCTGCCGTATTTTTTGACCATTTTGATCATGAGCGTCGGCCTTGGCGTGTTTTTCGCGAACGCGACCTTTTATTACTGGTTAAAACATGACCCGCTGCCTGGCAAAAGCGCGCAGCTATTTCACCCACGCATGAACTCGAACCCGAATTTGTGCTCAACCGACTGTGAAGCGCCGCGGGTGCTGAGTTATCGCGATATCAAAGCCTTAACCAGCACCGATATTGCAAGCGCCGCCGCTGCCATGTATAGCGCCGAAGGCTATGCCAAAGTCAAAGAGCAACAGCCGGCAACACATGCCAATATTCGGGTGACGCAACGTGACTTTTTCAGCATGTTTGATGTGCCGGTGCTTCAAGGGGCCGTGTGGCCAGACAACGAGACGCGGATGGAGGTGATCATCACCAAAGCCTTTGCTCAAAAAATGTTAGGCAGCGATGACGTGGTAGGGCAGTCGTTGATCCTCGATGACCGTTTTTTCAAAGTGGTGGCGGTGCTGGATGATTGGGGCATGTTCCCGCGCTTGTATGAGCCGGCGCACGGCGGTTATTTAGAACCAGATGCGGACTTGTATCTGCCGCTGGAAACCGCGTATGACCTGAATTACGCGTCGAACCGGCAAAGTCAGTCGTTTGAAGATGCCGATTTCCAAAAACTGGCCACCGACGGGCGCACCAAAGCTATTCACCAACTGCTGCTGTGGGTGTATTTGCCAACGGCGGAGCAACAACAACAGTATCGTGACTTTATGAATAACTTGGTGCAAAGCGAAAAAGCCGCTGGGCGTCACCCCAACGCCAATGGCAACTTGTTGCACCCGATGAACGGCATCATGCAAGCCTATGACGCCGAGTCGCAAGAAGTAAAAGCCTTTGCGCTGGTCACTGCCTTGTTTTTGCTGGTGTGTTTGTTTAACGCCAGCCATTTATCGCTCAATCGTTACATCGCCAACCAGTATGAAATTAGTTTGCGCCGCGCCTTGGGTGCCTCGCGCTGGCAGTTGCAAGGGCAAATGCTAGCCGACGTGCTGGTCACCGCGGGCTTGGCCTTGTTACTCGCAGTGCTAATTGCGCTGGCGGGGATTGCCTTGATGAATCACTTGCTGCCAGATAACAGCCGGATGGCCAGTTGGGATGGCACCTTGATTGGTGGTTTGGTTGGTTTGACCTTGCTGTCGGCCTATTTGGTGACCTTGTACCCGGCTTTGCGCGCCTCATTTGGCGCCCTCAATCAGCAACTGAAATAAGGAATTTGTCATGAGTATCAAGTTATTAATCAAGTCCTTGTTGCGCCGCAAGGTCGTCACAGTGCTGCTGTTTTTACAGCTGGCGATGACCTTGGGCTTGTTGGTCAACTCGGTGTTGTTGGCGCGCCAAGCACATGACCTATTAGAAGTGAACACCGGCATGCCACTGGACGAAGTGATCGCCATCCGGATGAAACCTACAGTGGCGGCCGAGCGCCAACCACCGGCGCTGCAAGGCTTTATTGAGCGCCAGTTAGCGGCCGTGCGTGGTGTGAGTGGGGTCGTGGATGTGGCCATTTCCAACCAGTCAACGCTGGAATTTGGTGGCAGCAACGGCAACCTGTATGACGCCGATCATCAAGACACCACCAATGTGCCAACGGTGCCGAACAACTATGTCAGCGCCGATTATTTAAAAGTGCTCGGCGTGCAAGTGCTGCAAGGCGAGTGGCCCGCCATGCCACCGGCGTTTGACCGCAACCTAGATACTGGTGTGGTGATCACCAAAAGCCTGGCCGAAAAAATCTACGGCAGCGGCGATGTGGTTGGTAAACAAACCAGTCGCGGCCGCGTGGCGGCGGTGGTCAGCGATTTTCACGGGCAGCGTTATGCCTCAGACTTAAACTACAACCTGATGATTGTCACACAAATGCCGACGGCCGATTGGGGCTATGTGATGTTGGTGCGGGTCAAAGCCGACTTGCTGCAGCCGCTGATGCAACAGCTGCCGGAGGTGATCCGCGGTGCTGACGCGAACGTGGAGATTTTCCAAGTGCGTTCGCTACGTGACAAACATAATATGCTGTATGCCAACGAACGCGGTTTGGCCACCTTGTTGACTGTGCTGGCGGTGTTGATGCTGCTGGTGGCGATGATTTCAAGCTACAGCAACGCGTTTTTCCATGCGCAAAAGATGCAACAAGAAATTGGCATTAAACGGGCGCTTGGTGCTAGCAAACAGCTGATTTTTATCGAATTACTCAGCGAGAACTGGTTAACGACGGGCGTTGGCTGCTTGCTCGGTGTGCTGTGTGCAGTCGGCCTCAACCAAGCGTTAGCGCTGGTGATCAGCATTCCGGTGATCCCGCTGTGGTTACCGCTTGTTGCGATGGCGGTGCTACTGGGTTGTGTCACCGTGGCAACATGGTATCCTGCCAGACTCGCGACATTGGTGTCGCCGGCAACCGCGACTAAGACCTTGTAATGTATGGCAACTATTCTAGTCATTGATGACAACACTGCAGTGCTGCATGCACTGCAGACTTTATTTAGCTTGGAAGGCCATCAGGTGATTGGCTGCAGTCAGCTGACGCAAGTGCTGCATTTGTTAGAGCGGCCGATTGATTTGGTGCTGCAAGATATGAATTTCGCCAAAGGCGAGATGAGCGGCGAGCAAGGCCGCGCCTTGTTTTACCAAATCAAACAACGTCGCCCGGACTTACCGGTCATTTTGATGACGGCCTGGGCCTCGCTGGATATGGTGGTCGAACTGGTCAAAGCCGGCGCTGCGGATTACATCGCCAAGCCGTGGGACGACCAGCGGTTGCTGACCACCGTCAACACCATGCTGCAGCTTGGCGCGGTCAAACAGCAGCAACAGCAGCTGGCCGCGCGTGAGCAAGAACGGCAAGCGCAATTTCACGGCAAAGACCTGTGCGGCTTAGTTTATGCGTCGACCAAAATGGAGCAGGTGCTGCAAATGGCGCTGCAACTGGCGCCCACGCAAGCGGCGGTGCTGATCACCGGCGAAAATGGCACCGGCAAAGAAGGCATAGCGCAGGTGCTGCATGCCAATTCGACGCGTCGCAGTCAGCCTTTTATCAAAGTGAACATGGGCGCCTTGCCGGCGGACTTGATGGAAGCCGAATTGTTTGGCGCAGAAGCCGGCGCTTACACTGGCCTTGGCAAAACCCGTATTGGCCGGTTTGAAGCGGCCGATGGCGGCACCTTGTTTCTCGATGAAATTGGTAACTTGTCACTGGCCGGGCAAATGAAATTATTGCGCGTGCTGCAAACGGGTGATTTCGAACGGTTGGGCTCGAGTCAAACCCGCCACGTCGATGTGCGGGTGGTGTCGGCCACCAACGCCGATTTAACTAAAGCCATCGCCCAAGGCAGTTTTCGGCAAGATTTGTATTACCGCTTAAATGTGGTTGAACTGCATGTAGCGCCGCTGAGTCAGCGTTTGGATGATATTTTGCCGCTGGCACGGCACTTTTTGCCAACGTCGAAAACCCTGTCAAGTGCGGCAGAGCAGGCGCTGCTGGCCTACGCTTGGCCTGGCAATGTGCGTGAGCTGCAAAATGTCTGTCAACGCGCCGCATTACTGGCGCAAGGGGATCAGCTCGAACCGGCGGACTTGAACTTACCCACGCAGACCAGCCATGTTGCGACGCCGGATAAAAAAGAGCGCAGTTTAGAGGACATCGACAAAACGCAAATCGAACAGGTGCTGGCGGCTTGTGACGGTGTGATCTCACGCGCCGCCAAGCAATTGGGCATCACCCGACAAGCCTTGTATCGTCGAATGGAGTTTTATGGCATCCACGCCGACTGAGTCCGCGCAACCTACAGCGCGGTTAACCCGCCGCTTTGCCCTTGGCGTGGCGGCTTTTACACTGCTATTTGGTGTCATCGCTTTGCTGCTACAGCTGCGCTTTCCGCTTTGGGGCGCCTTTAATACTCAGGTCAATACGCAGGTCGCTTCTCAAGCCCATGCAGAGGCCAATACGCTAGCTAACCCTGCTGGGCATTGGCCTATGTTGCTGTGGTGCCTGTATGGCGTGTTGTTGGCGTTGACGGCGGTGCTGCTGGTGTGGCGTTGGTTGCAGCGCTTAGATTTGCAAATTGAAGCGCTGAATATTCAGGCGGATAGCCTTAGGGACCAAAGCTTTAATCTTGCTGCCAATCAACATTTATTAGTCGAGCTAGCCCCGCTTGGGCAGGCGCTGAATCGCATGGCCAGTGAGCTGGCGGTGCAGCGAGCCAGTCTCTACCAACGCGAGTTGTTGCTTGATACGGTTCTGCAAACCAATCCGGCCGGTTTGGTGCTCACAGATAGCAATAACCGCGTGTTGTTAACAAACCCCGCCGCACGGGCGTTGTTGTCGTCGCAGCAAAAGTTCGATGGCAGCGACTTTTTTAGCGTGTTAGCCCAAACCCCTGCGCTGTTAGAGGCTTGTCAGCACAAGGCGCAAGGATTGGTACATTTACCTGACGAATCGGTATGGCATGTGTCGGTCAGTCAGTTTCAGCTCAATCAACGTCACCATTGGTTGTATTTGTTCAAACCGATGACGCGCGAATTGCAACGCGAAGAAATTAAAGCCTGGA
>JACCDZ011106897.1_pt1 | contig 21273 bp, 19 predicted proteins | sample 7449551 | NCBI WGS metagenome assembly JACCDZ01 (sample SAMN15323452, study PRJNA562643) | freshwater metagenome | isolation source: river surface water | place: USA:Blue River Watershed | collected 2017-08-18
GTCCATACCGAATCTCTTCGTTCAACTCCAAATGTGTCTTGTTGCGTGCGAGCGTACCCATAGAAGGTTGTGCATCAAAGGTGCCAAACAAGTCAGGAGATATATCTATGCGCTCCAGACCAATCCCAAAAAGTTTTCCAGAAGGTGTGATTTCACAGGTCTCTGTTCCACAGCGCTGATACATTGCAGCGGGAGACTCCGTGTCAGCAGTACCCAGCACATGTCCTGTATTCTGAAGTTGACGATCACGACTCAAGCGAATGACTTCGGTTGTATTATGAACCAGCCATTGCTTCGTCGCAAATTGCTGACCAGGGGGTGCACGTGTTACACACTTCTGGCGATAGTCGGTCACAAGACGGCCATCCTCAAGAGGTGCAGCATATGCGCTGTAACGACTGTCTGGGGCTACACATGTCTTAGTTGCCTCAAACTCACGTGTCGTCTCTTGTTTTGTTCTGTACCAGGAAGGCTGAACAATTAAATCTGGTTCACCCTTCACACGAAAGCCTTTGCTATCCATAGCAACTCCTAGTAAGATCCTAGAGTTTAGGAAGAGACGAGAGAGGCCTCTACATCATCAGACTCCTCAGGAGTCAGGACCGTTCCATTCATGTCCGTAGGACCCAATTCCTGCGAGTCAATCGCATCATGGTCATCCTGCTCCTGGAGAGGTGTCGTGTCCTGCATCCAAGAGGAAATATCCAGCGACTTCTTGGCACCACTCTCACGACCACGGAGTGCCTCAATTACCTGCGCCTTGCTCATATTGCGAAGACCACTGATACTCTTCTGACGAGCAATAGAGACAAGTTCCTTGTAGGTCATAGACTCATAATTGGGAGTCGTAGAGGCCGCAGAGGCCGCAGAAGACTCATCCTTGCGTTCTACCTGAACCTGCGAAGGGGACTGACGGGATCGGGGGGTAGACTCCACAATCACCTCACGCGTTTCTCCCTCATCAGAACGGGAGAAGAACTCGGACTGATCGTCATCATCATGTACAACCTTCTTTGGAAGAGGCAGAGGCTTTGCCACATCCTCTGCGGGGTCTGTCATAATTTGGAGAGCTTGCTCCGTTGTCACCTTTAGATCAAAAAGGATATTCTCCATCAGACCCACCTTGCGCTCCAAGTTGTTCATGCGCGAGTAAAAGTAGTAGCTTACAGCACCGAGTACAAGAAAGACGAGAATACCAATCACATGTGCGTCACTCACCCCAGACATCTTTGCTGTTCTCCTAGTCGGTTTTTTTACCTTTGTTTAAGCGCGGAACCGTAGCAACCCTGCTTCACGGAGCACTTCACTTACGCTACTCACTCGGCAAATACCTTCCGTGAGTCGGTACGAATACTGGATGGATTCGTCCTCGCGTTCCTCTGCGGCACAGCAAAAGGTCTGAATTCCTTCATGACCTGGCGTCTCACACAGTGAAAAAATATGCGTACTGATCATGCTCTTAGCATTTGGTAATGTCCAGAGTCGCTGCAAAAACAGTTTGGCGCTGATTTCAGCATCCGGAGGATTTGTGCTGTGAAATAATTCGTCAATAAGAAGCAGTGTCGGTTGACCTGATTTTGCAGTTGTATGGAGCATTGTACTTGCCATACGAACTTCCATTTCAAATAAACTCTCTTTTCCAGCATGATCCTTGCTCTTGAGACGTGTAAAGAGAAGGCGGAACGGTGTCCATGCCCCAATGGCAGAATACGTCATTCCAAATGTTTGTCCTAAGAGCACTTGCTGAAGAATGGCTCTCAGGGAAGAAGACTTTCCTCCACGATTGGGACCTGTCAGCAAACTGTGCGTAGACAAGGATAAATCGCTGCTAATTGCCAGAGATGGATCAATAGCCAAGTCAGCAAGTTCTGTAAATTCCAGCGAGGCAGATCCCCAGCGAACAGACTGCCAGAGAGGATTTCTAGCCAAACATGTCAGCACTGTCAATTGTCCCAGCACTTTTCGGACAGTTTTTAATACCAGTTTTTCATGTGTCATCCATGCAACGGCTTCACGAGGATCTGAAGGTGGTTCAGGAATCGTTAAATGTATAGTTCCTAGCACTCCAATGGACTTGTATGAGTCATACACTTGCTGCCCACGACGACACAGATCCTGAATCGCCTCTCCACGTGCAACAATGTCCTTGTCCAATTTGTTTGTGTGATACGCTGTGACAAACGGCATTACCATTCCTTGTCCAAGACTTACAAGTGTCCAGAGTACTTGGGAATACTGTTTGAGACCCCATTGCTGACCTTCTGAGATTCCAAACATCATCTGTTTCATCATAGGCACATACATATCCCACGGGATTGGTGCACCCATGACAGTATTCATAATGATGTATGGTGTAACAAAAATTAGTATAGGTGTCAAAAGACCCATTATAGGCGCAATATAGACTTTCATAAAGACAAAGAATGTCAGCAAAAATGGCACATGATTCAGACATGTGGTGTGAGGACCTGTGAAGAAAATCTGCTCTTCTGCCGTTTTACTTGTAGAGTTTGTAGTATGTGACTGGATTTTTTGTTCAGAAGCAGCCAACTCTGACAGTGTTTCCCAGCCCTTTCGTAACACTTCGGGATTCTTTCTTAGCTTTAGCACTTGATCCGCACGATGTTGTAAGAGGCCTCGTGAAGAGGAAAAGGACTCATGAAGTTGCCGTGTCCACTCTTCTTTGCCACAGGTCAAGGGAAACTCAAAGATATCGGCATGTTCAACGAGTTCGGATTCACGAATACAATGTGCAAGATCCATTCCTAGTTGTTGAGGCGGTCGCGTTTAAGGGCTAAAAGACGCAAGACTACATTAGTCTAGAGGAGGATGGAGGTGTCTTCCGTTGAAACTGATGTATTTGCTGTTCTGGAATTGAAGGCGCAACCTGTGCAAGAGGTTCAGTCAGATATTCTTCAACAAATTCTGAAAATCCGTAACTTGTGTCTACAAGCGGATAAGGTAGATTTGTTCCCTAACGGAGGACAATTAGGCTGGCGGAGAGGTCCTGCAAATGCACAGACTTCTGGGCGTCCAACTACAATTCCGAATCGTTGGCGTGGACAAGGAGGATCTATTCGGCCTCCTCAGAAACCCGGTAATCCTCAGCAAGAGCGCTCTCCTCAAGAAAAGTCTCAACAGCGTTATGTGAGCAAGTATCAAAACTCCGATAGCCCTGTGGAGGATAAGATTCTCAATCAGGTGATTCTGAATAAACTCAACAAGTTTAGTACATCAAATTATGATGAAGTCAAGGCATTTCTACAGCAAATCCTAGATAGTGACGAAAAGGAGTTTTTGCGTGATTTCATGACTCTAGTGTTTAAAAAAGCGGCATGTGAGCCGACATTTTGCCCTCTCTATGCCCGAATGATTAGTGAACTGAGCGAACAGTACACAAGCCTCCGCCAGGAGCTGGAGTCACTCTATACCCGGTATCTGGAAGTTTTTGAGGAAGTATCCGAACAAGAATGCAAAGATTATGAGACATTCGTCCAGCGAAATCGTGAGAAACTTCATCGCCTTGGCTATAGCCAATTCCTTTCCGAATTGACGAGCCAGGGTGTCTTAGAACTTGCTCAGCTCCAGGTTCTTTTTACGACAATTCTCCAGCACATTCAAACTCACTCTATGGGACTTGAAGGAAAGCATATCCTAGTGGAAGAATATGTGGATTGCTTGATTCGTATGACCAAGGCCTTTCAGAATACCCGAAAGCCAGTTCTTGTGAGTCTCCGGACTCGTTTAGCCAGTGTATGTGAACCAATTATCACGGATATTCTGTCCAACAAGTCGTCCAAGTTTCCCGGTTTGTCTAAAAAGGCATCATTTGGACTCATGGATTGTTTAGATGGATTCCGAGGGACCTAAGTCGCGTACTTTTTCGCTATTATGTGTAGAAAGAGAAAATGGCCAAGTCTCGTCGCACACACCGTAAGGGACAACGTAAGTCTCACCGCAAGGGACACCGCAAGAGCCGCCGCAACACGCGTCGCAACCGCCGCAATACCCGCCGCAACAACCTGATGGGAGGTCGCCGTGGTATCTTTGGCACTCTGTACAGCCCGGTCAGCCACCTGTTGGGTGCCGCGGGCAATGCCACTGGAGCCGTCACCAACACGACTCGTAACGTTGTGAGACGTGGTCTGGGTGGTGTGAACAAGGTGGGCCGCTCCGTGACAGGCCACGCCAACAAGGCTATCAGCAACTTTGGCAAGGGTCTGGGCAGCCGCCGTCGCCGTAACTAGATTGACGAATGTCAATTCAAGTTACTACCGCCGTAACTAGATTGACGAATGTCAATTCAAGTTACTACCGCCGTAACTAGATTGACGAATGTCAATTCAAGTTACTACCGCCGTAACTAGGCTAGCATAGCTAGACCGAGTTACAAGGGCCGTAACTAGATTAGCATAGCTAAACTGGCAGAAATAACTAAACTATCCGCTTAGTTATTTCTGCCAGACTGGCAGAAATAACTAAACTATCCGTTTAGTTCAGTCATCATTTGTTACACATCCTTATACGAATGTATAACAAAAATTGATTCCAATCATCTTATCCTTTGCGACAAAGCACTTAAGATGAAACACGATAGTGTATCCAGAGCGAACATGGTCCGTAAATCCGACAAGCAAAAGGGCTTTGTACCTCGGAAGAAGCGTGGGGGGTCCAATCATGATGATGATGAGAGTGTTGACAGCCGAGGAAATATTCGTGGTCTGATTGATTATGACTATGATTCTGAGGAAGATTCTGCTGAATTCACACAGGAGTCTTCTTCCTCTGGAAAGACTCCTAAGAGCCCAATCGCTCGTCGCACACGGAATGCACTAAAGAAGAATAAGACTGTTCGTCGTGGATCTAGTTCTGACGAGTCAAGTGAATCAGATCGTGAGTACTCTATGCGTCGCGAGTACCTAGAGCTGGAAGAAGAGAACCGCCGTGTACGTCAGCGCCAGCGCAAACTCAAGGACCGCCTTCATAAGCTACGCCGCAAGCGTGATGAAGAGGAAGAGCCTCGTCGTCGCAAGCGTCGTCAAGAGGAATCTGAAGAAGAGTCTGAAGAAGAGGACGAAGAGGAGACTGAAGATGAAGACGAGGAAGAGGAAGATGGCACTGTGGAAGAGGAGTCTGAGGAGGACGAGGAGGATGACGAGGACGATTCTTCTGAGGAAAGTGGTCGCTTCCATGGCATTACATTAAGTTTCGGTGGTGGTGATGAGAATGATCGTATGATCCCTAAGCGCCACAATATGAAGAAAGAATCAGCAGAAGTCAAAAAGTTCGTGAAACTTGTCACGGAGCCGAATGAGGAGGACACGATTGATGGCCAGATTGATCAGTTCAAGGCACTTCCTGAGGACAAGCGCAAGAAACTCCTAGATGTCCTTGAGAACCGTTATAAGAATCCTGCGACTGGCAATGCTCAGCAGAGCCTCATGTTCAAGATTCTCACGATGAATCTGCCCACAGAAGTTCAGTCTATGGTGCTCGGCAAGTACAACAGTCTCCAGCATCAGGATCCTAGTAGCAGCGAGTACTTCAAGCATCGCAATTGGCTGGAGAAGCTGACGAGCCTGCCTCTAGGAATCTATAAGGAACTTCCTGTAAAACTTGATGATGGAAGTGAAAAGTGCGGTGCCTTTATGGAACGTGCGCGCCGATGCTTAGATGAGGCCATTTATGGCCAGGATGAAGCCAAGCTCCAGATCCTCCAGTTCATCGGCTCTAAGATCACGAATCCTTCTGCACGCGGTATGTCTCTCCTGCTCGCGGGCCCTCCTGGTATTGGTAAGACGAGTCTCATCAAGACTGGAATTGCAAAGGCGCTAGAGTGGCCATTCCAATTCATCTCTCTTGGTGGTGACAGTGATGCAAGCACCTATGTGGGTCACCAACTTGTGTATGAGGGCAGTCACTGTGGTAAGATCGTAAATTGCCTCGCTGCAGCCAAGAGCATGAGCATGGTTCTGATGTTTGATGAGCTGGATAAGATCAGCACAACGCCCAAAGGTGAAGAGGTTCAGAACCTGCTTGTACACATGACGGATCCTGTACAGAATGGTGACTTTGAGGACAAGTATCTCAGTGGTGTACCGATTGATCTGAGCCGTGTCATGTTCACATTCTCAGCCAACGATCTGGGCAAGATTGACCGTGTACTGATGGATCGTATGATTGTGATCCAACTCCAGGGCTATTCTGCAAAGGAGAAGCTAGCAATTGCGGAGAACTATCTACTTCCAGCCGCACTGAAGGAGGTCAGTCTGGCTGAAAAGGTAGGAATCAGCAAGGATGTGATTCAGCACATCATTGAAAATTATGCCAAGGAGGAGAGTGGTGTGCGTGAACTCAAGCGCTGCATTGAGCAGATTGCACAGAAGGTGAATATGCTCCGCATGTTTAACACAAAGGAACTGCCGTTCCACATTAAAGATTTCACGCTCCCATTTGTGATGAAGAAGGAGCATGTGGATCTCTTCCTAAAGAAGAAGACTGTTACGGATGAGTCTGCTCGTCACATGTACACTTAATTGCGACGACGACCACGTGTCTTGCGACGGCTCTTACGAGCATTGCGTGTCTTACGGCGACCACCACCTGCCGCAGCCGCAGTATTGTTTGCCTTGCCCAGCACACTCTTAACTTCGTTGAGTCTTTGCTGGACAATCTCTAGTTGATTTTTCACAGGCTTGAGCGCATTATTCACTGCAGGAGATGAACCTGCGTTATTTACCGCATTTGCTGCCTTATTTACATTCTTCACCGCATTGTTTACTGCATTGTTGGCCTTCTTTGCTTCATTTTTAGGAATATCATTGATACTCCAGACAGTATTTCCACTATTATTTTTCTCATACCAATATAACGGCTTATTGGAATTATTGTTGCGATGCTTCTTCTTTGTCCAGCCAGAAGGAACGTTCTTGTTGTTGACCTTCTCAGACGGATCATTGCTAGCGTTTTCATTAGGTCCCCACCACTGACGTTCACCAGTACTCTTCTTGTGCCAATATTTGACCTTGGGATGATTATTAAACGTGACTTCCTCCCAATTAGGTTCTCCCTTGACCGATGTATTCGTTGTTTTCACTTTAACAGGAGGTGCCTCAAATGATGCAGGATTTCCTCCTGAATTACTTTTTGGTGCCTTTTTTTCTGTATTTTTTCCAGCCCAAACACCAGTTGAGTTTCCAAAACTCTCGTTATTATTGTTAGGCATCTGCCCTCTCTACTATTTCTTGGAAAAAGTAGGTTGTGAATAAGGCTGCACCTGTAGTGTTTGTGTGGGTTGTGCAGGAGTCTCCCACATGGTATCTTGTTTGGTCCGTTCTGCCTTCATTTGTTCCAACCGTTGACTCAATACATTAGACGCAGGAGTTGTAGGTGGACATGTCGGGCTTGCGCACCCCTTCCAACGATTGATCTTACACGACATGAATTCTACAAGAGTTTCCGAAACCAGTACGCACTCATCAGCGCGAGAGCGCCACCAATCAAGAACGTATTTCGTGGATTCGGCGGAGGCAAAGGCGCTTGTGTGAGCAATTTCGGAGCATAATACAGCGGATCCACACGAATCAACGCAACACGATCAGATGTCGCATTTAAATTTTTCACCTTCAAATAGAATTTGTTATTGCGTTCCAGGACAAACCCCCATGCTTTATTCAGCCCTAGGGTTGATGCAGCCGTTTCAGTTCCAAGTGTCTCAAGAACTGCCCTCAGATTTGGATGCTCTGAATCATGCGCACCAAGACCCACATAAATGTCAGGATTGTCCTTGAGTGTATTTAACGCCTTTGTACCTGACTTCTGATCGTATTCAACATCAGGAGTCATGTCATCCTTACTCGCTAGACTAGGATATTTTGGATACACGGTCTGGAGTTCCAGAACACGCAGACGGTCCTCAGGGGAGAGTTGAGGGAAAGGTGGCATTGCTGCTGACTTCTGATGGAAGCCATCTGCTCAATTTTTTCCTGATTTCTTCATGAAGACGATCCCAGGTTCCCTGATTGTCTAGCACTACATCAAACGGATAATTGTCCAACTGATGCTCCGTATAGGAATCCTGAACAACAATTGGCATAGCAGAACGATTCACTCGCACTTTTACAATTTCTACGTCCAACCCTAGACGACGAATCGTCTCCAACTCTTCAGGAAGTCTCCAGTCTGTAATTACATAGCGCTGAGGATTTGTATACTTGTCATTGATATGCTGCAATTCTTCATCCAAAATATCCAAACAAATCTGCCACGCAAAATATCCAGGATCCCCTCGCTCCCTGCGAATCTCCTGACCCCGCTGAATTAAATGCTCGCGAATCGTTTTTCCCTGAACAATCATCTGCTTTCCTTCTTGCGTATGCATCCATTGAAGTGGCACCTGAAGTTCCTGCGCAACCTGTCGCTTCAATGGATCCGCAAACGCCTTTCTATGAACACCATATCCGCGCAAAAGTTGCCCAACAGCATCTTTGCCAGATCCACTCCACCCACTCAACAAAAATACAATCATGGCTGGAAGTCTTCTCTCTGCCTACTTTAGATGGATTCCCCTCACGCGGTATACGTACAAAAATTGGTCTACAAATTGGCCATGGTTTTTCTCGTCGTCGGTGCGCTCAATTGGGGCCTTATAGGATTTAATCGCATAAATCTTGTGGAGCGTCTCCTTGGCAAAGGAACCGTATTAGCGCGGTCTGTGTATCTTCTTGTAGGTGTTTCTGCACTTCTCGTCGCATTCAATCGTGACACCTATCTGCCCTTCTTGGGTGAATCCGTATTCCCTGTTGGAATCATCCAAGACCAAATCCCTCCAGGAGCCACCCGATCCATCAGTGTAAATGTACAACCTGGCGCAAAAGTTGTGTACTGGGCCTCTGAACCTGGCGATGGCCGTCATGACTACAAAGTAGCCTATGGACAGTATCTCAACGCAGGTGTCGCAACTGCTGACTCGTCTGGACACGCTGTCCTCAAGGTCCGTGAACCTCAATCCTACAGCGTGCCGTTCAAGGGTCGTCTACAACCCCACGTTCACTTCCGTGTCTTTGATCACACAGGGTTCGTTGGCCGTATAAAAACAGTCTTCTTGGCCGATGGTCGTGTTGAGGGGTTCTCTGTCTAGGGGTTTAACGAAACATGAGAATGTATGTGCTGCCACCGTATTTCGGTCCATCAATCTCCGTAACAGTCTCATCATCATAAAGGTGCCACTTGTGCCATACAGGACTGAACGCTTGGGCTGTATAGTGACCACCCATATGATGTCCATGATGATCCACAGTCGCGAAACACTTGTATTGCTTCTTGCGTGTCTCTTCACCTGATTCTTTGCTAAAGACCGAGTTGAAGTTAATTGGCTCACCATCATAATTGAGCGGTGCCATATCCTTGCCACCCATCGGCGTGAATCGTTTGAGTGTGACAATAAGCACCTTTGGAAGACGCCAAATACTTGTGCTCTTGGTAATTTTACATTTATTCTTACACGCCTCGCAAGTGTAATCGTCAATCTCCTCAGGCTTGAGTTCTGCTTGTACACACTCCAGAAGCGGTGCAATCTTCTTTTCATCGCGGAGTAGACTGACTTTGAGTACATTGAATGTCTCCCATCGCACCTGTATCTTTCCACAGCCATGGCACTTGATCAGAATCCTGTATAGACCAAAGATGAGATCCGTCAGAGGACTGTACTGCTTTTCAAATGCATCCTTCCATCCCTTGACGGCTTGAAGCGTCATGTACGGTAGAGACGCCTCGCGCGCAATCTTGATCTGAACCTCCTTCTGTGTTGCCATATACATCTGATCTAGCAAGTAGACCAGGAACTCGTGTGCATCCTGCGGTGTGCGGCGCACAAACTCTTCATAAATGGTGCCCTTTACAACCTGGCGGAGTTGATCAAAGAATCCAAGAGGGCGGACGTAGCCAGGACCTGTTCCAGCCCAGAGACTCTGAAGAAGATCCTTGTATGCATAGAGCACTTTTGCGTGAACCGAGTCCTTCTGCTTTACATGATCATCCACCTTGTTTTGTTTACAGAACAAGGTCCATTCAGGACAGTTCCTCCACGCTTGAAGAACTGAATTCATGTAGCATGTGTTTCCAAGATTTGCAAGGCCTAGTACACCACGCATTTGTGGGGGGTCTGACATGTGAGTTGCCTACCTAGAGAAAATTGATAATCCTTTAATTCAATTTTCTCGTGCGGAGAACATAGAATGACCGATCAATGCTGTGTATGTATTGAAACCTTTACCAAGCAGCCAAGTCGCAAACAAGCGAAATGCCCGTATTGTGATGTCAAGGCGTGTGTTGGATGTACACAACAGTACCTTCTGAGTATTACAGAGGATCCACACTGTATGGGATGTCGTAAAGCATGGTCCCGTGAAGTGATGGATCAACTCCTACTTGTGACGTGGATCAACGGAGACTACAAGAAGCATCGTGAAACAGTATTGACGGATCGTGAACGAAGCCGCCTACCTGCCGCACAGATCATCGTAGAACGTCAGAAATCGGCCAAGGAGCGGTATCCCATTCGCGACAAAATCATGGATAATATCCGAGAACTAGAACTACAAATCGCAATTCTGCGTTCAAACTATTATACCGAGTCTCGTCGGATTGAACTACTCTTGGCAGGTCAAGATCCCTTTGCTACAGGAACCGCGACCAAGGCGCGCGAGGAAGAGCGCCGTGTGTTTGTGATGCCCTGTCCTGCTGGAGATTGTCGTGGATTCCTGTCGCAGGCCTACAAGTGTGGTGTGTGTGATATCTATGTATGTCCAGAATGTCGTGAAGTTAAGGGCCTTCAGCGTGATTCGCCGCACACGTGTGATGCGAACAATGTCGCAACGGTTCAGAAAATGAAGAAAGAGTGTCGTCCTTGCCCAGAGTGTGGCGTTAGCATCTTCAAGATTGAGGGATGTGATCAAATGTTCTGCACTGCATGTAATACGCCGTTCAGTTGGACTACTGGCAAAAAGGTTGTAGTTGGTGCCATCCACAATCCCCATTACTTTGAGTATCTGCGCAAGGTGAATGGTGGGTCACTTCCGCGTGCTCCTGGAGACATTCCTTGTCTGGCTCTTCTTCCTGGTGCGTGGGAGTATGATCGCCAAGTCACACGCCGATTCATGATTGGTGGAATGAAGGAAACTACAGATCTCTATCAAGGTCTCATGCAGCTGACCCACATTCATGCTGTAGAGATTCCAGCAGTCACAGTCCGTGCTGAAGATCAAGACAATACAGACTATAATGTGGCGTATCTGATCAAGAACATTGATGAGGCACGATGGAAGCAGCTCATTCAGCAAAAGGAGAAGAAACGCATGAAGAAGGATGAACTTCGTATGCGCTATGAAGCCTTTGTAGCAGCGTGTGTGGACATCTTTGGACGTATCATGAATCAATCACGAAATCTGACTAGAACGGGCAAAGAAGAAACTGTACTCATGCAACGCTACATCAAAGAGACACATGAACAATTCACACAGATGGTCCAGATCTTCAATGAAAGTATGATGGAAATCAGCCGTCGCTACAAGTGTACAGTTCTGACGCTAGACTCAGCCTTCAAACGTAATAGGACCAAGTTCACCACTGGCCGTAAACTCACAAAGAAAGACAAGAAGACTAAGAAGGCCAACGATGCAGAGTCCCTCTCAGATTCTAGTTCTGACGACGAGTCCCCGCCTCAGAATCAGATTGTAAAGACGTAAGTGGTCACGGAAAATTTGACCATCTTCTTTTTTAGCTGTATGGCAGGTCCAGAATGAGTCTCCCTCGCTACGAAACGGTATATGGTGTACATTTGCTAGACGATCTTCACAACTTCTTCCCCGCTATCCTTTACAACCCTTCACGATTCAACAGTTTCCATGATATGATGAACTACTTTCAGGTTCAGATGACAAATCAGTTTAATACCTTTAATCGTGGTACTCGTCAATATCTACAGAGCATTAATCCAAATGCGATGCACAGCAACTATACAACAATCCCTCCTCTCTTTCCCCGCACGACGACCAATTACACCCGCCAGACGACTGCTCCTCAAGTACCGATTGTGATGGAAACAGAGACATACGACATCACCTCTCTTCTAGGAATTCCCGCACCGAGTACAGAAGGAGGAAATCTACTAGCCTCTCTTCTTCAGGCCATCCGACCTCCAGGAGCAGCAGATCCTTTCGCACCTGTTATCGTAGCACCTACAGTGGAACAAATTAGCATCGCATCAAGTCTTCGTTCTGCTGTCGTGGCCGACGAACAATCCACATGTGCCATTTGCCAAGAAACCTACACAGAGGGTCAAGCGATTCGTCGCATCACCCACTGTGGTCATGAATTCCACATCAATTGTCTAACGCCCTGGTTTGAGCGTAATGTTCATTGCCCCGTGTGCCGCTATGATATTCGTGAGCATGTCAATCCTGTAGCCTCACAGAGCAATAGTGCCTAGATTGCTCGGCAGCTCGCACATGTTTGTACTCCAGTACTGCTCAATCTGCTTCATCTGTTTTTCTTCGTTTTGGGAAACCAGATTGATCGTCACACCCTTGCGACCAAAGCGACCAGCACGGCCAATGCGGTGGATATAATTGGACACATCCAGAGGAAGCTCAAAATTAATCACCAGACTGACCTGCTGCACGTCAATGCCGCGAGCCAGGAGATCCGTGCTAATCAGCACACGCACACTGCCCTTGCGGAAATCATCCATACGCTGCTTGCGCTCATCCACACTCATCTCACCATGAATACACTCCAGCGTAAACTTGGCATCCTTCATCTTCATCGCCAGCCACTCGGCCTTTTGGCGCTTATTGCAATAAATAATCGCCTGATTGATGGCCAGCTGGCTATAAATATCACATAACACATCAAACTTCCAATCCTCATTCTGAAGCGGCACATAATACTGCTTGATACCCTCTAGCGGCACCTGGTTGCTCGCAATGAGAATCCGTACAGGGTCGCGCAGAATACCATCCGTGAACTTGACAATATCAGGAGGCATTGTCGCAGAAAAGAGGCACACGCGCGTCTGATCAGGGAACCCCAGCTTCAGAATCTCCATCACCTGCTCCTGGAAACGATCCTCTAGCATCTGATCCGCCTCATCCAGAATTAGAACACGAACGTGCTCACGATTCAGAGAACCACTGTAGCAAAGATCGTAAATACGACCAGGAGTGCCTACAAGAAACTGGCAACCGCTCTTGATCGCCTGAATATCTACACGGCGAGGATTACCACCAATCGCACAATGGGACTTGATATTCATGTACTTGCCAATACCAGTTACAACCGTATGAATCTGCTCCGCCAGTTCATGAGTCGGTACAAGAACCAGAACCTGAACCTGTGCCAGAGACGGGTCCACACGGGTCAGAGACCCGATGGTAAACGTACCTGTTTTTCCAGTACCAGACTGGGCCTGTGCCAGAACATCCCGACCCTCCGCAATGGGAACGATTCCACGCTTCTGAATTTCAGAAGGCTTCTCAAATCCAAAAGAGAACACGCCACGCAGAAGTTGGTCCGGTAGGTTCATCTCATCAAATGCATTAAACACTTGAACCTCCCCACTCCGCTCCACAGGCGCACTATCAGCTAGACTCGTCATCTCTCTAGGGTTAGTAGTGCGGTACTGTTTAGACTCTTTAGCGCACCCTGGTGGAAAAATTGACGGACTAAAAGCGCTAGCATGGAGGTAGAGAAGACACAATGGCTGATGAAGATGGTGGTATGGATGCGGTAGCAGATATTGAGGAGGAGCTTGAGGAGCACGAGGAGGAGGAAGAAGAAAAAGATGAGGAGGGTGGGAAACGTGAAGTTGCCAAAGAGAGTCGCGCTCTCAAGTTTCTTCTAACGCATCACCCAGAATGTCGTGTAGACTATCGTCAAGATGTGCTTGCGAAACTCCCTCTTGCAGCATATCCCCCAGACAATGGTCGTGATCCGAATCACAAGACTGTTCCGTTCTTGACCCTCTATGAAAAAACAAAGGTAATCGGCTTTCGGGCCAACCAACTTGCCAAGGGTGCGCGCCCTCTCATCAATAAAGCAGATTACCCTCATGTTATTGATGTTCTTGAGATTGCACGCATTGAACTAGAGCAACGTCGTCTGCCGTTTATTCTGAAGCGGCCTCTGCCAGATGGTACGTACGAGTACTGGAAACTGAATGATCTGATGATTCTTTAAGAAATATACATATATATTCTACTAAAATTATTTTATGTTAGTAGAATGAATGTCCCAATTCCCGATGACATTCCTGAGGAATTGAAAACACGAATTCAAGAGAGATTCGCAAGAGTAAATGCGATGGCACATGTGAGAAATAATTTGAAACGCAGAGTAAAACTACAAATTATTGAAGATGATACGGCGTCATATCGCCGTGCTGAAGCAGCAAGACAAGAACAAGCACGAATTCAACGCCAAGCTGAAGTGCAGGAAGTGTTTCGCCAAGCAGTCCAAAATGAAGATTATGAAGTTGCTGAAGACGCGATTGCTCATGGAGCAAATCCAAATCATGAAGATCCATATACAAGAAAACAGCATATTTTATTCACAATCACAGAGCCAAATCTTATTCAAAAAATAGAATGGCTTGTTCAACATGGCGCCAATATCAATACAAAAAACTATATAACTCGCGATACTATTCTAGAAACTCTTTTACTTATAGCATCTGTACCTATACTGGAGCGCCTCGTCGCATTAGGCGCTGATATTCAAGTCAAAGATCCAAATGGTGATTCTCTATTACATGAGGCCGCAAAACGCAGCGATGATATTGCATTATTAGAGTTTCTTGTCAGTCATGGAATTCCAATAGATGTAAAAGGATGGGAAAAAGATACACCACTTCATGCAGCCATATTTCATGGAAATCCTACAGCGGTTCGTTGGCTCCTAGAGCATGGCGCAGATGTACATTATAATTCACGAGCGGGTTGGGGGCAAGGATGGGGAGGACACAATTATTTTCATGATTTAGACTTGTTTGGTAAGTGGTTTCCAGATAGAATATCTACGAGCAAAGAAATTGCTGAAGCCCTCTTGGATCATGGTCTTGAATTTCAGCACCTTATTGATGGAACACCTGGGATTCGCCAAATCCAAGTACCACTTTTTAGAGAATTTCTTATAGGTGAATTAGCCAAGAGAGGACAGCGTCGCAATACCGAACAGAAGCTGAGAAATGTTGAGGCTGCTGAAACATTTATGAATGTACGCAGAAGTATCCCTAATGATGTTGGTTCTGACATCATGTCATACCTGACTGGAATAAATCGTCGTAGCATGGGACAGCAGCGAGCTGCCCTAGAAAAACGGGTGAATACTCTTACACGGAGACCTCGCTACACGGCATCTGCACTTGGCGGGGTAAATACGTCTCTGTTCCAAGGTGGAAGACGCCAGAGACGGTATCGTAAAACTCGCCGTGCTTAGAAAATCCGAATTCGTTTCGCAGGTTCCCTGTATAGAGCGTGACTAGGCGTTACATTGAAACATTCATACCAGTCGTCAAATTGGCATACAATGTTATTCACACGCGCAATGGGTGGCGCATGAACATCCATAAAGAGGCTCTGAAGCGCCTTTTCTTTGCGCTCCTTGGTGCGCCAACTCACTGCGAAACTGATAAAAAAGTCGCAGAGTTCCTTGTGACGAGCCTCTCCCTGAATATTTTGTTGGTCCAATCGGCGTTTGAGCGCTGACAGAGCAATATCTACACCACCCAAATCAGCAATATTTTCGCTCAGAGTCAATTCACCATTCAACGTATGCCCAAAATACTTGGTCTCGTTGAACAATTCTATCAAAGCCTTGGCCTTTTTAAGATATCTAGATCTCTCTTTGCGTGACCACCATGGATTGCGATTTCCATGTTCGTCATAATCTTTTCCATCATCGTCAAATGCGTGACAGATTTCATGGCCAATTGTTGCACCAAGTCCGCCGAAATTCCAGCCATCTCCTGCAGCTACATGGAAAAATGGCCAGCGCAACATTCCAGCAGGTAAAATCAGACGATTTCCTTCATTGTAATAATACGCATTGACAGCAAAGACAGCATCGTCCCATTCCAGCGGATTTAATTTTGTATCTATCTTTTTCATGTCGTCTTTGAAATCCAGGTAGCCAAGTTCAAATACATTTTGCAGCAAATTGTCAGGATGCAGCTGAGTTGAATCATCCACAGGAGATTGTTCAGGATATGCTACACCCAAATAAATGCTATCCACCTTTCTTCCTGCTTTTTTCCTGGTTTCAGGAAACAACCATGCAATAGACTCAGCTCTCCGTTTCGCCTCATCTTTGATTTCAGTCGCAATAGATGTGGCCTGCTGCTTTATTTCTTCAGAGACATGTGACTCTAAAAACGCTTCTCCCAAAGATGCCGTCAGCCACTCTTGTGCAAGACGCAAGGCCAATCGTTTTTGGGGAACCTTTTCACGCTGACCACGAAGACGATGGCCAAACAGTTCAAATTCCATATCGTCAAATGGTGGAGGTAAAATAGGCAGCGCATGAAGCAGCGTTTGTCCAGCAAACAGCATTTTCCAAGTGTCAATTGTAAACGTACGAAAGCAGCGATTTACATAGGAAATATAACTTTTGCTGAGAATCAAACATTTTTGTGTATTAAACTGCGATGGGCTCCATCCCATGCTAGACTTCATAAGAGTATCCCAGGGAATCGCTGAAAACTGAGATTTTAGCTGACTTCCTGTAAATACAAGTTCATTGTCGTCTCTACTCTTTATAATTTCAGCTGCTGTTACTGTTTCCAGACCAATAAGACGATCCAGTCCCTCAATATGAAATGTTTTACCCAATTGTTTCAACAATTTTCCATATGCTACAATTGTACGCTGCTTGGATGGACTATCAATATGATAATAGTGTAAATCTGGAAGGCCTAAATTTCCATATGCAATCGTAAATCGCAAAACATCGCTTTTGGATTCCATAGGAGATACAATAAACATCAAGAGTGTAGGTATACCATGTTTCAGCAAATCGGCCATTGTAGATGCGACATCATCTAAATTACGAATACACTGATACGAAGATAAGAGTCGTTCCACAAAGTCAATATTGTTCTTTTGATTCGGCGTATTCAGTGCGGATTCTGCAAGTGTTCCAAGCAAATAGGTTGTAGGAGGTAATGATTTGTTGGATTTTTGCCGAACTTGCATGCGTGCATCTGTCAAAATCCGCATAAGCTCTTCATTCACAATATCTTCTATTTCTTCACTGACTCCATAGCTACTTAAATACGGCGGCATCTTCACGTGTCGTAACCAGTTTCCATTCACAAACTTGTAGAAATCATTCCCTGGTTGAATGGTTGTCTGTGGGGGTGGAAGAGTTGGTTTTAAAGGAACGTCATTCATCCCTCTCCTAGTAAGACCGGGTCAAAATAGCACTTGACCGTCGGGCACACTTGGTCTAAAGGGTAATAAAACTACCACGTAGAATGGAATCTCTTGACTCTCTGTTTCATGTTGTGCGCAACCGTCCTCTGCCGAAGGAACCTCTGTCATTTTTCCAGTACAAGCAGGGCAACCGCCTATTTCTGACCGTGACGGATTCCACAGATGTCTGGGAGGATGATCTGATCATCGCTGAGCGTCTGTTTGCGGATATGGTTGTCTTGCCCTTTGTCAAGGGATCCGCTGGAGCTGACCATACTGCGATGATGTCTCAGGTACAGGATATTCTGAAGCAGCGGATGAAGTATCCTAATGTAAAGGATGACCCTCGTTTGGAGAAGATTGCCAAAACGTGGGTGCTTGGCAATAAGGTACGTGTTGGACCTCCTGCTGATTCCATTCTTGGAGTATCTGAAAACAGTGCAGCAGAGTGTCTGGCTTCTGTATTCAAAGAGGTCAAGTCTGAAGACTCTGTAATTCACTTTATGAAGGTGGAGGTCAATGGCGGCGCGGAGCGCCAGTTTGTGTACAAACTGTTGGACAATGGTTTTCGCCCGAGCCTTCTGCTTGTACGTTGGTCTCATGATGTAGATGACAATGTGCCTACTGCACACTGTGTGGGCCATCTTCTCAATTCAGGATACTGTCTAGTTTCCGTTCATGAGGGGTATTCTCTATATCACTTTAATGACCAGGTGCTATATGACATTTGCAGCATGAAAGTTCCCAGTCTGAAGAATCCGATCATGGACAGTCTACTGAAGGCGGCATCCGAATTCCAGGACACGCAAAACACATCAGAAGGAAAAAATTGACTCCACATTTCTCACTCATACATAGCACAAGAGAGATGAACAACACCTACATCCCTGAACGCCTACGTGAGCCGATCCCGCTGGTGAGCCACCTCCCTGGGATTGACCCAAACGCCAAGTACACCTACAAGAACGTCTTCTTCGGCGCTGACCGCGAGTATGCGGATGATGAGGGCTGGATCAAGGTGACCCGTCACAAGCGCCCCAACAAGAACCGCAAGAAGAAGTCTCAGGAGTAGATTCAGGGAATTCACTCATGAAAAAAGGTTATTTTTTACATGGCAATTTATTTACTGACGCCAGTGATTGCCACAGTTGATACAGTTGATGAACTTGGTCATAGGTTCATCCGCTGAACGTGTCTGCATCTCATAGAAGGTACACTCACGCTTGTGGCAACGACCGCACTTGAACATATCTGTGACCATCGCACGATTGCCTTCCAGCTGACGCTGCTCACGAAGTTGCTGCTGTTCACGGAGATTTGCATAGAGTGTGGGAGAATAGTCCATGACATTTAGCGTTGTAAATGTACTCATGGTGATATCCTTTTTTATAAGTTTTTGAAGAAGTGTTGATGCATTCTGAACATAAGATTTCGGATCCAAGTTGCTCACAATACGACGCACAACCATTTGATAGAGGCTCTGAAACAGGGAATTCTCAAAGTGTTTGAAGACCTGACGCTGAGTTGACTCCTTGAATGCAATCGTGAGAATTGCTTGTTCCAGTTCTGCCAGGAACTTTTTTGTGCAAGACGGTCCGAGAAACTTGGTCAATAGAGCAAGTGTCTGCTGACGAGCAAATGCCTCTTGTCCAGAAGCACTTGCTAGGGGTACAACCTGATCTAGTTCTACAAGGGTAGTCTTACGCAGAAGAGCTTGCTGCTTTGCACGACCTGTCTGCTGATTTGCTGCAACTGTCTTGGCCGCCTTTTTCTTCGGTGCAGCCTTTTTCGCCACAATAGTTCCTTCGTCGTCATCAACTTCTTCTTCATCAGCTTCTACTTCATCCTCTTCATCCTCTTCTTCTACTTCATCCTCTTCATCCTCTTCCTCATCTTCAGGAACTCCTTCTTCCTCTGCTGCCTTTTTCTTCTTCTTTGCAGCAATTTCTTCTTCAGTTTCTTCCTCTTCAACCTCTTCAACCTCATCCTCTTCCTCCTCATCTTCATCATCCTCCTCATCTAGATCCTCAAATCCACCAAACGCCTTCTGGTAGAATTTCTCATACTCGTCTGGACCAAAGTTGACAGGAGCAGACCATGCATCTTTACTCGCAATCAGCACAATATCTCCAAAGTATAGAGTCTGATCTAGCGGAGGAGGCAGATCATGCTTATTCTCCGTACCCGCTTTACCTTCATCATAACCAAACAGGGTCAGAGTTAGTTTCTCATACGGATACGAACCAAGAATGGAAATCTCAGTCTTTTTCTTGACAAGTTTCTGAATATGATCTAGCGTCAAGGGCTCCGTTTCTTTAGAGTCCTTGAGCTTGATCTTCTTCGTCTCACCCTTGGCCGTAAGGAGTACACCGTATACAGGGGGCATTCTGATGTCTACCCGCACTACTCGCTTAAATGCGGATCAATTTTTACTTGTAGGAATGACTGCTCTTCTACGCGTCTATTGGAATCGCAAGAGACGTGAAGAAGAAGGTGGTACACCCATTTCAGTAGATCGTTGTGATGGTGGCTGGTGGTATAGTCAACAACTAGGTTCTACACGTGAATGTGTAGAAGTGCTTACAAGGATTCCTCTTCCTTCTGGGGGGATGGTTGAGATTCTTCGCCCACTTCACGAGAATCTTCTTGAATCGTCGCCATGGGTTGAGCATCAGGCTTGGACTCAGGTTCGGGCTCAGAGACAGACGGTACTTCTTCAACGGGAGGGGGAGGACTTTGCATGTCTTTCTCTTCCGGCTTTGGCGATGGAGGCAGCGCAGGAGCAGGGGCGGGAGCAGCGGGCTCAGAAACAGGGACAGTCTCATTCTCTTTGGGAGAATATACTATCACGGGCTCAAGCACCTTGGGTAGCACAGGAGCTGGCTTCCCTGCGCACTGAAATGCAAGACGCACTAGCGACCAGCATGTCTTCTTCGCTTTTCCAAGGTCCAACTCACCACGCGCAGCCTTCACGGCAACATCAATCACGTCAGGAAGAGTCTCTCTCGCAAACTCGCCCGCAAGTTGGACACGCTTCTCAAACGCAACCTTCTCGTCACCAGAGAGGCCCGCAGCGACCTCAGAAACAACGCGCTTCAGAGCCACCTGGACAACCGAAACAACCAGCTCCTTCTTTGCAGGGCCGCTCAACCCTGCAATCCGGTTCACTTTGCTCGCCAACAGACCTCCCAACTGAACAACCTCCCCGAAAGTCACCTCACCGTCCTCAAGGACAGCAAACGCAGCATTGACAAGTTCATCAAATAACTCCTTACCCGCTGCCTCTGCGGGAGTTGGCGCTGACATGGTTCTACTAAAGCATTCGGAAAAGTGGCGACATGTATTTTTGAGCACAACTTCAGATGTGGGTTAGACTTGTTCTGGGATTCCTTCTGGCAGTCGCTGCTTTTTTCATCGTTCGCTACTTTAATGTAGAGCCTTATGCGAATTACGCAGAAGTTGTTTCTACGCCTGGCTCTGGACCGCTAAAGCGTGAGCCTCGTCCTCGTGGTAATATGGCTGTCAGCGCTGGTGGACCCAACTCACCAAATGTTGCAGCACCTCCAAATATGCCTCCTGTCCGTGTCCCTGCTCCAGGTGCCGCGGATCCGTATGCTGTGACAACAGAGGCTGCAGATGCTCCTGAGAATCTGCGTCATCCTGAGCGCAGCTTTGGTCCTGGTGTAGAACCTGCTGATAATTCCATCGGTGAATCTGCAGGACTTGCGGGGTCTCCTGCCATGAGCGCCCAAGCATTCCAGCAATTCAGCCCTGAACAGGTAACAAGCGGTGGTGCCTTTTTCGGAAC
>JACCDZ011094684.1_pt1 | contig 21263 bp, 17 predicted proteins | sample 7449551 | NCBI WGS metagenome assembly JACCDZ01 (sample SAMN15323452, study PRJNA562643) | freshwater metagenome | isolation source: river surface water | place: USA:Blue River Watershed | collected 2017-08-18
AAACCCGCCTGCTGACAGCTGTCAGCGTTCTCCTGTGCATCTTCCTCGGCTTGACCGGCGTGGTGCTCGACCGTGCGTTTCGCAGTAGTGTCGAGGCAGGCGTCGCCGAGCAATTGCAGGTGCAGATTTACGTGCTGCTTTCTGCGGTTGAAGAGGAACGGGGCCAGTTCTATTTTCTACAGGATTTGCGCGAACCGCGTTTCTCGCAGCTCAATTCGGGCCTCTATGGATTGGTCAGCAGCCCGTTGACGGGCGAGGTATTGCGCACGCCCTCCGCGCTGGAACTTGAGTTCTCGGACTTCGCGGATCTGTTGCAGAATCTCGGGCGCGGAGAGAGTTTCTTTACGCGTGCGGTGACCGCAGAGGGACAGGAGTATTTTGTTTCCAGCTATGGCGTGGTCTGGGAAAATGGTGAGGATCAGTACAATTTCTCTGTGCTCGAATCCACCGGCACTTATCTCGCTGAGGTCAACAAGTTCCGTACCAGCCTGTGGTCTTGGCTGGGTGGCGTGGCAATTCTGCTGTTGATTCTGCAGCTGCTTCTGCTGCGCTGGGGATTATCACCCCTGAGGCGCCTTGCCATCGACCTGAAGAGCATCGAGAGCGGAGCGAGCGAGGAGCTAACGGAGCGCTATCCGCGCGAACTGCGAGCCGTCACCGCAAACCTGAACCTTCTGATCAAGAGCGAACGCAAGCAACAGCAGCGTTATCGCGAGACGCTCGGCGATCTCGCGCACAGTCTCAAAACCCCGTTGGCTGTTATCGCGGGCGTCATGCAGGCCCTGCGTGATGCGCGCTCTGGCGATTCCGCGAACGTCGCCGAAGAAGGTGTGGGCGAGCAATTTCGCACCGTCGATGAACAACTGGAGCGCATGAATCAGATCGTGGGGTATCAGTTGCAGCGCGCAGTCAAATCGAATGGCACGACCGCCCTTGCGAGGCGCGTTGTGGTCGCCGAAGCGGCCGGCAAGGTATTGCGTGCTCTCGACAAGGTCTATGTCGACAAAGCGATGCGGACCGAGTGCCGGATCGACACGGGCATTGTCTTTCTTGGCGATGAACGGGATCTGATGGAGGTGTTGGGCAACGTGCTCGACAACGCCTACAAATATGGAGGCACCTGGCTCTCCATCACCGCGACCGCCACGCTCGTGCCAGCGCGTCAGCTCAGCATTGTGGTCGAGGATGATGGTCCGGGCATTTCTGCGGAGCATCAGGATTGGGTGCTGCAGAGGGGCGCCAGGCTGGATACCCTCGCCCGTGGCCAGGGCATCGGACTGGCAGTCGTAACGGATATTGTCACCAGCTACGGCGGACAGATCGAGGTTGGCAGCAGCATGGCCGGTGGTGCCCGCATCCAGCTGGTCTTCAGCAATTTTCAATTGGCGGGAGAGGAGCGGGCGGGGCAATGAGCTGGCAGGGCCTGCTGGGAGAAGACGGTCTGACTGTAGTTAAAAGATCAGCGCCGCTATGCACGAGCAGAGCGTCATCCCAAACAGGAACCATTTGATCGTACTCTGTTTCGCCCGCACGGCGAATTTGACACTCAACCACGCGCCCACCATCGTGCCAGCCGCCAGGATCAAGCCCGGCATCCAGCGCACCTGATCGAAGTAGATGAATACCACCAGCGCTATCAACGTAAAGCCGAGTGAACACACCATCTTCAGGGCGTTGGCCCGCACCAGGTCATAACGTAACCCGCCTGCCAGTGCTGCCAGCAGAATGAATCCCACCCCCGCCTGGACAAAGCCGCCGTAGACTCCCGCCAGCAACAATGTCCACCAGGCGCCTCGACTCTCGTTGACGGAGATGACCGGGGTGCCCTCGGGTGGCGCGATGAAATTGGGGCGTACCAGAATGATCACCGACATGAGGATAATGGTGCCCAGCAGCAGTGGTTTGAGCGCGGAGGCAGGGATTACGGCGGCGGCCAGCGAGCCCAGTACTCCTCCGATCAGGTTGGGAATGAGGATCGGCAGGATAGCGGGCACGTCCAGGCGATCATGCTGCTTGAAGCCGCGAATGCCGACGACACACTGCAATGCAACCGCCACGCGGTTGGTGCCATTGGCAACATCGGCAGGTAAGCCCAGCAGCATCAGCACAGGCAACGTCAGGTTTGATCCCCCCCCTGCAATGGTATTGATGCCGCCAGCAAGAAAGCCCATGGCTGCGAGTACGAAGAGTAAGGGGATGCTGTATTCCATAGGAGCAGTGTAACAAACCGATTCGCAATCTTCTGCTATAAATGGTGATGGGAAAGCATAGCAGCCCGGGAGGGGCGATCGAAAATGCCAAGGATGCGGCAACACCTTACTTCACGAAAGTCCCGTTTGCCAAGGCTGGCTGCCGGGACAACTCTTATCGAAATCCTCGTCGCACTTCTCGTGGTCGCGATTGGTCTGCTGGGTATGGCAGGTCTGCAGACGGTCAGCTTGCGCCAACTGCAGGGCGCCTATCTGCGCTCGCAGGCCGCCATTCTCGGTGGGGACATGCTGGAGAGGGTGCTGGCGAACCGGCAGGGTGCTTTTCTTGGCGCCTATGACGAGGCGGCGGGCGTGCTCAATTCTGGCTGCGAGTCGCAGACAGGATGTGCCGCCGCCGATATGGCCGGTCACGACATTGCCCAGTGGCAGGCCAACTTGCAAAGAATCCTGCCTGTCGGCACTGGCGTCGTCTGCATGGATTCCACTCCACATGATGGTGGGCCCGAGGCAGCTGATTGCGATGGCGTCACGCTGGGTTCTGCGACTGTTCATGCCGTCAAGATCTGGTGGGACGACGATCGTGATGGTGTGGCCGAGAAACGTCTGACCTTGAGTCTGCGGCTCTGATTGGGGGGGGATGAGTATGTCGCTCCAAGCACTCAGGCTCGCCGCTGCTTCGCAGCCCAAATCTCGCCAGGTCGCCGTCGGCGGCTTCTCGCTGATCGAGTTGCTGGTGTCGATGGCAATGGCGTTGACGCTGGCCAACGGTGTGCTGCAGATCTATGTGAGCAGCACTACCCTGGATCGGAATCAGGAGGCTCGGGCGCGGATGTTGGAGAACGGCCGTCTGGCCATTCATCTGCTGGCTGAAGAATTGCGCCTCGCTGGAGCGCTGGGTTGCTTGCCGATGCTGGCCATGGGCGCTGTCACCAGCACGCTCCAGTACGAGCCCGACACGCTGCAGCCAGAGCAGGGTATCCAGGGGTGGGAGGCGACGACATCCAGCGCCAGTCTGAATCAGGTCGTGCAGGCGGATGTTCCGGTTGTCAGCACGTCGGCTGGGCACTGGACGGGCTCCGCAGGCAGTGTGCTGGAAGAAACCTTCGCCATGCCGGACTCCGACATCATGCGCGTCTGGTTCGCTGCAACGACACGGGCGACGCTGGCGGCCAGTTCCGACGCACAAGTCTTGACGTTGCTGGGATCTGGAGCCCCGGAGGTGGCCGCAGGCGATGTGCTGCTGCTCAGCGACTGTCTGCATGCCGACTGGGTGCAGGCTTGTGAGGTAGAAAGCTCTGCGCAGGAAGCTGTCGTCAACGCCATGCCAACGTCGACTTGCTCACCCGGTAACCGGCCTGACAGCATTGTGCAAAGTCGCGTTGGTAGTGAGGTGCTGCGTCTGCAAAGCAGCATCTTCTATGTCGGTAAACGGGGTGATGTGGCCACCAATCTGCCGGCCTTGTTCCGCCGTCCGCTCAATCGTTCGGCGGTGGCGGGGGCGGCGGAAGAGCTTGTCGAAGGGGTTGCCCGCATGCAGTTGCAATTCGGCGTCAATCTGGACGCCGATAGTCTGAACAGCGTGGATGCTTATGTAACGGCGGACCTGGTGCCGGACTGGCAACGCGTCATCAGCGTGCGGATCAATCTGCTGCTGCAGTCGATCGAAGATCATTTGCTTTCCACCCCGCAGGCCTATGAGTTCGACGGCATTTCCTACGACGGCCAGCCGGGCAACGGCAGTTTGCCTCCCGACACCCGGTTGCGGCAGGAATTCTCGACCACAGTGGCTCTGCGAGCGCGGGTGGAGACAGTCGCGGGCGTGTTCGCACCATGAGCCACAACAACCTGCCCGTGCAGCAGCGCGGCGCCATTCTCATTTTCTGCCTGGTCTTTCTGCTGGTGCTGACCCTGATGGGCTCGGCGGGTATGCAGTCTGCAGTGCTGCAGGAGCGCATGGCGGGCAATCTGCTGAGTCACGAAAGCGCCCGTCATGTGGCTGAAGCGACCTTGCGCGAGGCGCAGCAATGGCTTGCTTCACAAGCCATTCGACCGCAGGCGGATAGCGTCGGCAGCGCCGGAGTGTGGTCGCGCGACATTCTGGATCCGGATGGCAGCAACGCGTTGCCTTGGTGGGAAGAGCCGGATTGTCTTGGAGCCGATTGGTGGCAGAGGCACACAATTGAAGGCCGCGAGGTTCAACCCCCTGCGCAGTCATACTTTCTCATCGAGGAGTTTGCGCATGTCGTCGACACTCAGCTCTACAGTTACAGGATCACGGTGCGCGGCACGGGGTCGGCGGGGTCGATCGCCACACTGCTGCAGACGGTCGTTGTCAGGAGTTTTGCGAATGATTGATGCAGCCAGGGATGTGCTGAGGGGTTTCACGCTGCTTGAGCTGCTGATCGTCGTTGCCATTCTGGGTTTGCTCACGGCCATCGCATTGCCGGGCTATCAGCGGAGCGTGCTGGTCGGAGGCCGGGCTGAGGGGCGCGCCTTGCTCTTGCAAGTCGCGGCCAATCAGGAGCGCTACTATGCCGATCACCTCGTTTACTCTGGCAATGCCGATCCCTTTGCCACGCCGGCAAGTGCCATGCTGACGTCAGTGGGTGGTCTCTACCGCGTCAGCGTGACGAGCTGTCCGGGCGGTGACATTGAACACTGTTTTGTCGCCACGGCCGTGCCTTTGGGGCGACAAACCGCCGACACCTGTCAGTCCATGTCCGTTACCCACACCGGACTCACAAGTGCTTCCGGCGATACTGTGGCGGAGTGCTGGCATTGAGTGGCTGGGCAGCGTCGATTATTAAAGTTGGCAGGTGAGCGGACTGCCGCCACTGTCCTCGCGGATGCCATCTCCGTTACTGTCGACGGCATAGCGAGCGCGGCCTGTACTGTTGACGATCAGTTGCAGCGCAGCGCGGGGGTCGCCGTCCTGTGGGCAATACAGGAAGTTGCCGCTCTGATAGCGCATGAAGCCGGTTGCCTCCATTTGCAGATACTGCCGGTTCTGAAAGGCGCGCCATGCAATGGTTCCCTGCAGCCCGGGGGTGAGCTGACTGCGGAGCAGCAAGTCGTCCTGATTGATCAGCCGGTCGGCATTCCTGTCGGTAAAGACGATGCTGCCCTCGCTCCAGGTGCCTGAGCAAGTGCGTCCGTCAGAGGAGCGACAAAAAGTCACCGTCTGGCCATAGCTGGCGGCGCTGGCGCGGGCCAGCGCCAGATGTTCGGCCAGTGTCCGCAATGTCGTCTCACCTTGCTTCTGTTCCGTGAGCGCCTGCAGGCCAGGAGCGGCGAGCCCGGAAAGGATGCCGATAATGGCTAAAGTAGTCATGATTTCAGTGAGCGTGAACCCCTGGTGATGTACGAGAAGGCCAGAGAAGAATCCATCGTTGACGCCGGCGAAGCGAGACATGACTGACACCTCCTTGTGTTACAGTTGCCCACCTCAAGTCTAGACCACGCGCCGCGATTGCGCTCGCCTCGGAGCGTCGAGAAGTCGGTGCTGCCGGAGTGGTTCTGAAGACATATTGCAGGAGAGAACGGCAGGCAAATGAGTGAATTTGTGATCATAGGGGGCGGCGTCATCGGTCTCCTGGTGGCGCGCGAGCTTGCGGCCGCGGGCGCGGAAGTCACACTGGTGGAACAGGGAGGCTGTTGCCGTGAGTCGTCATGGGCGGGCGGTGGGATAGTCTCACCACTCTATCCCTGGCGCTATTCGCCGGCCGTCACGGCGCTGGCATCGCACGCACAACAGGCCTATCCGCAGCTCGTGATGCAGCTGCTGGATGAAACGGGCATCGATCCGGAATTCGAGCGTACCGGCTTGTTGATGCTTGATGCCAGGGACGAACAGGAAGCGCTGCAATGGGCGGCGACCAACGGCAAGGCGCTGCACGCGGTAGGCCCATCCTTCATTTATGACCGGGAGGCGGGGCTGGCGCCCGGCTTTGGCCGAGGGTTGTGGATGCCCGATATCGCCAATATCCGCAATCCACGCCTGGGGCAGGCACTGCTGAGCAGCCTGAGGCGGAATCCTCTCACTCGGATCAGAGAGCACACCCGGGTTTTATCACTGCATGCCAGCACAACCAGCACCAGCGGCGGGCAGAGAGTGTCTCACGTTGAGGTCCTGTGCGAGGGCATGGTGGAACAGATTTGCGCTGAGCAAGTCATCATCACGGCGGGCGCCTGGTCGGGCGGACTTCTGGAGACGCTGGACGTGTCGCTGCCGGTCGTGCCCGTCAAGGGGCAGATGCTGTTGTTCCGACCTCCGCGACGCTTGATCGATACGATAGTCCTGACTGATGGGCGTTATCTGATTCCTCGCCGCGACAATTATCTGCTGATGGGCAGCACGCTGGAGCATACCGCCTTCGACAAATCCACCACCGATGAGGCGCTGCAAAGTCTGCGTCGCAGTGCCGAGGCGTTGTTGCCAGCGCTGGCGGAGTGTCGAGTGGAGCGCCAGTGGGCAGGTCTGCGGCCGGGGGCTCCGGATGGCGTACCATTCATTGGGAGAGTGCCAGGAATCGACAATGTTTATGTCAATGCGGGGCAGTATCGCAATGGTCTGGTCCTTGCTCCGGCATCGGCACAATTGCTGGCCGATATCGTGCTGGGGCGAAGTCCGTCTGTTGACCCGGGTCCATACGACCCAATCTTGCGGAGCGCCTCTACTCCATGTTGAGTTTTTTCATCCGATAACGCAGTGATCGAAAGCTCATTCCGAGTCGCTGTGCTGCCGCTGTCTTGTTCCAGCGCGACTCTTCCAGCGCCTGCTCGATGGCCTTACGCTCAATGGTTTCAAGATGATTTTCGAGAGAGAAGCCCTCGCCGCGCGGGAGGCTGAACGTCGTCTCCATCTCCACTGTCGGCACCAAGGGTGACTGTGCGTGCGTCAGGGGCGCAGGGACCGCAGTGCCATTTTGGATATCCAGATTCTGCACGGACACGACGCCGTTCTCACACAAAGTCACAGCGCGCTGCAAAATATTTTCAAGCTCTCGGATGTTGCCCGGAAACGCATATTCGCTCAGCGCCTGGAGAGCCTCGGCGCTGAGCGAGGGCACAAGGCTGATATGGTTGTCTTCGGCAATCCGCAGCAGAATTTCTCTGCTAAGTTCAGCGATGTCGTCCCTGCGCTGTCGCAGGCTCGGAACATTCAGCTCGATGACATTGATTCGGTAATAGAGATCCTGGCGAAAATTGCGGCGGCTGACCTCCTCCGCAAGATTCTTGTGGCTGGCACTCAGAATGCGCACATCAGTTGGAATTTCCGTTTGCGAGCCCACAGGGCGCACCGACTTTTCTTGAATGACACGCAGGAGTTTCACCTGCATGTGCAGCGGCAGATCGGCGACCTCATCCAGAAACAACGAGCCGCCTCTTGCGGCCTGAAACAACCCGATCTTGTCCTTGTCTGCTCCCGTGAAGCTGCCCCTGACATGTCCGAACAGTTCGCTCTCCATCAGCTCTGAAGGAATCGCTCCGCAGTTCACCGCAACAAAGGGGCCGTCTGCGCGCGCGCTTTGATTGTGGATGGAGCGTGCGGCCAACTCCTTGCCACTGCCAGACTCGCCATGGATGAACACAGGTGCCTGGCTGCGGGAGAGGCGCGCAATTTGTTCGCGTAAATTGCGGATGGTTGTTGAATTGCCGGTTATATTGACTTCTCTAGTGGTTTTCGCCGCTGCTCCCAGTGGAGCCTGCGATTGCAATGACAGCTTCAACGCTGAATTCACCAGATCCCGCAATTTTTGCAGGTCAACGGGTTTGGAGACGAAGTCGAATGCTCCAGCCTTCAACGCGCGTATGGCAGTCTCGGTATTTCCGTGAGCGGTGATGACCGCCACGGGCATATGGCTGTAAAAGCGCTGAATATGTTCGACGAGGTCCAGTCCATCACCGTCAGGAAGTTTCATGTCTGTGAGACAGAGGCTGAATTTTCTCTTCAGCAGAAGCTCATTGGCGCTGCTCAGATTGCTCGCACTTTCGGTGATGAGAGACATTCGCCCCAGAGTGATTTCGAGCAACTCGCGAATATCGGGCTCATCATCAACAATCAGCACACTGCCAGTCATAAGGGTTCCAATAAGGGGGGATTACGCGGGAATTTTTCAATCCATATTTCTGTCGGCGTGCGGGAAATGGATAGTGAAGCAACTCTTGCCTGTACTGGTTCTGCGGTAGGAAAGCTGGGCCTGATTAGCTTCGCACAGTTCCTTGGAGATATAAAGTCCCAGCCCGGTGCCGTTGGGGTCGGTGGTGTAGAACGGTTCGAAGAGATGTTCCTCGGCCTCTGCCGAGACACCCGGTCCCTCATCAATCACATGTAATACTGGCGTGGACAGCTCGGCATTGCGTCCGAGTCCACCCGTGATTTGCAAAGTGGCCTTGCCCGTACCCTGTTCACTGTAGCGCAGACCGTTTTCCACGAGATTAGTCAGAATCTGCTCGAACTGGCTTGTAATGACGCGGACCTCAGTCGAGCGCGGAACTATGTCGATGGAGATTCTGCCGTTCAGCATATGAGATTCACAGTAGCTGTCTACGAAGCGGGTCAGCCAGTCGAACAGATTGATTCTCTCACTGCCTTCCTGCTTGTGTCGGGACATATGCAGGACATCGTCGATAATCCGATTGACCCTGCTGCAGTGATTGAGAATGATCTCAAGCAGACGTCGGTCAGATTGCTGTAGTCCCTCGGACTCCTGAAGTAATTGACTCGCATGACTGATGGCTCCCAGAGGATTGCGAATCTCATGGGCAATACTGGCTGTCAGGCGCCCCAGCGACGCCAGCTTCATTTGCCGTACACGCTGGATAATCTGCGTACTGTCCTCCAGAAAAATGACAACATTGGATTCGGAAGCGGGGTTCAAATAAGCAAAGCTGGCCTGCAGTGGCGGGGCGGCGGTGGTGATGGCAAAGGTGGGAACGCGTCGGCTCGGTCTGCTCCTCCATGACAGCAGATGCTGCTGAAGAACGGACGGCAGCGCTTTTTGCACTGTGACATTGTCGCTGCGGACTCTGCTGACTTCTGTGCCGCCTGGCGCCAGCATCTCAATCGCTGCGTCATTCGCCGTCAACACGTTGGCATGGGCATCCACCACGACTATCCCTGTGCGCATGCGCTGAATGACCAGCTGGTTCAGTTGCTCCAGATTGACGATGCTGGTGGCCTGTTCGGCTGCCAGCAGAGCACTGCGGCGCATGCGGTCGCTCAACGACTGCAGATACAGGGATGTGGCAAACAGCAGTATTCCCAACAGACCTGCCTGCATGTATTGGTTGGCGACCACGTCCGAGCTGAAGCTGAGGTAGACCTCTGCATAGATGGTGGCAATGCTCGCGATGGCGGCAAGGAAAGTACTCATGCGACCGAAGATCAGTATGCTGCCAGCGGCGATGGTCACCAGATGCAAAAGGCCGAGTCCACTGACCATTCCCCCGCAGCTGTAGGCAATCAGAGCGATGGCCAGAATGTCCGCAATAAAAACCGAGCTAAGCAGGCTCTGCATTGCGCTGACATCCTGGGCCGGCCTGGCCAGGATGATCACCAGCACACTGAAGATTCCGTAAGCAATCAGAATATCCTGGAAGAGGTCGGAATCATGACTGCCCAATTGGGTCGTAGTTGGACTGGTCAGAAAAGTGGCCATCAATACGAGTGCGAGAATGACCCGATAGATATTGTAGATCTGCAGAATTCGATGATTCTGGTCTGACTGGGTGCTGGCATCCATGGTGATTGGGTTTTTCCGGCCCGGAGATTTCTTGCTGCGAAGTTCCAGGCGAGGTGATTTGCGTTTTGCTTAAGCGGTTTGTTTGTCGGACAATATCGCACTTGTTTGACAATAGCCATAAGTGCCTTTCGGGCAAATGGGGAGTGTAATGCCAGGGCGTTTAACCGTTGTTATGGCCCAGCTGAATTTGCTGGTAGGGGATATCAAAGGCAACACGGAACGGGTGATTGCTGCTGCGCAACAGGCCATCGTCGAGCACGCTGCCGACATTATTGCCTTCCCGGAACTGACACTGACCAGCTATTCCCCTGAGGATCTGCTGCTGCGGCCAAGCCTGCAGACTCGCATCGACAAAGCCTTGCAGCGCCTGCTCTCAGCGCGATTGCCTGTGCATATGCTGATCGGATATCCGCTGCACGAGGATGGCTGCCTCTACAACGCCGTCTCTCTGATCAAAGGACATGAGATCCTCGCCACCTACCGCAAGCAATGCCTGCCCAATTACCAGGTGTTTGATGAGCGCCGCTATTTTTCTCCGGGCCATGCGCCATGCGTGGTGAATATCAATGGTGTCGCCGTGGCTATGACGATCTGCGAAGACATGTGGGAAGAGGGGCCGACACGTCAGGCCGCCGAGGCTGGGGCGAGTCTGCTCATCAATATCAACGCCTCACCCTTTCACCGCAACAAGGGGTCCGAACGGGCAGCGCTACTGCGGAAGCGGGCACAGCAGGCAGGGGTTCCCATTGTGTACGTCAACCTCGTGGGTGGGCAGGATGAGCTGGTATTTGACGGTTCCTCCATGGCCGTCAATGCGCAAGGCGAGTGTTGCGTTCAGGCCCCCTCATTTCAGGAGGGTCTGTATCCTGTGCATTTTGAGCTTCATCCGGGCGCGGCAAGACAGTCACCTTTGAGCGTCACGAGCGGGACACTCGCGACAGCGGACAGCACAGAGGCAGGCCTGTACAAGGCGCTGGTACTGGGTGTGCGCGACTACGTCAACAAGAACGGATTCAAAGGAGTGGTGCTCGGACTTTCCGGTGGCATCGACTCGGCTCTGACGCTGGTCATTGCAGCCGATGCGTTGGGAGCCGATCGCGTGCAGGCGGTCATGATGCCGTTCACTTACACCTCGCAACTCAGTCTCGATGAAGCCCGCAGACAGGCCGACAGGCTAGGTATCCGCTACAGCGTTATACCGATCAACGATGCTTATCAGAGCTTCACGGCTGCCCTTGAAGATGAATTTGCAGACCTGCCCGTGGATGTCACAGAGCAGAATATCCAGGCGCGCTGCCGGGGTGTTTTGCTGATGGCGATATCCAACAAGAAGGGCGTGTTGGTCTTGACCACGGGCAACAAGAGCGAGATTGCAGTCGGTTACTGCACGCTTTATGGCGACATGGCAGGGGGGTTCGATGTATTGAAGGACGTCCCCAAGACGGTGGTCTACCGACTCTGTGAGTACCGTAATGCGCAAGCCGACGCGCTGGAGAACCCCGTCATACCAAAGGCCGTCATCGACCGTCCGCCTTCTGCTGAATTGGCTCCGGGACAGGTGGATCAGGACAACCTGCCACCTTATGATGAGCTCGACGCCATTCTTGAGTTGTATGTGGAACAGGATTGCAGTGCCAGCGACATCATTGCCAGAGGTTTTGCCGAGGCCACTGTTAGACGCGTATTGCGTCTGGTAGACCTCAATGAGTACAAGCGTCGGCAGGGGCCTATCGGGGTTCGGCTTACGCAACGCGGGTTCGGGCGAGATCGCCGCTATCCGATTACGTCCGGCTGGGAGCTCGGCGATTGAGGTGATTACTCTGATTGCCCCGCTTCCGCAAAAGACAGACAGACAATCAAACAGGTGAACCATTGAAACAGCACATCATCGCAACTCTGAACGATTCCCACAGCTATCTGCAGCGCTTCATGGCGGCTGACGCCAACATTGCGAGTATCGAGGCTGCCGCCAGCGTTCTGATCGAAGCGCTGCGGGCAGGCAATGCCATCTACAGCTGTGGTAACGGGGGTTCCATGAGCGACGCAATGCATTTTGCCGAGGAATTGACGGGGCGCTATCGCCAGAATCGACGCGGATTGGCGGCGACGGCTATCAGCGACGCGGGCCACATCAGTTGCGTGGCAAATGACTTCGGCTACGAGTACATATTCTCCCGTTATCTGGAAGCTCGTGGCCGCAAAGGCGATTGTCTGCTGGCCATCAGTACCAGCGGCAGCAGTCGTAATGTGATCAAGGCGGCTGAGTTTGCGCGGGCCAACGGCATGCCGGTGATCAGCCTGACGGGAGCGGCAGGCTCAGTGCTGGGTGCACTGGCCACAGTGGATATAAGCGCAGGGAAGAGTGAGTTTGCCGATCGCGTCCAGGAAGTCCACATCAAGATCATCCATATCCTGATCGAGCTGATTGAACGCGAGTTCTGTCCGGAAAACTACTAACCGAAAATCCCGAACGTGAGGATACTGAGCAGCGAACGCTGAGCGGGCGGTGGCTCGTCCATGACGGGATTCTCTGGTCGGAACGGCCTGGTGGTCGGGGCCAGAGGAGTGTTATCGACGTTGTCCCCCAGCAGGCCGAAGGATACGGTGTAGAGAATAGAAGGGTTGGTGACATCGCTGCGCACGATGAAATTGCCGTTATCGTCCAGAGAAGGATGATCCGGGAAATTCTGTTTGAGCAGTGCGAGTGAGGTGCCAGCCAGATCGTCAAGGCCCATGCGCAGATAGGCTTCTACCATGATGGCCATACCATCTGACACCAATGGGCTGCCCTGGAAATTTTCCACCACGTAACGGCCGCGGTTCAGCGCGGCGACATAGGCGCGGCGCTCCAGATAATAAGTTCCTACGTGGATTTCGTAGGTGGCCAGCAGATTGCGGAGGTAAATCATGCGGGCACGTGCATCGGCTGCATAGTCGCTGTCCGGATAGAGGGCGAGCAGCATGGAGAATTCGGCAAAGGCATCGCGTGCGCGCCCCGGATCACGCTTGGCGGGATCGGTTGGCAGGAAGCGGCTCATGAATCCGGAGTCTTCGGCGAAGGACGCCATCCCCTTCATGTAGTATGCGTAATCGACACTGGGGTTATCAGGGTTCAGGCGGATAAAGCGGTCTGCTGCCGTGCGGGCAGCCTCCAGGTCCAGGTTGTTGAAGTAGGCAAAGATCAACTCCAGCTGGCCTTGCGCTGCATAGCGACCAAAAGGGAAACGTGACTCCAGCGCCTGATAAGTATTGATCGCTGCGCGGTAGTTGCGAGCGTTCAGTTGTCGTTGTGCTGTGACATAAAACTGTTCTTCAGTCGTCAGTCCCTCGAACTCGTCGCGCTCTTCGCCATCGAATATCGAGCAGGACACAATGGCCAGGCAAAGCGTCATCAGGATCAGAATTCTCACGCGACCACAACCTCTTCGATACCTGTCCGTCAGCTTGGGAAAACAGGAAAATAGTAAATTCAACTGGAAATTAGCGGTTATAATGCGCCCGCCCGAGCGAAGCCGTATTTAACCACAGCATTCCCGGTAAACCAAAGTTATGCTGTATTTTTCTAATTAGAGTACAAAAATTTGAGTACGAAGATTTCACTGCAGGCGCAAGTTCCCGACCCCCTTTCCGGGCAAAGACTGGATCAGGTGGCCGCTGGGCTGTTTCCGGAATACTCACGCGGCCGACTGCAAAACTGGATCAAGGAGGGCAATCTGCTGGTCAATGGCAAGGTGTTGCGCTCCAAGGACAAGATTTATGCGGGGGATCGACTGTCGCTGGAGACCGAGCTGGTTGCGGATGAGACCTGGGTGGCGGAGCCCACCGAATTGAATATTGTTTACGAAGACGACGATGTGCTGGTGATCGACAAGCCCGTCAACACAGTCGTGCATCCTGCTGCCGGCAACCGTTCTGGCACCTTGCTGAACGGCCTGCTGCATTACTGCCCGCAGCTTAGCGAGATCCCGCGTGCGGGAATCGTGCATCGACTCGACAAGGACACCTCCGGACTGATGGTGGTGGCCAAGACTCTTCAGGCACATCGCATCCTTGTCAAACAGTTGCAGCGTCGCGAAGTCGAGCGCGAATACGAGGCGGTGGTGATTGGCGTGATGACGGCGGGCGGCACAGTTGACCTGCCGCTCGGCAGACATCCCGTCCACCGTCAGAAGCGTGCGGTGATCGAGAATGGCAAGGAAGCAGTGACGCATTACCGAGTGTTGAACCGCTATCGCTCGCATACGCACATACGCGTGAAGCTGGAAACAGGGCGGACTCATCAGATTCGGGTGCATATGAGCCATATCCGCTATCCGCTGGTTGGTGATCCGCTTTACGGCGGCCGTCTGCAAATCCCCAAAGGTTGCAGCGGTGCGCTCGCGAAAGTGTTGAAGAATTTTGACAGACAGGCGTTGCACGCCCGCCGGCTCGGTTTCATACACCCGCAAACTGGCGAGATGGTCAGTTGGGAATCCGAATTGCCAGCGGACATGCAGGAGTTGCTGGCGGCCCTGCAGGCCGATATGTAATTCTGCTCTTGAATCCACCTGAAGACGAAAAGGCAGGCCATGACCCTCGCCAGCAAACGGATCGGAAAACTAGTGCCGATTGTCCCCCAATGGGACGTTCCGGCGACTGTGATGGCCCTGGTCACCACTCGCAGCGGTGGCATCAGCCAACCTCCTTTTGACTCCTTCAACCTCGCCCGACACGTCAAGGACAACGCCGCCGCTGTTCAGGCCAACAGGGCACTGTTGCAGGGGGTGCTGGGTGAGAATATTTATCTGCAATGGCTCGAACAGGTGCATGGCACACAGGTTGTGCATGCCGAGCGAGGCGCTGGTGAGTGTCCAGGCGATGCCGTCTACATTGATACTCCGGGGCTCGCGGGAGTGGTGCTGACGGCAGACTGTCTGCCGGTGTTCTTCGCGGCTCGCGGTGGTGGCAGTGTGGCTGTCGCGCACGCCGGCTGGCGCGGGCTCGCTGATGGCATTCTCGAACGAACCCTGGCTTGTTTTCCAGTGCCAGCCAGTGAGGTCATCGTCTGGATGGGTCCTGCCATTGGCCCCTGCCACTTCGAGGTGGGCGCAGAGGTACGCGACATCTTCCTGAGTTCTGCCGACGACGGACAATTGCGTTCTCGTCTCGACGCTGAAGGTTTTCGACCGACTGCGAATGCCGGCAAATATCTCGCCGATCTTTATGCTCTTGCCAGGCTGAAATTATTGGCCGCAGGTGTTGTTGCGGTTAGTGGTGGCGGCGCTTGCACTTACTGTGATGTTGAGCGCTTCTATTCTTATCGTCGGGACGGTGCTACTGGGCGTATGGCCAGTGTGATCGGTCTGCGCTCAATCTCTTGATCTATGTCCCTGCGCGCAGCAATTTCCGCTGACATACTTGAATTTGCCGGGTCTGGCCGCATCTAAAGCGTCAATCATAGCAAGAGGGTTCTTGTCTCGGGCTGATCGCTATTCGGATCTTTCCAGGTGAACCCTTTCGGGCTAGCGCTCCAGACCAGAAATCAATTCACACACCCTATTTTTCGAGGTGAACATATGCGCATGGATCAATTGACCAGCAAGCTGCAAGCGGCTCTATCTGATGCTCAATCATTGGCTGTCGGCCATGACAACAACTTTATCGAGCCCGTGCACTTGATCGCGGCGCTGCTGGATCAGAAGGGCGGCTCAGTGCGCCCCCTGCTCTCGCAGACAGGGTTCAATATCGCCGATCTGCGTACCCGCCTGCAGCAACTGATCGATCGTCTGCCCAAGGTGCAGGGTAACGCTGGCGATGTCAGTCTCTCCAACGAACTTGGCCGCCTGATGAACCAGGCTGACAAGCTGGCACAGAAGACTGGCGACAAGTTTATTTCCAGCGAGTCAATTGTGCTGGTGGCGATGAGCGACAAGGGTGAACTGGGCAAGCTGCTCAATTCCTACGGCGTGAGTGAGAAGGCGCTGGAGAATGCCATTGCCAATCTGCGTGGTGGCGACAAGGTCACCGATGCGGGGGCAGAAGATTCCTGGCAGGCCCTCTCACGCTTCTGCGTGGATCTCACCGAGCGCGCCGCCAACGGCGAACTCGACCCCGTGATTGGTCGGGACAGTGAGATTCGCCGCACGATACAGGTGCTGCAACGCCGTACCAAGAACAATCCCGTGTTGATCGGCGAGCCTGGTGTTGGCAAGACCGCCATTCTGGAAGGGCTGGCGCAGCGCATCGTCAATGGTGAAGTGCCGGAGGGTTTGAAGGACAAGAAAATTCTGGCGCTGGACATGGGCTCGCTGATCGCGGGTGCCAAGTATCGTGGCGAATTCGAGGAACGTCTGAAGGGCGTGTTGAATGAACTCTCCAAGCAAGAGGGGTCGGTCATCCTCTTTATCGACGAGCTGCACACCATGGTTGGTGCGGGCAAAGCTGAGGGGGCAATGGATGCCGGCAACATGCTTAAACCTGCGCTGGCTCGTGGTGAGTTGCATTGCGTCGGTGCCACAACACTCGATGAGTATCGCAAGTACATTGAAAAGGACGCCGCGCTAGAGCGCCGCTTCCAGAAAGTGCTGGTCGATGAGCCCAACGAGGAAGATACCATTGCCATTTTGCGTGGTCTCAAGGAGCGCTATGAAGTACACCACGGCGTGCAGATTGCCGATGCGGCCATCATTGCTGCCGCGCGCTTGTCCATGCGTTATATCCCCGATCGTCAGCTCCCGGACAAAGCCATCGACTTGATCGACGAGGCTGCGAGTCTGATCCGTATGGAGATAGATTCCAAACCGGAAGAGATGGATCGTTTAGAGCGCCGCCTGATTCAATTGAAAATCGAGCGCGAGGCTCTCAAGAAGGAGGAAGATGAGGCTTCCCGAAAGCGCAAGGAGAAGCTTGCAGACGAGATCAAGAAACTTGAGAAGGAGTTCTCGGATCTTGAGGAAATCTGGAAGGCCGAGAAAGCGTCTGTGCAGGGGGCTCAGTCCATCAAGAGCAATCTGGAGCGTGCTCGTAACGAGCTTGAGCTGGCGCGACGAGCGGGTGATCTGGCACGTATGTCAGAGCTTCAGTACGGCATCATTCCTAACCTGGAGAAGACCCTGGACATGTCGGCACAAGCCGAGATGATGGATATGCGCTTGCTTCGCAACCGGGTGACAGAGGAAGAAATCGCCGAGGTGGTTTCACGCTGGACCGGTATCCCTGTTTCCAAAATGTTGCAAGGCGACAAGCAGAAGCTGCTGGCAATGGAAGATGCGCTGCACAAACGCGTCATCGGGCAACACGAAGCGGTATCTGCAGTGGCCAATGCTGTGCGCCGTTCACGGTCAGGTTTGTCCGACCCGAATCGCCCCAATGGTTCCTTCCTGTTCCTTGGCCCTACAGGGGTGGGCAAGACGGAATTGTGCAAGGCGCTGGCGGAGTTCCTCTTCGATACCGAGGAGGCGATGGTGCGTATCGACATGTCGGAGTTCATGGAGCAGCACTCTGTCGCTCGCCTGATTGGTGCGCCACCCGGTTATGTAGGATATGAAGAAGGCGGATATCTGACAGAGGCTGTGCGTCGTCGTCCTTATTCCGTGCTGTTGCTGGATGAAGTGGAGAAGGCCCATCCTGACGTCTTCAACATTCTGTTGCAGGTGATGGATGATGGGCGTCTCACGGATGGCCATGGTCGTACGGTAGATTTCCGCAATACGGTTATCGTGATGACATCGAACCTTGGATCTGATCGTATACAGGAGATGATGAGCGAAGGCGTGCCCGATGACAGAACCTATGAGCGCGTGAAAGCAGAGGTGCTCTCGGTGGTGGTCCGACACTTCTCTCCAGAGTTTGTAAACAGGATCGATGAAACGGTGGTGTTCCATCCGCTGCTCAAATCACAGATCCGTGGCATCGCCGATATCCAGATCGAGTTACTCAATAAGCGCTTGCACGACAATGATCTGCGTCTCGAAGTCAGTGAAGCGGTACTGGAAAAAATTGCCGACCTCGGTTATGACCCGGTCTACGGCGCCCGTCCATTAAAGCGGGTTATTCAGAATCGTATCGAAAACGCGCTGGCGCAACAGGTGATCAAGGGAGACTACGAGCCTGGCGATTGCATCTACATTGATGTCGAGAATGAGATATTCAGCTTCGGTAAAAAATAAGAGACGCGATCCCTGTGGTCGGTCTGCAGGCCATTTAAACGCTTGACATTGCCACGATTGGTGGGAAAATTGGCAGCGTTTTTGGTTTGCAGACTGATCAGATCAATCCCCCACCCGATCTGCTTCAGTGGTTGTCCGGCAAAAAAATACCGGACACCGCGACTACCCTAGGTGTCAAACAACGTCCACCTTAGGCTCCGCACGTTACCGCGTAGAGAGCCGCCAGGAGTCAACCAGAATTCAGTCGAGTCATGTTTATGCTCGGTAGCTGGTTGGTGTCTCCGAAAATCTATTATCAGTCAGTATGGTCATCGTTGCCTCGTGCAGGCGATTCAATCGCTATTTCGTTGCGTGATGATGGCTCAACAATCGACATGACAGTACAGAGGTTTATTCAAAGTGGAATTATTATCCGGCGGTGAAATGCTCATACGGGCGTTGCACGACGAAGGCGTAGACATGATTTACGGTTATCCTGGTGGTGCCGTGTTGCATATTTACGATGCTCTTTTCAAGCAGGACAAGGTCGAGCATATTCTTGTGCGTCATGAGCAGGCAGCAACTCACGCTGCCGATGGCTATGCGCGCGCGACTGGCAAGCCCGGAGTAGTCCTCGTGACGTCAGGCCCCGGTGCTACCAATGCGATTACTGGTATTGCCACGGCTTTCATGGATTCGATCCCCATGATCGTTATCTCTGGACAGGTGCACAGCTCGCTCATCGGTTCCGATGGCTTTCAGGAAACTGACATGGTCGGTATTTCCCGTCCGATCGTGAAGCATAGTTTCATGGTTCAGAACCCGGAAGACATTCCGATGATCGTCAAGAAGGCCTTCTATATTGCCACGACTGGCAGGCCCGGGCCTGTGGTCATCGACATTCCGAAGGACGTGACGGATCCGACCAAAAAATTCAAGTACCACTATCCTGAGTCGGTCAAGCTGCGTTCTTACTCTGTCCCCAGCAAGGGGCATACAGGTCAGATTAAAAAAGCAGTAGAGATTCTTCTGGCGGCCAAACGTCCCATAATCTACACCGGAGGTGGTGTGGTGCAGGGCAATGGCAGTGACTTGTTGAAGGAATTGGCTCGTCATCTCAATTATCCCGTGACCAACACTTTGATGGGATTGGGTGCGTACCCGGCGACTGATCGTCAGTTCCTCGGCATGCTCGGTATGCACGGTACTTATGAAGCCAACATGGCGATGCATTTCAGCGATGTCGTGTTGGGTATCGGTGCCCGGTTCGATGACCGAGTTACCAACAATATTTCCAAGTTCTGTCCTGGGGCCAAGATTCTGCACGTGGACATCGACCCTGCTGCGATTTCGAAAACAGTGTCGGCCGATGTTCCCATCGTCGGTTCAGTGACCAGTGTGCTTGAGGAAATGCTGGAGCTGATCAAGCAGTCAGACTCTCGCATCGACACTCAGTCCTTGGATCTGTGGTGGCAACAAATCGAAGGTTGGCGTGCGAAAGACTGTCTGAAGGTCACGCCTGCCGACAACGATGTAATCAAACCGCAGCAGGTCATTCAATGTCTGTATGAGATCACTAACGGCGAGGCGTATGTGTCTTCGGATGTCGGTCAGCACCAGATGTTTGCCGCACAGTATTACAAGTTTGACGAGCCACGCCGTTGGATCAACTCCGGAGGGCTGGGTACCATGGGCTTCGGATTCCCTGCTGCCATGGGCGTACAGCTGGCGTTTCCGGATGCGGTATCCGTTTGCGTGACAGGGGAGGGCAGTTTTCAGATGAACCTGCAGGAGCTTGCAACCTGCATGCAGTATCGCCTGCCTGTGAAGATTGTCTGCCTGAACAACGAGGCATTGGGCATGGTCAAGCAGTGGCAGGACATGCAGTACGGCGGTCGTTACTCGCACAGTACTTACTCCGAGTCTTTGCCCGACTTTGTCAAATTGGCAGAGGCTTATGGTCATGTCGGCATTCGAATCACGAAATTGTCCGACCTCAAAGAGAAGATGATCAAAGCGTTTGCACTCAAGGACAGGCTGGTATTCATTGATGTTCTGGTTGACCCGATGGAGCACGTGTATCCGATGGCTATCGCGGGTGGTGCAATGAAAGATATGTATTTGAGCAAGACGGAGAGAACCTGAGATGAGGCACATTATTTCCATACTGCTGGAGAATCAACCTGGCGCCTTGTCACGAGTGGTCGGTCTGTTTTCTCAACGCAATTACAACATCGAGTCATTGACGGTGGCTCCGACTGACGATCATACGTTGTCACGTTTGACAATTACGACTGTTGGCGATGACCGCAAGATTGAACAGATCACCAAGCATCTGAACAAGCTGATAGATGTGGTGAAGCTGGTTGATCTGACCGAGGGGGCGCATATTGAGCGCGAGCTGATGCTCATCAAAGTAAAGGCAACTGGCGCTCAACGTGATGAGATCAAACGCACGACGGATATTTTCCGTGGGCAGATCGTGGACGTCACCAACACGATTTACAGCATTCAGTTGGTGGGCACCTCTGAAAAGCTCGATGGTTTTATTGCGGCTATAAGCGGCACCACTGTGCTTGAAGTGGCGAGAACAGGCGTGTCTGGAATCTCGAGAGGCGAGAAAGTGTTGAGTGTTTGATTGCAGGCATATCTGCAGCAATAAAAAAGGGCCGTTTGGCCCTTTTTTATTTCCGTCTTTACAGAAGTTGGTGATCAGATCACTTTTTTCATTGCTGTCATGTAAGCGCGCAGTTTCTTGCCGATGATCTCGATCGGGTGATTGCGGATCTCCTGGTTCACGGCAATCAGTTCAGAGTTGTCGACATTGTTGTCTTTCAGACTCAATCCTTTGCCAATCACATCAACATCAATCTTCGCCATGAAATCCTTCAGCAAAGGAACGCAGGCGTGAGAGAAAAGGTAGCAACCGTATTCAGCGGTGTCGGAAATGACCTTGTTCATTTCGTAGAGCTTCTTGCGACCGATCAGGTTAGCGATCAGCGGAGTCTCGTGCAGAGACTCGTAATAAGCTGACTCTTCGATGATGCCGCTGTCAGTCATGGTTTCGAACGCCAGCTCAACGCCCGCCTTAAGCATGGCAACCATCAGGATGCCGTTGTCGTAGTACTCTTGTTCGCTGATGGCCATGTTGCCTGCCGTGGACTTCTCGAAAGCGGTCTCGG
>JACCDZ010400201.1_pt1 | contig 21259 bp, 22 predicted proteins | sample 7449551 | NCBI WGS metagenome assembly JACCDZ01 (sample SAMN15323452, study PRJNA562643) | freshwater metagenome | isolation source: river surface water | place: USA:Blue River Watershed | collected 2017-08-18
ATTGTCTTGGGCGCAAAGTTGCAAATAGCGCTCAGGGCGGGCGTTAGAGTGCTCAGGGCCTTGGCCTTCGTAGCCGTGAGGCAACATGACGGTCAAGCCATTCACACGGCCCCACTTCACTTCGCCCGAGGCGATGAACTGGTCGATCACCACTTGGGCGCCGTTGGCGAAGTCGCCGAACTGGGCTTCCCAGATCACCAAGGTGTTGGGATCGTTGGAGGCATAACCGTATTCGAAACCGAGCACGGCTTCTTCCGACAAGATCGAGTCGATCACGGTGAAAGGTGCTTGGTTTTCAGTCACATGTTGCAATGCAACGTAAGTACCTGTATCCCACTTTTCACGCTTTTGGTCGTGAATCACGGCATGGCGGTGTGTGAACGTGCCGCGACCGCAATCTTCACCCGACAAACGCACGGGATAGCCGCTGGCCACCAACGAGGCGAATGCCATGTGCTCGCCCATGCCCCAGTCGACGTTGATTTCGCCACGGCCCATGGCTGCGCGATCGTCATAGACCTTCTTCACCAGTTGGTGGGGGGTGACAGATTCAGGGATGGTGGTGATCTTTTCGGCCAAGCGTTTCCACTCGGTCATGGGAATGGCGGTGTCAGCTGCGTCCGTCCACTTCTTGCCCATGAAGGGCGCCCAGTCCACGGTGAACTTGGTCTTGAAGTTGCTCAACACCACATCGCCCACATGCTTGCCGGCGTCCAAGGCCGCCCGATAGGCCTTGACCATGTCGTCGCCCAAGGTTTCGCCCAAGCCCTGTGTGGCCAACTTGTCGGCGAACAGCTTGCGGGTGCCAGGGTGCGCGGCAATTTTCTTGTACATCAGCGGCTGTGTCAGCGCTGGGGTGTCTTGCTCGTTGTGGCCGAGTTTGCGGAAGCACACGATGTCGATGACCACGTCCTTACGGAAAGTCATGCGGTACTCAAGTGCCAACTGGGTGGCCAACACCACAGCTTCTGGATCGTCACCGTTGACGTGCAACACAGGGGCTTCGACCATCTTGACGATGTCCGTACAGAACACGCTGGAGCGCATGTCGCGGGGATCGGACGTGGTGAAACCGATCTGGTTGTTCACGATGATGTGCACGGTTCCGCCAGTGGTGTAGCCACGGGTTTGCGCCAAGCACAAGGTTTCTTGGTTCACGCCTTGGCCACCGAAAGCGGAGTCACCGTGGACCAACACGGGCAACACTTGGCTGCCTGTGGGGTCAGCGCGACGGTCCATACGGGCGCGCACAGAACCTTCCACCACAGGGTTGACGATTTCCAAGTGCGAAGGGTTGAACGCCAAGGACAAGTGAACAGGACCCCCTGCGGTCGACACATCAGAGCTGAAACCTTGGTGGTATTTCACGTCACCCGCTGGCAGATCTTCTGGGGCAGTGTGATCGAACTCAGCGAACAAGTCGGAGGGCAACTTGCGCATGGTGTTGACCAGCACGTTCAAACGGCCACGGTGAGCCATACCGATCACCACCTCTTGCACGCCTTTGGCGCCCGCTTGTTGAATCAGCTCGTCCATGGCTGCGATGAAGCTTTCGCCGCCTTCGAGCGAGAAACGTTTTTGACCCACGTATTTGGTGTGGAGGTAACGCTCCAAACCTTCAGCGGCGGTCAAGTTTTCGAGGATGGTTTTCTTTTTGTCAGAGTTGAAGTTGGGATTGCTGCGGATGCTTTCCAACTTCTCTTGCCACCAACGCTTTTCACCCATCTCTGAGGTGTACATGAACTCGGCGCCCAAGGTGCCGCAGTAGGTTTCACGCAACGCGTTGAGCAACTCGCGCAAGGACATGCTGTTCTTGCCGAAGAAAGTGTTGCTGGTGTCGAACACGGTTTCTTGGTCGGCGTCAGAGAAGCCGTAGAAAGCAGGATCGAGATCAGGAATGTTTGGACGTTCGGTGCGCTTGAGTGGATCGAGGTCTGCCCAACGTTGGCCCACGTTGCGGTATGCAGCAATCAGCTGCTGCACCGCGGTGCGTTTGCGGCCCATTTCGGCGTTTTCGCTGGCCATGACGACTTTGGTGCCGCCGGCTTTGGCGCGCTCTGCAAAGGCGTTGATGACGGGCAAGTGCGGCACGTCTTTGGCGTTCGAGCCATCGACCGCGGGCACATGCGACAAGGCGTCAAAGTATTCGCGCCACGAATCGGGCACGCTACCTGGATTGGCGAGATAGTTTTCATACATCTCTTCGACGTAAGGGGTGTTGCCCCCGAAGAGATGGGTATTGCCTGAATAGGCTTGGTAGACGGTTGTCTCACTCATTTGCGCTGACCTCCGTTCCCCTGCAGGGAACATTAGTTGGTTGGAAAAAAACCTCCGCGACACGGCTGGACCGGTTAGCGGATGCGACTGGGGTCAGGATTGACCTAGTGCATCCAAGATTGTGCCACCGAATCTCAGCCCTGTGCGCCTTTTCTTGTTGTTATCGCGTTCTCAAGCCCCAAATCAGCCGATTTGGTCTTTGATTTGTTGCAGTGCTGTGGGATCGTCGATGGTTGTCAAATCACCGGGATCACGCTTTTCGCACACCGCTTGGATGGCGCGGCGCAGCAATTTGCCACTGCGTGTCTTAGGCAAAGCCGTGACAAAAATCACACGGGCCGGACGTGCCACCGCACCCAATTGGCTGTCGACCACCTTCATGACCTCGGCTTCCAAGGCTTTGCGGGCAGCGTCATCGGTCAAGCCAGACGTGTCTTTGACAATGGCAAAGGCCATGGCCACTTGGCCTTTGAGCTGATCGGCCATGCCCACCACCGCCACCTCGGCGATGTTGGGGTGACTGGAGATGCTCTCTTCGATTTCGCGCGTGCCCAAACGGTGGCCAGCCACGTTGATCACGTCATCGGTACGACCCAAAATGAAGTAGTAGCCATCTTCGTCGCGTACCGCCCAATCAAAGGTGCTGTACACCAGCTTGTTGGGCACAGTCTTCCAGTAGGTGTTGACGAAACGGTTGTCGTCGCCCCAAATGGTTTGCAAGTTACCAGGAGGCAACGGGCCTTCGATGGTCAACACCCCTTTTTGGTTAGCGCCAGTGAGCTCTTCGCCGGTTTGGTCATCGACCAACTTGACGTTGTAGCCATACACCGCCTTGCCAGGTGAACCAAACTTGCTGGGGGCTTTTTCAACACCGTTGCAAATCGTCAAGATTGGCCAACCGGTCTCGGTTTGCCAGTAGTTGTCGATGATGGCTTTGCCGTTCAGGCCTTCAGAAATCCACTTGGCCGTGGGTTCATCCAGCGGCTCGCCTGCCAAGAACAAGGCTTTCAGCGTCGACAAGTCGTACTTGCTCAACAACGCAGGATCCTGCTTCTTCAGCACGCGAATCGCGGTGGGCGCGCTGAACATGACAGTGACTTTGTACTTCTCGACCAACTTCCACCAGATGCCGCCATCCGGGCGGATGGGCAAGCCTTCGTACATGATGGTGGCCATGCCCCCAATCAATGGGCCGTAGATGATGTAGCTGTGGCCCACCACCCAACCGATGTCGCTGGTGCAGAAAAAGGTGTCGCCTGGCTTGCCTTGGTAAATATTAGGAATGCTGGCCGCCAAGGCCACGGTGTAGCCACCGGTGTCGCGTTGCACGCCTTTGGGCTTGCCCGTAGTGCCTGATGTGTACAGCGTGTAGCTGGGGTGAGTGGATTCGACCCACTCACAAGCCACCACCGTGTCCATGTGCTTGGCGCGTTCGGTAGCGTAGTCGACATCGCGGCCTGCCACAGGGGTGAAAGCAGCCAACTTGCGGTCGACCATGATCACGTGAGCGGGCTTGTGCGCCGACAGCTTGATGGCCTCGTCAAGCAAAGGTTTGTAAGGCACGCCTTTGCCACCGCGAGAACCCGCATCCGCACTGATGATGACCTTGGGTGACGCATCTTCGATACGCGTGGCCAAGGAGTGAGAGGCAAAACCGCCAAACACCACCGAGTGAATCGCGCCCAAACGTGCGCACGCCAACATGGCGAAAGCAGCTTCCGCAATCATGGGCATGTAGATCAACACGCGATCGCCTTTGGTGACGCCCAGATCTTTCAAGATGGCGGCCATGCGTTGCACTTCGGCGTGCAGGTCACGGAAGGTGTAAGTTTTTTCTTGATCTGTCTCTGTGGACACAAAAATCAAGGCAGCTTGGTCGGCACGGTCTTTCAGGTGGCGGTCGACCGCGTTGTAGCAGAGGTTGGTTTTGCCGCCCACGAACCATTTGGCAAAGGGAGGGTTGCTGTAATCGCAGATCTGTTGCGGCGGGGTTTCCCAGTCCACCAATTTGGCTTGTTCGGACCAAAAAGCGTCGCGGTCCTCGATCGAACGGCGGTGAAACTCTGCGTAGGCAACCATCTACTACTCCTCTAAAAACGAACTTGTACTGAATTCATAATTATGAGAATGGTGGACTTGCAACAAGCTGACTCACCCACTTCGTAAATACCCTCCCTGCAGAGCGTGTTTATTTCACCAGCGCTTGAATCTCTTTGAACGGATCCGCTTCAGCGGTTCGCAGCCACTCAAACAGAACCATTTCGGTGGTCACCAGTTCGGCACCGGCACCGGCCAAGCGGTCAAAGGCAGCATCGCGGTTGCGCTCGGTGCGGGAGCCACAGGCGTCGGTCACCACCCACACCGAATACTCTTCCTCCAGCAAATCCAGCGCGGTTTGCAGCAAACAAATATGCGCCTCACAGCCCGCAATCACAATGCTTTGACGCGTCGGCTCTTGGGGCACGGCTTTTTGCAAGTGCTTGGGCAAACTGCGGGCATTGCCAGCGGGTGCTCGGGCCGAAGGGCGCAACACCTCACTCAAGCCATCAGGGCAAGCGCTGAAGCTCATCTTAGGCAAGGTACGGCGGCACAGGGCGCGCAGCTCCGGTGGGTTTTGTCCTAATTTGTCGGGATTTTGCTCGGTGCCAAAGGTCGGCACCTCCATCCAGTGTGCGGCTTGCGCCAACCTCAGGGCGTTGGCCAGCACCAGGTCAGCTTCAAAAATGGCAGACATCAGGCGGGCTTGGTAGTCCACCAACACCAGTTGAGATTCTTGGTCGTCGAGTAGCATGCAAATTACTGTGTTTTTTAAAGCACCAAGTATCTGCGATGCGCACATCTCACACCTATTGAGCTTGCATTTTTGAAGATTCGCTTTTGAAATCATTGAGTTACGCGAATTTCCTCATTTGCTTGTGGAATTTGAAAGTGTTAGACTGCACGGTTATGTTGAAACGCACCCTCCTCATTCTCTGCTGCGTCGCCAGTGCACAAGCTGCACCGTCGAACAACGCCGCAGATGACATTGAGCGCTACTTGGCCGAGCGCGGCTTGGTCGCGCAGATGGAACAAGTGCGTCAGTCCGTGGGCAACACCGCCTCCGACCTCGTGGTCAATGCCATGAGCTTCTTGGGCGTGCCCTACCGCCGCGGCGGCACCAACTCTGAGACGGGTTTTGACTGCAGCGGGTTTGTGCGCTCCATGTTTGAGCAGACAGTGGGCAAAGTACTTCCCCGCCGTGCGCGCGACCAAGCAGCGACAGGCGAGAAAGTTGACAAGCAAGATTTGCAGCCCGGCGACTTGGTGTTCTTCAACACCATGCGCCAAACCTTCAGCCACGTCGGCATTTATGTGGGGGACAACAAGTTCATCCACTCGCCCAAACCTGGTCAGCAAGTGCGCGTGGATGACATGCGCGAGGCCTACTGGAACCGTCGCTTCACTGGCGCACGTCGTGTGTCTACCGGCAGTGGCTCAGACACCTCTAGCAACTGAGCGTTAAAACCGCTCGCCTTGGCCCAAGTAACGCCAAGTCCCCTCTTCCAAATCGCCCAAGCTCACGCGCCCCAACCGGATGCGACGCAGGCCCAAAATTTCAAGTCCTGCCAATTCACACAGGTACACCGCCAGCCCCAGGTGCGAGCCTTTGACGGCCAAACGCAATTTGCTGCGCTCAGGCTTGGCACTGCCCACGCTGATTTTGAAATCAGGCAAACGCAGGCTGGCATCGCGCATGGCCCGCTCGATCGGACGCAGCGCATCTGGCGACACTTCACCGCGCACATCCAGGATCAACTCGTGCTCCATGAAGGGCATGTCTTCGAGCAATTTGCGTTGCACGCGGAAATCTTGGGTGAATGGCACCAACCCGCTGGCCTCGTACTCCAGAGGCACGCTCGCATCCAGTTTGAGCAAGTGGTTTTTTAACAAGCGCACGCCACTCGTATCGCGGGTACTGCGCTGCGCAGGCGTGAGCAAACTGCGCACGTTGTAAGGCCCCTTCGGCGCTGGAGATGTCGCAGGCTTGCGTCCCGCCGCTGTGGGCCGCGCCTTGGGTAACGGCTCAAAACCATCGGTCCAACCGGGCGGCTTGTTGATCACCAGCGTCACCGAGCTAAGGTTGAGCAAGCTCGCATGCGCATCGATCGTCACCTGCTGCGTGGACACCCTGTGCTGCGGCTCTTGCACCACCACACCATCGACGCGCACAAATCCGGCTTCGATGTATTGCTCGGCCTCGCGGCGCGAACATCCGCGCAGTTGCATGATGCGTTTGGACAGGCGTTCGCCTTGAGCTTGACTGGAATTCATAGGGACTGAATCCTCCCACAGTTAATCGTTGTATCGTTTCACCTTGGACAGATTGATGGAGAAATCTCGTTGAACCTTGCCCATTTATTGGAACGCATGGCGCGTCAATATCCCGCCCGCGCCGCCTTGTTTCATGGCCCTGACACCACCGCCACTCACGCCGTGTGGGCGCAGCGTTGCGCCCACTTGGCGCGCCAGTTTCAAGCAGCGGGGCTTCAGCCGGGTGACCGGGTGGCGCTGTTCATGCGCAACCACCCACGCTACTTGGAGGTAATGTTTGGCGCCTGGTGGGCGGGCTTGGCCGTGGTGCCCATCAACGCCAAACTGCATGTGCGTGAAGCCCAATGGATCGTCGACAACGCGCAGGCCAGTTGGGCATTTGTCACCGCAGACATCACCAGCGACACAGGCGAACAGCTGCATGGGCTGCAACGCGTGATCGACGTGGACAGCGCCGAAGCCGATGCGCTTTGGGCGCTTCCAGCCGATCTGATCGACATGCCTGCCATCACGCCTCGCCAAGCCGATGACTTGGCTTGGCTGTTCTATACCAGCGGCACCACCGGTCGCCCCAAGGGCGTGATGATCACCCACCGCAACCTCATGACCATGGGCTTGGCCTACTTCACCGATGTCGACGCGATTGCAGCGCAAGACGCCATCGTCTACGCCGCGCCAATGTCGCATGGTGCGGGTTTGTACGCCATTCCTCATCTGATGGCGGGGGCACGCCATGTCGTCCCCAAGTCTGGTGGTTTTGATGCCGCTGAGCTATTCGCACTAGGTCAGGCCCTCGGTCCGTTGTCCTTGTTTGCCGCGCCCACCATCGTCAAGCGCTTGGTGGACCATGCCGAGCACGCAGGACTCACCCCAGAGTCGTGCGCGCAGTCGTTCAAAACCATCGTCTATGGTGGCGCTCCGATGTACGCGGCAGATATTCAGCGCGCCTTGCGCGTCATGGGGCCTCGCTTCGTGCAAATTTATGGCCAAGGTGAAAGCCCCATGGTCGGCACTGCCCTGTCGCGCGCACATCTGAGCGACACCCACCATCCCGAGCACGCCCAACGCTTGGCGTCGATTGGCGTGGCACAAACCCCGGTGCAGATACGTGTGACCGATGCACACGGCAACGACTTACCCCGCGGAGAAATCGGCGAAGTCCTGATCCAAGGCGACAGCGTCATGGCGGGCTATTGGCGCAATCCCGAGGCGACCGCTGCGGCCATTCGCGACGGCTGGCTGTTCACTGGAGACATGGGCTGCTTGGACGCCAGCGGTTTCCTGACCTTGAAGGACCGCAGCAAAGACCTGATCATCTGCGGCGGCTCCAACGTGTACCCACGCGAAGTTGAAGAAGTGCTGTTGCGTGCACCCGGTGTCAGCGAGGTGGCCGTGGTCGGCGCACCCGACCCCGAATGGGGGGAAATCATCGTGGCGTTTGTGGTGCCACGTCCGAACACCACCTTGAGTGCCGCTGAACTCGACGCGTTTTGCTTGGAAGAAATCGCCCGCTTCAAACGCCCCAAACGCTACGAGTGGGTCGACAGCTTGCCCAAAAACAACTACGGTAAGGTACTGAAAACCGAGCTCCGTCAGCGTTTGGCGCGCCCCTAGTGGTATGGTCCTGCCCCATGCACACACACATCGACCACCTCGTCATCGTCGCCAGCACCCTCGAGCAAGGCGTGCAATGGTGTGAGGACACTTTGGGCATCACCCCAGGACCGGGCGGCGAACACACGCTGTACGGCACACACAACCGCTTGTTCAAAATCGCCACGCCAGCGAACCCGATGGCGTACTTGGAAATCATCGCCATCAATCCTGCCGCGGTGCGCCCCAAAAAAGCCAGCCCCACACGTTGGTTCGACATGGACAATCCAAGCTTGCAAAAAGCCGTAGCCAAAGCACCTCGCTTGGTGCATTTTGTGGTGAGCACACCCGACATCAAAGCCGCCCGCATGGCCATTCGCATGCAAGGCATTGACCGAGGTCCCGCCATTCACGCCAGCCGCCGCACCAACAAAGGCACCTTGAACTGGCAAATCTCAGTCCGTGCGGATGGTCAGCGCTTGTTCGATGGCGTCATGCCCACACTCATTCAATGGGGCAAGCCCGATGCCACAGACCCACTCAAACTCCACCCACGCAACACCTTGCCTCGCTCTGGGGTGACGTTGCAGAGCTTGGAAGTCAGCCACCCGAGCGCTGACAAAGTGCAAGCCGCGTACGACGCAATAGACCTCAAAGGGATCGGTATAAACGAAGGCCCTGCCAACCTCAAAGCCACGTTGAACACACCCAAAGGCGTGGTGGTGCTGGAGAGCTTGGGCCTCTAAGCCTCAACCCTTGGTCGCCCCAGCGCCGCCAACCATGCGTCGATTTGGCTCGGTTGGCTCAAGGTGCGGATGTGCTGATAGGCCTCCTCGGCTTCGGGGTAATGCCGACGCAAAAAATTCATCCATTGCTTCAAGCGGCCTGCACGGTGGCGCTCGCTCACATGGCTCGACACGATCTGCCAAAACGTGGCCAAGTGCGGCGGCAGGTCTTGCCAGTTCACTTGTGTGACGGGACGGGCATCCCCCTGCGCAGCGGCATCGTGTGCCTGAATGGCCCAACCCAAGCCAGGGTTGCTGACGATGCCACGCCCCAACATCAAATCAAAACAACCCGAGGCCGCACGGGCTTGTAAGGCGTCGTCCACCGTCCAAATTTCGCCATTGGCTACCAAGGGTGTGCGCACTTTGGCTTTGATGTCGGCAATGCGGTGCCAATAGGCAGGGGGCCGATACGCATCGGCCTTGGTGCGGGCATGCACCACGATCTCGCTCGCGCCACCCGCCTCCAAAGCCAACGCACATTCCTCAGCCGTGCTGTCGTCGTTGAAACCCAAGCGCATCTTGGCCGACACCACTTGGTGTGCCGGCACCGAAGCACGCACGGCACGTACGATTTGGTACAGCACTTCAGGGTCTTGCAACAGCACCGAGCCCCCTCCGTGGCGATTCACCTGCTTGGCGGGACATCCAAAATTTAAATCCACGCCATCACAGCCCATCGCGGCCACGCGCGCTGCGTTGTCTGCCAAACAGGCGGGGTCTGAGCCCAACAACTGCGGGCGCACCGGTACACCTGCCAACGTACGTCCTCCATGGGCCAACTCGGGCACGATGCGCAAAAACGTGCGCTCGGGCAACAAGGTGTTGGTGACGCGGATAAATTCCGACACACAACGATCTACCCCGCCGATGCGGGTCAGCACATCGCGGAGCACAAAGTCGAGCAGGCCCTCCATGGGGGCAAGGATCAGCATGGGCGTAGTAATTTGAACAACCAACCGCAAAGCGGCGAAGGCGCTACTCTACCCAACTCACAACCGCACACCGTGAACGGGTACTTTTACTGGGACAATACGCGCTTTGTTGATTCCCGAACTCCTCCCTCTCCATGTCCAGTCTGACAACCGTTGAAGTCCGTCCCGCCACGCTGCGCGACGCCGCCAAAATCGCCGAGCTCTACGCCACCACTGCCAAAGAAGCTTTCAAAACCATGCAAACCGGCGCCTCGTTGCTGCCAATCCCTGAGCAAAAAGGCACCACCTACTGGCGCGAAGCCATCGAATTTGCAGAGCCGCAAGTGCAAGTGGCCGTGGATGGCAACAAGATCATTGGCTTTGTCGGCTTCGACCGTTCACGCGACAAAGGCACACCCAACACCATGGGCGAAATTTGGGACATCTATGTCGACGCCGCCTACTGGGGCCAAGGCGTGGGTCTGGCCTTGTGGGATGCCGCCCGCGAAGGCTTGCAAGAAGAAGGCTGTACCCATGTGTCTATTTGGGTGCCGATTGCCAACGACCGCGCCATGCGCTTTCACGAGCTGGCCGGATTCAAACGCGAAATGTCTAGCGCCAAAACCGTGCCTATGGGGCCGGTGAAGGTGGAAGAAATTCGCCTCAAACAACCGCTGTGATCCGCGGAGCTGTTTGTGTCTGAACACTACGCTGCGCTGGGGCTTAAGAGCGACGCCACGCTGGCCGACATCAAAAAGGCCTTCCGTCAAAAAGCGTCGCAGTTCCACCCCGATCGCAACACCGACCCCGAGGCCCCGGCGCGCTTTCGCGAAGTGCAAGAAGCCTACGACGTGCTGTCTGACGACACCATGCGCAAAGCCTACGACGACAACCGCAAGCGCAATTTGCTGGACGATCCGGCGGCCACTGCACGAGAAATTTGGCAAGGCTACTTTCAGCAAGTGTTGAATCATTCCTGAAACATCAGCCCCACCCACCATGAGCATTTCTCCATTTTTTCAAGAGCTGCGCATCGCCTATCAAGCGGAGCTGGATGACCTGAACTCAGACTCCGAGGGCCACTACATCCTCGACAAACGCTTGGCTGAAAAACGCAAGGAGTTGGACTTCTTGTTGCAGCTGCTCGACCTCAACCCAGAAATGGTGGCGGTGGTGTTGCACCAAGCGTTTGAGTTCACAGAGCCTGAGCTGATGGACCACTTCATCACCCTCGATGCCGAAGATTTGCTGAGCTGGGACGCGCTGTCCGAAGGCATTCGGATCGCCCCTTGGGCGCAAACCATGGTGGACCAAATCTTGGCCGAGCCTGTGGGTGCATGGTTCATGAGCGTCGCCGCAGCACTGGAATACATGCACGGCACACCGATGCGCGGCCATGCGTCCAATCACGATGCCGATGCCGACGAAGATTTAGAAAACGTCGAACGCGGCGACCAACCTGAGCAAGACGACGAGCGTGAAGCCCGCGAACGCGACGAAGCCGCCAACGCCTGGATGGTGGAGCAAGGCTTCGACAGCAAGGAATAAGGAAACGTCATGACCGACAACACCAACGCCCTCACCCTGATTGCCAAAACCCAAAGCTTGATTGCGGCGGGCGACATCACAGGCGCCGAAGCCGCCTTGGTGGAATTGGCCGACGCCGAAGGCGATCACGCCTTGATGGTGGTGCTCGATCAACTGCCGCCAAAAGACATCTTGGCCGTGATTCGCGAGTACGACACGTCCAAAGAATCGGTCATCAACCTGTTGGTCACGCCCGAACAATTTGCGCGCGCAGTGGTGATTGAAAAACAATACAAAGACCTCACCCGCACCCATTTGCGCGGCATGGTGAACTCCATCATCTTTCGCGAAGACGCAGACACAGTCGAATTCCTCACCGCCATCGGCGACCTCGAAGGCGGCGCCGAAGCCCTGGCCGATTACTTCAGCGAGAAGTGGAGCCGCGTCGAAGCCTTTGCCCGCACCGGCACCTTCGACACGATGGAAGACGACGGTGACATCTTGTCGGAAAGCGCCCTCCTCGGCTCCGCCTATGTGAAGCCCCGCGTTGAAGAAGACGAAGTGGCTGACCAAGACTGGATGCAACTCGCTTGGATCCTGCGCCACAGACTGCCCGACCTGTTCATCGAAATGTTGTTGGTGCTGCGTGCCAAAGCGCGCGCCCACGACCTGGGGCAATCTGAAGAAGAGGACGAGGAAGACGATGGCAAAGTCGAGACCAGCGCCACCGACCGCGGCCAAGCCACGCCCGCGGCGCGCGACTCCGACGAAGAATCCGCCATCTAAGCGCGAGCCCCGACATGACGCAGTCAGTTGCCCTGTTCGATGACCGCCCTTTCTTTGAGAAGGCGCTCGTCTACGGCGTGCAACACGGTATCTTGGACAACGCCAAACTCGACGCCATCCAAACCGATGCCCCCAAAGGCATGGTGCAAATTGCGCGTTACTTTGGCAGCGAGTTCTTGCGGCCAGAGCTTGAAAAAGCCAAAGACCGCATCGTCAACTTGGTCAGCCTCACGCTTGAAATTCAAAGCGGTGGAGACTAGCGCAAAGCCGCCGAGCAGTTGCGCGAACACTCGTTCATGTCGCGCTCGAAAGCGGCATCCGACCTGCTCAAAGCCTTGATCGTGATGCCACAAAACACCCACTTCGGCATGAACGAACGCGGTGGCTTCAACGACAAACACATTCCGCAATTGGCCAAATGGTCGCTGTGCAACTTGGCCGACTACCAAGCGGAACTGGCCAAACGCCAACAGGTGGCGCAGGTGATTGACGCCGCCATTTGGTTGGCCGAAGACATGGGCCTGAGTGCCGATGAACTCGAAGAAGCCGGCTGCGATGCTGAGTCCGTGATCCGCAGCGCACTCTTGGCCACCGCAGCCAAACACAAAGAATTGCCTGACTGGGTGGGATTTCAAAAAATCATCGCCACCCTGCGCAAACCCAGTACCAACAAAGTGATTCAACTGGCGGCCCCCAAAGGTTTGCCCGCCGAATTCGGCACTGCCGTTGAACATGTGCGTCAAAGCGTGGAGGCGGACTTGCCGAAAATTTTGGATGCCAAGCTCAGCCCGCAAAAACTGTTCAATCAAACACCTGCGTTTGTAGGTCGCTATTTTTGGGTGGAAGACGGCTTGGCCGAAGTCGACCACTATGACCGACAAACCTCAGCCGCCTGGGCCAAAGCCACGGGTGGTCACAGCGACGACAGCTCATTGCTCACCCTCTTCTTGTGTTTGGCCACAGGCAGCGCGGGCAAAACCTTGCTCACCGAAAAAACCGCCGCAACCTTGGTGCGCAAAATCCGCAAATCGGGTTTACAGGCTGAGCTGGCCACCACGTTCATTCAGACCCATGCGCCTGCCGAGCACCAAGACGACTACATCGACATGTGGGAATCGTTCGTTGACGATGCACTGGACACGTTGGAGAGTAGCCACGACCCCAAGCTCCACGATGCCCTGTCGCTGTTGCGGCGCGAGTGCAATGTGGCTGACTGAGTCGTGACTGTCGCCCCACCCCACGCCGTGGCACGTTTACGCGCGGCTCGCTTGGCACGCAGCGTCAAACCGTTTTTGGCACGGGGTGGCCCCAAAGGGCTGCGCTGCGAGGGCTGTCGTTTGTTGCCCAGCCATTGCCTGTGCGCATGGCGGCCCGTGGTTCCTACGCGTTCAGCCATGTGTTTGCTGATGGCCGACATTGAGCCGCTCAAACCCAGCAACACCGGTTGGTTGGTTGCCGATGTGGTGCCCGACACGTTTGCCTTCGGCTGGAGCAGAACCGACGTTGACCCCGCGTTCATCGAGCTGTTGAATGACCCGCAATGGCAACCTTATGTGGTGTTCCCCGCTGCGTTTGCCGAGCCAGAGCGCGTGGTGCATGACGTGTCCCGCGACCTGACCCACGACGCCGCAAAACGCCCCCTGTTCATCTTGCTCGATGGGACTTGGGATGAAGCGCGCAAGATGTTTCGCAAAAGTCCTTATCTGCAGCGCTTCTCCGTGCTCAGCCTGCATCCCGAGCACCTGTCGCGGTACCGGCTGCGCCGCGCACAAAGTGAGGCGCACCTGTGCACCGCAGAAGTCGGGGCGCTGTGCTTGGACCTGGCGCATGACACAGCAGCCGCAGAGGCCTTGAATGCCTATTTCGATGTCTTCACCGACCATTACCTCAAGGCCAAGCAGCAATTGCCGGTGGATGCAAGTGATGCAGGGCATGCGCGACTGCAAGCCTTGCGCTAGCCGTTCCTGACCGACAATGCGTCACCGACAATGGTGACTTTCAGCACCCCGTCTTTCTAGCAATTTTTTATGGCGATTCAATGGTTTCCCGGTCACATGCACCTCACGCGCAAGGCGATTGGGGAGCGCATCAAAGAGATCGATGTCGTCATCGAAATGCTCGATGCACGCTTGCCCGGCTCCAGCGCCAACCCGATGTTGGCTGAGTTGATCAAGACCAAACCCGCCCTCAAAGTGCTCAGCAAACAAGACTTGGCGGACCCCGCGCGCACTGCGCTGTGGCTGGCCCATTACAACGCCCTCCCCGGTGTGCGCGCGATTGGCTTGGACACCAGCATGACCTCACCCGCCAAAGCCTTGATCGATGCGTGCCAGCAACTCGCCCCCAACCGTGGGGGCATGGCCAAGCCCATGCGCGTGTTGATTTGCGGCATCCCTAACGTTGGCAAATCGACGCTGATCAACACGCTCAAAGGCAAGCGTGCTGCCAAGACAGGCGACGAAGCCGGCATCACCAAAACCGAACAACGCATCGCCTTGGCCGATGACTTTTATTTGTACGACACGCCCGGCGTGCTGTGGCCACGCATCATCGTCGAGCAAAGCGGCTTCAACCTCGCTGCCAGCGGTGCCATTGGCGTGAATGCGTTTGACGAGGAAACCGTGGCGCTCGAACTGCTGCACTACCTCATTCCCCAATACCCTCAGGCCCTGCACGAGCGCTACAAAATTGACGACGTGGCCAGCCACACCGACGAAACCCTGCTCGAAGCCATCGGTCGCCAACGTGGCGCGGTGCAAAGCGGTGGGCGCATCAACCTGACCAAAGCCGCGCACATCGTGATCCACGATTTCCGAACTGCCGCGCTGGGGCGCGTCACGCTAGAAACGCCCGAGCAATTTGCTGCCTGGCTGGCCAAAGGCAAACAAGCCGATGCCGAGCGTGCCGTGCGCAAAGAAGCGATTGAAAAAAACAAACCCAAGAAAAAGCCGCGCAAGTGAAACGCGACATCCCCGACAAAGAGGCCATCGCACTGCTGCCGCTGTTCGAGCGTTTGGGGTTGGACCGCATCACTTGGGTTAACACGGCTGAGCAAGCGCGTCAGGCACAGACGGCCTTGCTCCGTGCGCGCGCTTGGGGTTTTGACACCGAATCCAAACCCACCTTCCGTGTGGGCGAAGCGTCGGATGGCCCCCATGTGTTGCAGCTGGCCACGGCCGAACGTGCGTGGGTGTTTCAGCTGCACGACCCTGCCTGCCGCGCTGTGGCCGCCGAGTTGTTGGCCCACCCCGGCATCGTCAAGGCGGGCTTTGGCTTGGGTGATGACCGCAAACGGATCGTTCAAAAATTGGGCATCGAACCCACGGACATCTTGGAGCTCAACACGGTGTTCCGTGCTCAGGGCTACCGCAAAGAAATGGGCGTCAAAGGCGCAGTGGCGGTGCTGTTCAACCAACGTTTTCAAAAGTCCAAAAAAGCGGCCACCAGCAACTGGGCCAACCCGCACTTGAGCGAGTCGCAATTGCTCTATGCCGCCAACGATGCCTACGCGGCCTACCGCGTTTGGGAAGCGTTGAAGCTTTAGCTTCCCTGCGTCCACTGCTGCCATGTGGAGGTGCAGCAGATGTCTCATGCGCGTCTTCGTTGTCAGACACGCGCCCTCAGATCTATTAAATTAGTCTAAGACAAATAAATTTCATCTGAGGAGAACGCCTTGCGCATTGCTACTTTCATGCTGAACGGTCAACGTCATGTGGGCCAAGTGTCTGCCGATGGCCATCACGTCACGGCCTTTGCACTCACGAATGATCAAGCCCATCTTGGCGCGCAACCGATCATCGACGCCCTCGTGGCGGGCCAAGCACTCCCTGCGTTGGCGGGTACACCGCACGACATCACGCATGTGCACCTGGAAGCGCCCTTGCCCGTTCCCCGTCGCAACGTGTGGTGCGTGGGCCGCAACTACCATGCGCACGCCAAAGAGCTGCAAGCTTCGGTGTTCAAAGACAGCAACACCGACACCAAGGCTTGGCCCATCGTGTTCACCAAAGTGCCTGAGTGTGTGGTCGGCCCTAGTGATGATGTGCATTTGCCTGGCGCCGCCATTTCCGAGCAAATTGACTACGAAGCTGAGTTGGCCGTGGTGATTGGCAAAGGCGGCAAGAACATCAGCCAAGCCAATGCCATGAACCATGTGTTTGGCTACACCGTGGTCAACGATGTCACCGCACGCGATGTGCAAATGCGCCACCAGCAGTGGGACATGGGCAAATCGTTCGACACCTTCTGCCCCATGGGCCCCTGGATCGTCACCGCCGATGAAGTAGACGGCCGCAACACCCGCGTGCGCTGCTGGGTGAATGGTGAGTTACGCCAAGACGGCCCGACTGAAAACATGATCTTCGATATTCCCACGTTGATCGAAACCATCTCGCGTGGCATCACGCTTTACCCCGGCGACATCATCGCCACGGGCACACCCGCGGGCGTGGGTATGGGATTGAACCCACCCCGCTACATCGCCAAAGGGGATGTGATCCGCATCGAAATCGATGGCGTGGGCCACATCGAAAACCGCTTCGTATAAGTTCTCAATGCAGGTGGCACTGAGCTGATCTGCCCCAACCACAACTGAAGGAGACAAGGCATGCAACGACGTTCACTGATTCAAAGCGCACGCCGGGCGCTGACGGCGATAGCGCTGACCTCGGCCAGCCTCATGGCATTTGCGCAGAGCTATCCAAGCAAACCCATCACCATGGTGGTGCCCTTTCCCCCAGGTGGTGTGGCCGACACGGTCGGTCGACCAGTGGCCGAAGCCATGTCGCGTCATCTCAAACAAAGCATCGTGGTCGAGAACAAAGGCGGCGCAGGCGGCGGCATTGGCATGGCGCAAGTGGCCAAGGCCAAACCCGACGGCTACACCGTGTTGATGTCGCTGTCGTCATTGGTGGTGCTGCCCGAGGCTGACAAGATCTTGCAACGCGCCCCCATGTTCCAGGTCAACCAGCTCAAGCCGATCGCACGCTTCACCGCCGACCCCACGGTGTTGGTGGTGCGAAGCGACAGCCCTTGGAAAACCTATGCCGAGTTCATCGCCTACGCCAAGACCAACCCTGGAAAGATTTCGTTTGGCTCCTCAGGCAACTACGGCACCATGCATGTGCCGATGGAGCAACTCAAAGCCGCCACCTCCACCTTCATGCTGCATGTGCCCTACACCGGCGCAGGCCCTGCGGTGCTGTCCTTGCTCAGCGGTCAAATCGAAGCTTTGTCTACCGGACCTGCCAGCGTGAAGCAACACATTGCCTCCGGTCGCCTGCGTGCGCTGGCGCATTGGGGCGATGGCCGATTGGCCAGCCTGCCCGATGTACCCAGCTTCAAGGAACTGGGCGTGCCAATTCAGTATTCGCAATGGTCAGGCCTGTTTGTGCCTGCCGATACCCCCGCTGCGGTGGTCGACAGCTTGCGCCAAGCCGCCAAGTTTGCTGCACAAGATGCTCGCGCCGTCGGCGCGTTGACCGCATCAGGCACCTCGTTCATGTACCAAGACGCTGCCGACTTCGAGCGCTTTGTGCAAGCCGACGCCAAAGAGATGAGCGCACTGGTTGTGCGCATCGGCAAAGTCGATTGATCCACATCACTCAACGGAGACGCCCCATGCACACACTGACACGAACATTCAAACTTTTAGCGCTGAGCTTGGCCATGACTTCAGGTCTCGCACACGCGCAAAGCTACCCCAACCGTCCCGTCAAAATTGTGGTGCCGTTTGCATCGGGTGGTCCTGCGGACAACTACGCGCGCTTCGTGGCACAACGGTTGAGCGATGAGCTCAAACAGTCATTCGTGATCGACAACAAACCCGGCGCGGGCTCCATCATCGGTACCGACTTCGCAGCCAAGTCGCCCGCCGATGGTTACACCTTGCTGATGATGTCGAATGCGCACACGGTGAACGAATCGTTAATTCCCAACAAACCTTTTGGGTTGATGAAAGACTTTGTGGGTGTGGCGCCAGTCAATTCATCCAACCTGCTGTTGGTGGTGCATCCGTCTGTCCCCGTCAAGAACGTGGGCGAGTTGGTGGCCTTGGCCAAATCCAAACCCGGCAAGTTGAACTACGCCTCGTCAGGCAACGGCACGCCGTACCACATGGCTGGTGAACTGTTCAAGTACATGGCGGGCATCGACATGACACACGTGCCCTACAAAGGCAGCTCGGGTGCGCGCACCGACATCGTGGGTGGGCAAGTGGATGTGATGTTCGATGCAGAAACCACCATGGCCGAATTTGCACGCGGCGGCAAAGTGCGCTCACTGGGCAGCACGGGACTGGCGCGATCGGCCAATTTGCCCGACTTGCCGACCGTCGCGGAAACGGTGCCCAAGTACGAAGCCACCATTTGGCTCGGCCTCATGGCGCCCAAAGGAACGCCTGCGGACATCGTGAACAAGCTCAACGCCGAAGTACGCAAGATCGTCAACAACCCCGAGGTCAAAACCACTTGGGCCAAACAAGGTGCGGTGCCGATGTCGATGAACGTGGCCGAGTTCGATCAATACCTGAACGCCGACATTGCCAAATGGGCCAACATCGTCAAGGTGTCTGGCGCTAAACCTGATTGAATGCCATGACTGAAAAAAAACGCTTGCATGTTCTGAGTGGCGGCGCGGCAGCTGCCGTCGTGAAAGCCGTTCAAGCTGAGTTCGAACGGGCAACTGGCAGCCACATTGATGGCACCTTCAGTGCAGTGGGGCAAATGCGTGACCAATTGGTCGGCGGTGCGCCGTGCGATGTGATCATCCTCACTCAGCCCCTGATCGAACAACTCATCGCCTCGGGCCATGTGGTGGCGGGCAGCGCGCGTTCGTTGGGTCGCGTCAAAACAGGGGTGGCCGTGCGCAGCGGCACAACACACCCGCACGTCAAAACGCGTGATGAACTGCACGCGGCCATGAGCGGTGCACAAGGCATTTATTTTCCCGACCCCGAGAAAGCCACCGCGGGCATTCACTTCATGAACGTGCTCAAAGCGCTCGGGCTCGATGAAAGCCTGCGCAGCAAGTTTCGCGTGTTCCCCAACGGCGCCACCGCCATGGGCGAGATGGCCAAGAGCAGCGAGCAAGGTTTGATTGGCTGCACCCAAGTAACCGAAATCAACTACACCGAAGGCGTGGACTTGGTGGACGTGTTGCCTGCAGAGTTTGAGCTGAGTACCGACTACACCTTGGGCATTTGCACCCACGCACAAAACCTTGCGCATGCCGAGTTGCTGGCCGATCTGCTAACAGGCACAGCCTCTGCCGCGGTACGCCAACAAGGTGGGTTTGAGTTTTAAATTTTGATTTTCAAATACGCACGCACTAGCGCTCGTACACGCACCGAAAGCCGATGTACACGGCGTAAAAATTAGCCGGTTTGAAAGCCTGCACATCGGCTTTCATGTTGAAGGCGCCATACCACCAAGAGCCTCCGACGGTGCGTCGTTCACGCCCCTGGCTGTCATGGGTGTCGGTGGTCCACTCCCATACATTCGCGCCCATGTCATACAAGCCATTCACGCCTGGCTTGGTGGCACCCGCAGGTGCTGCGCGTGGCCATGGATCGGGGTCGCTGGTGTTGGCGCCCTGCGGGCTGTCGCCTGTGGTCCACGGGTAAGTGCGACCTTTGACCCACGGCGCAGGCGGTGCATCGCGCAGCTCGGTAAAGCCTGCCAGCTGCCACTCGGCACCAGTGGGCAAACGCCCACCTGCCCATCGGCAATACGCTTGCGCTTCTGCAAAATCTAAATGAACAGCTGGCATGTCGGCATGCGTGGCTTGCCCGTCGGGCTTGCGCCATGTCCAGCCTGGGCGACGCTCCCACCCTGCGCCGTATTCAAAACCACCACCCTCTTTCTCGGCCCGTGTGACTGCGCCTGTGGCACGCACATAGCGCTCAAACTGCCCGATGGTCACTTCGGTTCGATCAATCGCAAAATGGGGCAACACCACTTTGTCCCCCACTTGGGCGTGCGTGGCGCTGATGACAAGCCAAAGACCGAGCCATGAATACTTCATGCCGAGCATCTTATCGAGCCCCCTGCGCATGTAAGAGCCAACCCGTCAAAGCCCTAAAATTGGTGCAGATTTCAGCTCGGTCTTCGAGCCTACCTTTTCCCCCATGCGCCCCATCTCTGAAGCCACGGCCCACACTGCCGACACACATTCTGAAACTCACTCGGTGTTGAACTTTGCCAACACCCAGTGGCGCGTGCGCAGGCCACGCCCGTTTGTGTTGGTCATCGAAGGCGAAGTGGGCCACGAAGGCACAGAACCCAACGACTACCTACACAACAAACTCCTGCAGCCCGAATGGCGAGAAGCCTTTTACCAACTGGTCGATGCCACAGGCTTGGTGGTCTGCCTGAATGTGCACACCCAACACCCCACCTACCGCGACGTGCGCGGGCGCTCCAGCAAGGGGCGTCTCAGCCAAGGCGAGTACTACCACCACGACGGCTGTACCGGCCCCGTCAAGCCACGCTTTGTGGAAATTCGCTGCCCCATCCAGCCGCAAACACGCGGCGTGGCCACCGCCGTGGCACCGCACCACGATGTGGTCAAAGCCATGGTGCAAGTGCTGCCCGCCGAGTTGGCAGCCACGCCTGCACTGGCCGGTCTTGATATGCGCTTAGAAACCATCGGCCAGATGGACTACGCAGCGCTCGACCACTTGCAAGGCCTACTCACACGGACCGTGCGCAAAAAGCTCAACGCCGAAGGCGCACGCAGCTACTTTCGCCAAGTGGATGCAAAGGCCAACGCCTACTTTGAACCTTGGGCCTTGGGCGAAAGCCGCTTCATTGCCAACGCCAACAGCGGTATCACCATGCAACACCGCCGCGCCTACCAAGCCCCCCACACCGGCGGCGTAGCCAACGGCCACTTGGTCAAGCGCTGGACGAATGAAGAGCTGCTGCTACCGGGCCAGGTGGTGGACCAAGCGCTGATTGCTGCGCTCTGCAGTGAAGAAGGCGATGAAGCAGATGGCGAGCGTGCTGAGGGGTGTTACCTCGGGGCGCATTGAGATGTGACGCAAACAAAAAGCCCGGACAGTTTCCG
>JACCDZ010168781.1_pt1 | contig 21253 bp, 36 predicted proteins | sample 7449551 | NCBI WGS metagenome assembly JACCDZ01 (sample SAMN15323452, study PRJNA562643) | freshwater metagenome | isolation source: river surface water | place: USA:Blue River Watershed | collected 2017-08-18
CAGGGTCGTATTGCTCGACGCCTGGACACCACAATCGCCTGGAACGGGCGAGACGGCGAGACTAAAACCGCTGACTGCGAAAGCAGTCAAGTCAAGGTCGTTGACCCGTGAAACCCCCGCTACAGCCATCAGGGCTTAGCGGTGGGAGAGTTCATTCGGTTCTTGCGACTACAGCCCGAAGTCGTACTTGGCTTCAGGGATGTCGTCGGGTTCATGCCCTGCGCTCAGATCGAGCTCAGGCCGTCGCAGCTGCTCAGGTGCTCGTCGATCAGCGCGTGCATGATCTTGCAGTACACCCTCAGATCTCCTTCCGCTGTCTTTTGCCAAACCGCGTTCTGGCAGCTCGCGCATACTGTCTGCGGGATTTGTGCTGCTAGAGTTTTCGATGTCAGCGTGATTGGTGTTTCGCTCATTTTTAATTTCCTGTGGTTGTGGTGCTGATTTTTGTTCGGCCTCGGCTGCATGGCGCTCGGCTGCGGCTGCGGCTGCGGCTATGAGGGCCGGGCAGGGCATGTTCAGAAGCTCATTGATCATTGCTTCAAGTCGCTCTTGAGCGCTTTCGTTCAGCAGATTGATCACGGGGATTCCGTGCCTGGCAGCTAGTGAAATGGCTGTGCCTGTACCGCCCGTCTTGCGCGTTCTGGTGGCTTCTTGCTCGCAGCCGTCCGGTGTCCAGCACAAGACGAAAGCCACTGGCGTAGCGCAGTCGGCGCCCAGCACCTGTCCTACGTTGCGTGCGTGCAATGCCTTTGGCCCGCGGGACAGCGCAGCCCATGCGGGGTGCAATGTGCTCGCAATCTCGAAGTGCTTTGCATCCGGGTACAGTTCGGTATCGGCATGCCCGTTAAAGCCCTTCCAGGGCAGCCAGATCTCAGATGGCCCGCTGGCGCGAACGCAACCCTGCTCGAAGGCTGTGTCGGCGCCACTCGCAGCGCCAGATCGCAGAATGATTCCAGCCTCAGCAAGGCGTTGCGCTGTATCGCGCATAACGCTCATGACGGGCTCCGGAGTCTCTCGTGATCCGATACCGGCGTAGAAGACGGACGTAACTGTCATCCAACGATTTCCTTGCTGGTCTGAAGGTTCAAGTTTATAGTGTCGACACTATATTGTAATTGTTGTTTTATCGCAATTTCTTTTGTATCTCAATTTACGCGAGGTCTGACATGGGCGCAGGAGTCTACAGTGATAACTTCAACGGAACGGGTTCGACGTTCATCGTTGATTGCGTGCTCGATCGCGAAGAGGGTCTTGAAGAATTCAATGCCCAGCGAGAGGAGGATGGACAGGAGCCATTTACCGCGCAGGAGCACGACGAGCTTTGCAGTCAAGATGAGTGGATGGATCTAAAAGACGCATTGCTTGAGGCTGGCGCCAGTGTCGGTCTTACCCCGGATCGCGAATCCTGGGAGCGCGGTTTCATGAAGCTGTGTTCCGACGAATATTTTTCGCTCGGCATCCGCAGCTGGGAAATCGACGATATTGTCGGTGTCTGGCAGGGCGATGATTACGAGTGCAATGACTCTGGCGAGCTTTATAACGCCGTTGAAATCGCTTGCGAGAGCATGATCGACCCGCAAGTTGTTGCCAATTTACGCAGCAAAATGGCTGGCGCGCTCATTGAAATTGCTCGGATCATCGTTCAGGAGAGCGGGCGTGATTGCTCGTTCAAGACCAGCGGTTATACCTCTGCGAGATACCCCCTCCTGGCCGAGGCCGAGCTTGAGTCAGGGCTTGCAGACCTCCAGGCTATTTACAAGAAAGGGCGCGACCTCCTGAGCCGGAGCCCTGCGCAAGCGCTTCGCGAGGAGGGCGTCGACAATTACCGCAAGGTCATGTCGATTTACTGTGAGGAGAACGGCGTTTCCAAATCCTCCATTGGCTATGTCAGCACCGGTTATCCAGAAGTGCTGTGGGGCAAGCCTGCAGATGATCTTTCCATTAACGAATTTGACGGCGACATTAGCCTCGCACTGTCTTCGATCGGCGTGACGCCGGAAGGTGCTCAGGGTGACGTCAGCCCGCTGCCTGAAACGCCAGAGGTGATGAAGGCGTGCATCGAAGCCACTGCAAGCTATCTGGAGCGCAACAAGGAGCCTTTCTTCTGCGCGCCGCTGGCGTTCTGGCAGAAGGCCCTCAGTATTACTGATGAGCCTTTGCTGGCCGCCCACCTGCTTCCAAATGTGGGTGATCCGGATCCGGATGACGCGGGGCCTGGTTTCTAATCTTCTTCACGCGTGTCTGTTTCCTGCGCTTTGAGGGGGCTGTTCACTTCATCGACAAGCTCCGCCATTCGTGCCTTCATTTTTTGAGCGGCAAGCCTCCAGGCTTCGTTCGCCCAGTAAGGCTCCAGCTTCATGTTTTCTCCGAAGCCGCTTGTCCTGCGGCTCCATATTGGGTTGGTGATTATTAGAGGGTGTTTACGGTCTTCCGAAAACAGTTTGAGGCTCCCTTCGCTTATCGCGACTCGAGGCTTCGTTACAGGCTCGCCTTTGCGTTTGCCATTCGGTCTTGTGGGCTTTAACTCCTGCCACGAGGCGTCAATGCAGTGGTTCATTTCTGTGCAGAATCTGTCAGGAATGTATTTCAGCAGGAACGCCGTTACGTCGTCCTCGATCTGGACGATCTTGCGTAGCTCGTCATCTTTTTCTTTGATCGATTTTAACCATGCCACCTGCTCAGCTTGAGCGATCTTTCTTTGCTCTTCTCGCTGCTGCTCGAGGCGTTCTTGCTCCTCTTTTTCAGCTTCCCGCCTTAAGTGCGCTTCTGCGCTTATCGCGGGTTTCACCACTGTGCCCTTTTCGGGCTTGAGGGTGATCATGAGCGGGTTGCCAAATCTAGTGCCGACCTCAAATGCCTCGCCGTGCTCATCAAACGCTTGCAGGTAAAGGTTTGCCCCAAAGATCTGCGCGCCCGGCTTTACCGCCCTGTACTGCTCAAGCGCTTTCTGCAGCGCTTCCGCCAGCCTGGCCTCAGTGATTTCTCCGATGATTTTAATTCTCACTCGTCTTTCCTCGGCTCTTGTCTGCTGTTTGCGCTAGGTGGCTATTGCTGTGAGGTGCGCATAGGTTTATTATCGACAAACATAAAACAGTAGTTATGTTATTGCAACTACAAAAGCAGTTATTTTGGATTTCGATAGTGCGAATTTGTCGGCTTGTGAGCTGCCCCGAAAAGGCTTTGGACCATCTGCTGGAAGGTTCCAGAGGGTTTGTTCCAGCCTCCGATTTTGAGCGCGACTTACGCCTTGAGGCGTGCACCCTTAAGCAGGAAATGCGCTCTGTCGGCGACCTTGAGCTTATGTGGGGCAGGGTGGACGACCTGCGTCACAGATTCAGTAAGGCTGTTTTTGTAATGCCGGAGCGGACTTGTTATCCGCTGCGTCCTGAATGAAATGAAGAGGTTGCCATGAGCAAATTTGTACTGTTTCAGCTTGTCGATTACGACCCCTTCGGTCGGCGCGAACTGCTTCGCTCTTTGAAGGCTGCGCAAGATTCCCGTGATCCGGACGCGGTGGCGCGAGCTGAGCGCCAGTTCATGCTGGGCGGAAAGTATGCCCATGTTGCGGATGTTGAAGCGACCAGCCTGGATCAGGTTTACAAGCTGACCAACTCCATTGATTCGCCTTGGTACGAAAATCCCGAGGTGACTATCAGGGGGGCAAACCCTGGCTATCGCTCAACCGATGTTGGCGACATTATCGTTCATAACGACACCGCGTATTGCTGCGCGCCGTTTGGTTGGCAGCAACTACCTCCTGCTATCGAACAGTGGCTATCCAACAAGATCAAGCCTGTGATTGCTCACAGGTCAACGGATAACTCGCTCACTTTTGAGGGCGGCCAGGGCTTCGACTTCAAGCTGCTGATTATTGCCCCCGGCGAGCCTTACGGCTCCAATCCGGATGTGCTGAACAAGGACCGGGAGGCGATTGTCGAGTTCTATGACACTCGCTACGCACATTGCGAGCACGGGCAGCTCGTTAGTCGTTATTACGCTTCCACCTTACTCGAGGACAGTCCCGAAAAGAGCTCTCGCGGGCTGAACATGCAGGGCGGCGTTGGCGCCTGGCAAATTGACGGCGATCACTTCAGTTTTGTTGCCTCATGGCTTGGCAATAAGCTCGGTATCACCCAAGAACGCGTCGCAAACGCCGAGGCTCGTCTTACCGGTTATGACTTCGGCGGCGAACTTCGCCCCGTTATGTTTGGTAGCGCTTGGACCGGCTCTGCCCCCGAAACGATTCAGCGCAAGTTCATGGTCTCCAGTGATGATCAGGAAATTCATCAGTTCCCCAGGATCACTATTGACGTTGCCTTTGCGGCCGGCTCCAGTGAGGTTCAGTCGGTCTCTGTTCGAGACAGCAAAGGGGAACAGCTTGTTCTTGTTGAGCGAGACCAGGAGTTTGAATTTGAGGGGCCAGGCGTATGAGGCTCATCACCAGACCTGACAGCCGCTCAAGGCTCTATGATCTTGTTCCGTTAGTGGGTGACGGGCTTAAGGTTTTCCGTCAGCCAAACGGGCCATTTATTGCCGCTGTCCGGGATATTGACTGCCTTATTTCTGCGCCTGACCGGAACAATAAGTATCGCGTTTCCTTCGGATCAGAAGCTCCCTGCGTTGTAGACTGCTATTCACCTTCCGCGGTGGCGAAACTGATTTCTATCCGTAAGCAGTTTGGCCTCGATTTCATCGTCTCCAGCGCCAACCTGGGCGCACGGATCGGCAGTAATTCAATGCTTAATCCGTTCGAGCGCGCCTCCCTGGTTGCGAAGCTCTCGGTGATCGCGGCAAAGCACAATGAGCTGGTTTATCTCCACGAAGTGGAGGGGCGAATTGAGTCTCCGGCGCTTAGCTCCGTTGAAGCGGAGGTTCGCTCGCTCGTTAAGGGTGTGGCTGCTGTCACCTTCGGATCTGATTACCGTAATCCTTCGATCGTTTTGAGCTTTCCTGACGGCTCAAGCAATCACCCTGAAGGTGGCTGGGCTGTTATGCCCAACCCTGAAGCGGTTAAAGCTCTCAGCGTCGATTTTGATGCACTTCTTGATGACTTCAGCAGCAGCGATCAGCTGCTCAGGAGCGCATGACCATGCGCAAGCTCTCTGGTGTCACGCTTGAAACCTTTGCGCAGAAGTATGCTCATCTGACGCGCGAGAACGGCGACCTTGCTCTGCGCGAGGCTACCGAGCTTGTGCTCTGCGCGACCGCGTTCATGCGTATCTCATCTCTTATGAGCGACTCCGGCATGGAGTCCTCTGGTATTGATAAGGGGCGAGAAAGCATCAAGTGGGCTTTGGAGCGCTGGCGCTCAATCAGTCCTGAAATTAACCAAGTAAGGCTCGGTGCATCCGGTGTTGTTCAGCTTGATTTCGAGGTGGAAACGCTCAAGGTTCCTACCGATGACGCGCTGCTTGAAGCGTGGTGCCCGAAGGATTTCTGGCACCGCTGGGTTGCCCAGAAGGATGCTCACGACATCAGCGTAGAGCACTGGAAAGCCTGCGCTCCGCGTTATGAAGTCCCGGATGCCTGGCTTGGTGTCGCTGAGGCTGAGGACCTGCTTGAGCGCACTTGGGCAGACCCGGATGCACAGGTGCGGCAGTACGCTGACACTGTGTTCGTGAAGACGGCCACTCTGGGCGAGGTCGACTTGTGGACCCGCCCGATGTCAGAAAAGCCAGATGCCTCTGAAGGGCTGTCATTTATTTTTGTGGACAGCTCTGGCGAGCTCGTCGATGGTTTTTGCGGATCACGCAACTGCCAGCAGGTTCGTGAGTCCTCACTGGACTGGTTCACTCGCTGCGCTGCTGGCGCTGCGTCTGCAGTCTGGCCATCCATCAAAGAATCCCAGCCGGACTTTGACCGGCAACTTGATCAACGCAGCTTGTAGGAGTTTGTATGCGCGCGATAGGTAAAAAACCGAAGAACCAAGACCCCGTGGTCGGCGTTGAAATCGCGCGCTGGACCAGTAAATCCGGCCAGAACTGGATTTCTCTGGTTGAAGAGTTCAGTCCGGTTGTTGGTGCTCACTGGTCTTACACTGCGCCTGGTGCTGGCGGAGGCTTCGCCCAGAGTGAAGGCTACGATCGCGAGCGCTCTTTTGCTGAGATGTGCCGCATGGCGCATAACAGCGCGAACATGGGCTCCGGCACCCTGCGACTGGCTGTGAATCGGTTCAACCTGATTCAACCGGTATTCTCATCAGATATTTGCCGCAGCGTTTTCGCCTCCGATCGTGGCGAGATCTACATGCTCAACTCGCTCGTTGTCAGGGCGCAGAGCCTGAACTGCCCTGTCGGTGCTTTCTCTAAAGCTGTGCGTGATCGCGCTGCGGAGATTGGCTCGCCTTCACAGAAGGTCGATGAGGCGGTAAGCGCCGGCATCAAGTCCAGAATCAGCTTCCTGCTCGATTCTGGTGTGCCAGCCAAGGACATCACTGCACTGATCGACGCCTATGCAAGGCCTCGCGCTCACACACCTTCGGACGTGGAAGCGTTGGCGCTGATGGAAACGCTGCGCGAAGAGGCGGCTGATGCAGCTTTTGAGCGGTATGGCTTTGGTGGTGCAGTGGTTGCCGCCAAGAACGGTTGGGAGACATCCACCGTTGGTGGTCAGACGCTGGAGTTCGCATGCGTCGTATTCATCGAGCCGGAAGATTCTGCGCTGGAATCAGAGAAGGTTTCCTTCACTGTTCGCTTTGACACCGGCTCGGTCGTGCCGAGTGATGTCTCAGCGCTTTGGATGGATAACGGTGCCGAGATTGGTTTCTTTCCGGCTGATGAGGCTATGGCGCGTTAAGCATCGCCTGGCCTAGCCAGGCGAGCTGCTCAAGCTATTTTCAGGGCCGCCTGACGGGGGTTCAGAAGCTTATCGACCAGTTTCGGATTTAGTCTGTCGCTGGAAAAAAGACCGTTGATAACAATCGTTTTCCCTTTGACGAAAAGCTCTTTGTTTTCGTGCATATCCTTGAGGACTCTGCCGACCATCTCGCGAGTGGCGCTTATGTTTTGGGCCAATTCGCTGCGCGTGATTCTCACAAGTGTTCCATCTGGGTGAGAAAGAGCTGTCGGCTGCTTAGCTATCGCGTTAAGCGCACTGATCGTCCTGTCTTTGACGTCGAGAAAGGCAAGGTCGTGAGCTTTTGCTGATGCAACTTCGATTTGCCTGGCTAATGATTTTCCAATCAGCGGCATGACCGCTTTGTCTCCGGCCTCGAACTGCTCGGCTGCTTTTTTGTAGCTGACCTCAAGCAGCGTTGCTTTGGTTTTGGTCATCAGCGTCAGTGTTCTTTTTGAGCCTTGAGGGCTAAAAAAATGTTCAACCCCTACCACGTCGCCGGCATAAAAGTAGTCGAGGATAAGCAGGTCGCCATCATCGCTTTCCTTTGCAAGGCAAAGGGTTCCTTCCTTGATGAAGAAGAAGCTGTTGGCTTCTTCGCCTGGGCTGAAAATGTAAGCGGCTGAGCTGTAGCTTCGGCCTCTGTCGACGCCGAACAGACGCGCCTCTACGTTGCGTTTATCGTAAAGGATGCCAGCGCTCATCAGGCTGCACCACGCACTTTCTGGTGGTGCTTCTCAAGCGCTTCCTGCCGGATTTTAGCTTCGATGCAGAGTGTCGCTGTCGGGCGAAGAAGCAGGCGCTGAACGCCGATAGGCTCGCCGGTTTCCTCGCACCATCCGTACTCGCCGGTCTCAATTCTTTCGAGCGCCTTGATGATTTTCTTGCACAGTGTCTGATTGCGCTCAAGCGTGCGCAGGGCTGAGTGCCGCTCCTGCTCGTTTGTGGCCCAGTCAGAAATGTCAGGAATCACCTGGACGTCAGCAATCACTTCCCGTGATTGCCGGGCTGCTTCCCGAGCGGTCTCAAGATCTTTGACTAGCATGTCTTTAAAGAAGGCAAGCTGGTCTGCATTCATGTAATCGCGAGCAGGCATTTTAAGGAGCTGGGCTTGGTTCATGTTGTGTTCCGTATTTGTGCTGGTTAAGGGTTGTGGTGTGCGCCTTGATGAAATCAGTTGACGCGCTCACCAGTGAGTTTTCAGGGTCGACCTGAGCGAGGGCCTGACGCATGCGTGCGATCAGGTCGAGTGATTTTTCAAAGATGGTTTCTTTCGCTTCGCCCGGCAGGCTTTCGATGTGCGCAACAAAAGAGGCGGGGAGGGCGCAGTTTTCGGGAGCGCCAATGAACATTGGTGCAATGTCGCTCTCCTTGTACCCGGCCAGGCCGCAGCCGATGGCTGTGACCTCGAAATGCAGATCAGGATGGCCTGCTGCAAACTTAAGGAATTGCTCAACACCTGGTTTGATCAGGTGAAGCGGCAGGGTTTTGATGGCCATGTTTTTTGTCGGGATGCCGTAGGAATCCCCCTGCAAGCCTTCGCCCTGGCCGTAGATTGCGCCCCACTCTCGGTAAGCGTGAAGGGCTGCGCCCTTGCCATGCCTGCCTGCTTCGTTGGAGCCGAACACAAAGATGCTGCGTTTTGCTTGGTTACGGGTTGAGTTCTTCATGTTTACTGCTTCAGGACTGTGAATTAGGTCTTGTTCCGTGTTATGGTATGGCAATTCCTTTAGAAGATCAAGGGTGGGTTTGTCGTGAGTGATTCGCTCTACGTTTGCTACAAAGCCGAGACTTCCGGGGTGTCCCGGACGTTTTTTGCGCTCTCTTCGAGCGACGCTGCTGAGCGCGCCAAGGCTCTGGGTATTGATGCTGAGCCTGGGCAGATTCAGAGGGCGCCCTGGGGCGATCGCTTTTCAAGCCGAGGCTCCGTTCCGGCGCTGCTGGTGCTTTCTCGCGGGTTTTCTGTGGGCTGCGCCGAGTGCGGTGCCTTGATCGAGTCCACTGGCGCTGCGGTGCTTGATAGCGATGACCCTTATTGCTCGGTAGCGTGCAGCAAGGCCCGCGATGCGAAGGCGCAATCGCTTGATTCTGCGCTGAAGCTAGGGGTGGAAAGGGCAAGGGAGCTCTGGCCTGACGCGGAGATTGTTAATGCCGTCATCATTCAAGGTCGCCCAAGAATCCATTTCACCTACGGTCGCGCCCGGCACGCTTTCTGGTTTGCTGATGCTGATATGGTCGACATTTCGCCGACCGACAAGGCTGAGTGGTTAGAGTTTCTGGGGGAGTAGCTTGCGATACACCGCCGCCCCTCTGGAGCGGCTGATCTTCCGTCTTAAGCGGGCGCGTGGAGATCTTTAGCTCTTAGTTCCCTGTACATCGCTGCTCGCCGGACCGAGCATTTGGCGTGGTTCCCCACGCTGCGCCTCTTGTTGCAAACGTCGCACATTGAGGTGCTGGGGCCGATGATCAGCCCTAGCCCGGAAGGCTTTTTGGGTGCCGCTGGCTCTTGATGCATTTAGGTTCGCCTCTATGCTTTTAATATTGCTGCGATATGCTATCATAACTCTAATAGTAATTCATTCGGCGGCTGATGGTGGATATTTCGATTTCAGTGATTGGCTTTTCCGGAAGCCTTCTGCTTTCTGCTGGTTTTGCCTTGCAGGTGCTTGGTCTGATTGGAAGCAAGCATCAGGACAAGTTCCTGGTCGCGAATCTTTTGGGTGCGATCTGCCTTTCCTTTCCGGCTGCCGCTACCGGAACGGCTGTCGCTTTGCTGCTTAATGCCTTTTGGGGTGCCGTCTCCATCGCCGGGCTTGTTGAGAGCCGCCTCAATCGCCGCGGACAGATTTTGCCGACTCTTTTCAAGGTGATCGGCCCTGCTGTTTGCCTTCTGGCCTTGCTTAATTCTTGGCGCGCCGGATTTGCGCCCCTTGAGGTTGCAGCCAGTTTCTCGGTCTTGTTATTTGTCTTGGGCTTCTTCGCTGTTGTGAGCAATGCCGAGGATCTGCGTTTCCGGGCTTTTTACTTCGTCAGCGCACTGGTCGGTAACGTGCTTTACGTGCCGCTGCTTTTTGCGAACGCCAATTACCCGAATCTCGCCCTGCAACTTACCTGCACCGCTATTGCGCTGCTCGGTGTTTATCGGGTTTTCCGTGAAGGCTTTGCGCCGGAGATGGCGTAATGCCGGTGCGCACAGATCTTTCTGCTATCCACGATCCTGATCGCCCGCTGCTGCTCTCGAAGGACGATCTCGCTGAGTCTGGATACGCGCTTTCTGATGTTGCGTTAGCCGCAGGTATAGGGTTCTGGGAGCTTTCTCATGAGACCGGCCATCTTCAGTTGACCGGTAATATCCGGCGTCAGCTGGGCGCCTCTTCAGGGGTTCTGGGTCAGTCGCGCGCTTCCGCTTGATGATTTTGCCACTTTCGCCAAGACCTCTATCGCAGCTAAAGGTCGGCGTGCCTAAGAGTTTGAGGCTTTCTCATTCTTAAATTTAACGCTCGGGCTTGGCCGAGGTTAATTTTTTCTGTTATTCTATCGCAACTGTTACAGAAAACCGTGCTGCCGGGGGGTTCATGGCTAAAATATTGGTGGTCGACGATTCGCCGACCGAAATGCATAAGTTGTGCGAGTTTTTAGTGGTAATGGGGCATACCCCGATCAGGGCTGAGGACGGTGAAGCTGGCGTTCAAGCCGCCATCACAAACTTGCCTGACCTGATTCTGATGGATGTTGTGATGCCTGTTCTCAATGGGTTCCAGGCGACTCGCAAAGTTGTAAAAAACCCTGTGACGCAGCACATCCCCGTGATTATCGTCACCACCAAGGATCAGGAAACTGATCGCGTTTGGGGGTTGCGTCAGGGGGCTAAGGACTATCTGGTAAAACCTGTGACAGCCGAAACTCTGGCTAAAGCGATCAAACCCCTTCTGGTCTGACGTTTTAGCGGTTGAATAAAGGCTCGCTACGCGGGCCTTTTTAATTGGGCAAAAATAAGAATAAGAGGTGACCTATGGCTATCAATCTACCGCAGCATCTCGCTGTACGAATCTTCACCAAGATCCTTCCACTTCGTGAAGGAGTTTGCCTTGAGGAATTCTGGCAGGCCGCGGCGCCCGAGCTAAGCGCCCGGCGCATGGTATCGCCAGACTATTTTGCTGATCCTGAGCTGATTCATGAGCTTGGGCTGTCTGGCTGCTCGTATGTTTTTTCGGTCGTTGAGGGTGCGGTGAACTCCAAGTTCTCTTCGGCTTACGGTTCTTCGCTGAATTTCCCCGCATTCATCTTTGAGTCTTCGCCTGGGCTTGCTCAGTTGATCAATCATGAGGTTTCGCTGATTGATGCGCAGAAGGTTCTCGACAGGGCGCTAGCCCACGCTGGCGCCAGGGAGGCTGTATGAAGAAGTCTAAAGCGGAGCCGCGCAGAGTGTCTGCTGCGGCGTGCATGGTTCAGAAGCCTGTTTTCCGCTGCCGGAAAGAGGCTTCTGGTCGTGGGCGTGGCTCTTATCGCCGCGCCCAGGGCAAGGCCTTCCTGAGCGATATCTAGTCAGCCGAAAAGTCCCTTGATATTTTTCGTATATCCGATAGTATAACTTCTGAAATAAGGAGACTATCGTGCGCCCGGCTAATTACCTTCCAGATGTTCAAACCAAGCGCCGCTGGCATGAAAGCGAGCAGCGCGGCGGGATTTCTCACGTCCCGAGTGAGGGTAAGTGGTGCTTCGCCGCTGTCCGCGTCTACGCGATGCTGGCGTCGACCATCGAGCAATTCAAAGAAGATTCGCCCAACGCCTATCACGCTGCAGTTGAAAATGACTGGTTGGGCAGAATTTGCACCCACATGCCGGAGCCGCTTCAGCCGATCCTTGCTGACGAGCTCGAGCAGGTTGGTTTCGGGCGTTCCGAGTGAAGCGTCCCATCAAGCCTGTCAGGCTGGAAGGGGGACTCGAAGCCGAGAGGCAGATCCTCATTTTCGCTGCCATGGCGGCCGGCTTTCGCACCATCTTCTTTGCTGAGAATGAAGCTTTTGTCTCCCGTTACCGTGGCTCTTTCTGGTGGTCTCCACTCACACAAGACGATCAGGCGAAAAAACTCGCCCGGCGCCTCGGCATCCCTCGATTGAGCAACGAAGAAATCCTATTGAAAGCGGCCGAAATCGGTCGCTCGATGAACGCAACCCTTATTCGCGACGAAGAGGATGTAAAGACCATGACCATTACCCGCTACGCCATTGAAACGGACGCCATGTGCGGTCGCGCCTTCAACTGTTCTGATTACGAGCTGGAAAGCGGCGAGCGTTATCAGGGCCTTTACCTGCTGCGCACCGCAGAAGAGGCGGAGCAGGAAATCCAGGATGAAACCCTGGCGCGCGACGAAGAGGAAATGGATGATCTGGAAGAATATGTGACGGTTGTGTCTATCGGCGCAGACGGCTCTATCGTCGATCAGGACGGGAATGATGTTCTGCCTGACCTCTCTATGCAGATGAGCCTGACTGTTGATCAGTTGAAGGCATCTGCCAAGTCGTATTACGACGAGGAGATTGCCAACCAGGGTGTCGCCGATCCAGCCCCGAGCTTCTGACTTATGACCACTTCTCCGACGGAAAAGGACATTCTCAATGCTGCTGGCGAATGCGACAGCATTGAGATGTTCAGGGCTGATAAGCCAGAGCTGTATGATGCGGCTATAGCCATGGGCATCCTCGGCAAGGTGTTCTCGCACATCGAGTCATCCTTCGCCAAATCGAAGCGCAGACCCAATCTTTTGGGTCATGAAGGCTTCACCGACCAAGATCTTCGTCTGATCGCCAGAAGGTATAGCAGCCGGGACGAGTTCCTTCTGAAATCTCCGTCCGCTTATGCTGCTGCAGCTTCAGCTTCACCTCATTTTCTGAGTGCTATTTGCGCTCACATGTCTTCGGCAAATCGTCCTGAAAGTTTGCCGAAAAAGCCTGGTCGTCCGCGTTTGAATCTGTCCTTTGATGATGTGCTCGTCAAGGCTCTTGAGTTTAATAGTCGCAGTGATTTCAGTGCGAAAGCTCCGAGCCATTATAAATTCGCGAGAGAAAACTACTTCCTTGATAAGGTTTGCGCCCACATGAGGCCGCATGGCAATAGTAAGCAAGATTGCCCTGGGATTATGGAGGTTTTCGAGGAGGCGCGGAAATATCGGTCGCTTACTGATTTCAGGGAGGGTTCGCCTCACATTTACCGTGCTGCTTGGGACGCTCGCATTCTGGCTCAGGCGTGTGATCACATGAATACGCCTGGGGAGAGAACCTCTCCTGCTGGTGAAGTGAAATCCCCGCATCTCATTCCGGATTTTAATCCCTCCGCAATGCTTTTGGAGGTCTCAGGCCGCTCTCGCTTTTCGCGGCGGTCGCCTCGTTTGGATGCGCCTCTTGGCTTAATCCGTCCAGATGTAGAAAACTCCATTGAGTGGCACGAGCAAGCTTTGGCCTTTCTCAACATGCTGCTGCTTCGCGATGAGGAGGATTTTGATCGGGCGGCGAACCTCTTGGGTAGCGCCAAGAAAGATGCCCTGGCATTCTTTGAGGAGGGGACGCCTGATCAGGGGCTCCTTGAGCCTGTGCTTGTTGCGGTTAGGGAGCAAGGGAAAAGGCTTGCGACTCTGCTTGTTAATCAGGCTTCAGGCAATCTTGATGCAGCTAACGAAAGGCTGAACCGTACTCGAGCCATCCGCGACAAGAAGAAGGCGCAGCTCGCTCATGCACGCCGAATCGGCGCTGACTGGTTTGATCCTGAGTTCTTTGAGGTTGAATGAGCCGATTATTTTGATTATTCGGCTCACGAAAGATCGTTTGATGAGCCGAATGTTTGTTATATTCAGCTCATTAGGTGAGCCGAATAACTCCTGCAATCGGCTCACGGGAGTCTTTCGATGAGAAAACCTGAACCCGCTTGGGATGAGTCGATCTGGATCTGGCAGAAAGCTGGGTGGCCCAATTTCACCTGGCAGCAGGATCGGCTGTCTGCAGCGCTTCGCTCCTGCACAGCCAGTCAGGGCCGGCTTTTAGGCATGATCGGCGCCGCCGGCGGCGATGCGGCAATCCAGAACAGCCTCGACACGATGCTGCAGAACATCATCACCTCGTCTGCGATCGAGGGTGAAACACTCAACGTAGGCTCAGTGCGTTCTTCGCTGGCCAGGCGGTTTGGCCTGGGCGAGGAGGGCCGCACCTGCGCACAATCAGAAGGGCTTGCAGAGCTGATGATTGATGCCACCCGTGGTTACAACCAGGCGCTTACTATCGAACGACTGTTTGAATGGCAGTCCTGGATCTTCCCTAATGGCGATCCCAGCTTCCGCAGGCCGCCGATCAATATCGGTGCTTTGCGTGGTGAAGAGGCTATGCAGGTTGTCTCCGGTGCCGGCCGGTCCCGGAGAGTGCACTACGAGGCCCCACCAAGATCGGGGTTGGAAGAGCAGCTGGATGTCTTTCTGAAGTGGTTTGAGTCCACCCGATCCAGTCGCGATCTGGATCCGATCCTTCGCGCCGGAATTGCGCACCTCTGGTTCGTTACGCTGCATCCGTTTGATGACGGCAACGGCCGGCTGACACGGGCATTGACTGACCTGGCGTTAGCGCAGAGCGATCCGAAAGCCGTCGGCTTTTACGCCATGGCGCCGAGCATCCTGAAAAGGCGCGAAGGTGAGGGCGGGTACTACTCGATCCTTGAGTCGACCCAACGCGGTGACGCTGACATCACCGCCTGGCTGGAGTGGTTTCTGGAAACCCTCCAGATGAGCCTCGACAATGCGATCGCACAGATCGACAAGGAGCTGAGCAAAGCGAGGTTCTGGCAGGTCAACCGTGATCAGTATCTGTCGGCTCAACAGATCAAGGTGTTGAACCGGTTACTGGACGGTGGTGAGAACGGATTTGAAGGCGGCATCAGCGCCGAAAAATACGGCAAAACCACCGGTGTCTCAAAGGCTACTGCAACGAGGCACTTGGGTGATCTGCTCGAAAAAGGCTTGATTGCCCGTCTGCCCGGCGGCGGCCGGAATACCCGTTATCAAGTGGTCGCAGACCACATTGATTTATGTGTTGAGCAGGATCTCCAGCCTTTCGACCGACTTAATCCTTGAGCAGGTTAATCATCGTAGGCTGAGGTGCTGACAGCGACAAATACAGGGCTGTCATCGACATCCTTGATTACTCCAGAGATGTATAGGAGTACAGGCAGCCTCTCATGCAAATCAATCTGGTCAAGCACCATCTCTAAAATGGCCTCCATATCAACCGGCCCGGTTTCCGGGATGTCCGTCTTGTAGAAAGCCTCCCAGGCTTTTGCCAGTGCCCGCCGAACATCAGACGGGGAGGTAATGGCGAATCTCCGGTTGTAAATCGCTTCCTCGATTTCAAGCGTGTGGAGATGCTGATAGCCCTCCTGATTGCCGTTGCTCTCTTGGCAGCGCAAGCAGGAGCAGGGGCCTTTAACGAAAGCATTGCGCAGTAGCTCACTAAAATCCCTTACGGGCTTTAGGGTCAGCCGCTTGTCTTCTTCAAACAGCTGCATTTCTACCTCCCTTGTAAGCCTTGCTGATCAACGCATCAGCCGCTTTGTAGCGCTTGACCGTGTTGTGCAGGGATTGCCGGGTGCAGCCCGTTGCCTTCATTGCTTCAGGGTGTGAAACACCTTCCACCAGCACCATGCGTGCGGCTATGTTGGAGGGCGTTTCGCTGCTCCCGCGCATCAGTTTCACTAATGCACTGAATTGTTCTTCGGTCATATTGAGTGTCCGTTTTTGATGCAGATAGGGCAGATAAAACCGTCCTTGGTTTTTTTCCATTTGTGTTGTTTCGCTTCGGCGACCAGTACCTTGAAGGCTTCCAGTACGGCTTCCTGAGTTACCCCGGAAGCAAAGCCCATAGGGCCACCATTATGATTGGACACGCATTGCCCGGCAGCACCGCGTTCGCCTTGAACAGTACAGCGAATCTCCATCCAGATCGACATCAGTAACCTTCCTTGCGGTCCTGGATTGTCCAGGGCAAATATTCGAGTTTCCAGGTTGGATGGAATGGCATAGTGTGCCTTAAACCATCCAGCTTGATGTTCAGGTGGCCATTGCGAGCACTGCAGATCGTGCCGAGCTCGATTACGCCGCTGCCTGTATAGGCGACGCGACCGCCTCGCTTAGCGGGGACCTTGTAGGCTTTGCGCACGTATTCCATGCGGCCCATTACTGTCGCTCCGCTGTCGTTCGGGCGCAGCGGTCACGATCGCTGCCTTTCTCAACCCATTCCCAAACCGGCTTTCCTCTGTTCACCATGTAAGCGTTGCCGTGCTTCGCCTGTTGGCGAATCATCGTTTTGCGTGTGGACTTCACGTACTTCTCATCCCCAGCCTTTGGCTGTTTTCGGGCGGGTCCGGCTGTCTGGATGAGTTTTGCCCCGTTTGAATAGGTGATGGTCATGCTGTCGATTCTGCTCATTTCAATGAACTCCCTGATCGATATCAGCCAGAGCTTTCTGCCGGCAGTCCCAGGCGTGATACGCATGAAGATCAAGGGGGCTGATCAGTACGGTCCGCTCGCCTAATTTCCAGGTGACATCACCGTCTCCGCCGTCAAAGAAGAAGATCACGCGTCGATCTCTGTCGTGATCGTTTGCGTAGGTGATTTTCGCTTCAGGCCAGCGAGCTATCGCGGCATCGATAACCTCTTGCTTGCGCTTTGCTCGCTCAAGCCGGTCAAAAGCTTCTGCGTCCTTGCACCCCTGGTTGCAATAGACGTTGCCGCCTTCATAGACGGGTTCGAGAGGCTCGCCGTTTTCGTCTTCACCGTCCTCCGATACCTGGCTTGCGCAATGCTGGCAGGTCTGCCACCAGCCATGCGCCAGAAGAACCTGAGCGGGTACTTGGCCAGACTGCGCGTAGGTATCGGCGTAGGGTGCACGCCGGCAGTTGACGAACTCGAAATCAGTCCCCAGTTCAATCGCCCCCTGGCGCCGTGCAGACACGGCATGTTGTGAAAACTGGATGACGCTATGTTCGTCATCGCTCACCATGAAAGCCTTGGCTGCAACTGGTTTGGTTAGTGCCTTCTGATGCATGTGCTAAGCCTCTTTCCGTGCGCTGTCATGCTCGGTGCGCTCGATTCGAGAAAGCACCGCATATTCCGGGCCTACCTGCTTTAAAAACACTGCCCGGCAATCATCGCAAAGCGACATTGACCCTATCTGTCCATCTGGCGCAGGCTCTTTTTCGGTTGCGAGCCACGCTGGGAGGTCGGTGCAACGCTCCCGTCCAGGCCGACCTCCAAGTGTCATAAAGGTGTGCCCGTTTGGCTTTTCAGCCTGGCAGCGATTCATATCTGGAGGAATAAGGCTACTCATGGGTTTCTCCCTTATAGCGCCACGCTTTCCAGGCTAAATGCGCTGGGAATTCGGCATAGCAATTACGCTGCTGATCCCATGTCGCTACCAGGCCATGCTCATCTAGCAGCCACTTCTCGAAGCGCTTTTGTTCGCTGCGAAGAATCTCGTCTGCCTCCCAATTTCCTGGGGTGTTCATGCAATTCCACTCCCGCTGCAAGTGTCACAGGACATCATCCCGATGCCTGTTTCAACTTCACCGCTTCCGTTGCATTCCAGGCAATTCGCTGGATCAGCTTTGACAGCAGCCAGCGTTGAATCTATTTGCTTTGTGCTCAGCAAAATCTTGCGATACCAGTCTTTCAGCTTGCGGTAACCCTGATCGCTATGCCGGCCCCAAATCTCCAGATCCTCAAGTGCGTCATCGAGATCTGGAAGCAATTCTTTTAACGCCTTAATCAAGGCAACCGTTTCCAGTTCTGCCCGCAGCTCTGCCGAAACAGCTTGAGCAGTATCCAGTTTTGCTTCTGTATCGCGGCGAGCCGCCCACTGCTCGCTTCGTTCCAGATCGAGTTTTTTAAGCATTTGACTGAGATCGTCAGCCAAATGCCATGGCGTCCAATAACCGTCGCTCATTGGTACGGACAAAGGGGCGCCGGGGCCATTCCAGCGCAATCCGTATCTTGGCAGACCATCTCCTTCCGGTGGCCGTGGCGGAGCCTCAGGCATTAGCCCGTTGAGGCGTGCGATCTCCGCTCGGAGTTCGTTCAGTTCGCCAGCTGAATCTTGCGGTTGAGGCCAGTAATCAATGACAACGGTTAAACTACCGTCATCATTCTTTTCAACGCGCTTGACCGGGGCGTCAGTGCTGCCAATAACGCCGTTATGCTCGACATGGAAGCGTGCGGTAATCACCGGCATTGCCTCTTCCGGCTTGTCGTATGCCCAAGGGCCGGAATAATCGCTGAATGGTGCGCAGCATTCACGCCGGAAGCAGCGTCCTGGCTGAAGGTTTAGTTCAGGTCGCAAGGCGCGCTCGTCACAGCGGTGATGGCAAGTTCCGCCGTCGGCGCAGGTTTTGCCCAGGACTTCGCCTGGCAGAGCTTCAGAATTGAGGTCCATTTTCACTCCCAGCGGAACGATGACGTGTGTTCGTCGTGCTTGCAGTTATAAGTTCTCGACTCGTCCGGGAACTCTTTTTTTACCTCGATTTCCTCAAGCCCCTTGAGCGCCAGCTGAGCTATCGAAAGCGATGTTTTCGCGTGGCTCAGGCGCCAGCGCTGGCGTGCTTTAAACGAATTGAGCGCTTCTTGCTTGTCGGGGTAGCAATAGCGCCGGCCTGAGGATTTCAGGATGCGCTTGCGCATCTTCTTGAGATGTTCCGATGCGCCGCTCCAGTCGATATCGGCAAGGAAAGCGTAATTAGCGGGCGCTACGTAGTAGCAGCGCGGGGTTTCGCCAACCACAACAAAGCGTTCGCAGCAAATATGGACGCCGTTTTCTTCAAGCCTGGCAAAGTAGCGGTAATGATCTGGCCCGATTTTACTCATCACTGTTTGGCTCCCAGGGAAAGGCGTTTTACGCGTTCAACCATATCCGGAAAGTCATCCCCACCAACAAGCGAACGCACCTCTTGCAGGTAACTCATGGCCGCTCTGTCGTTGGAGCGCGACTCTGCGAGCGCAGCCTTCAACTGAATGTTCTCGGCCTTAAGCTGCTCTGCCTGGCTTTCAAGCTCGTCCTGCTTGCCGATCAGGGTGTTGCCGGCTTCGTCCGGCGTGCCGAGATGACCAAATACTGAGTGCCACTGTTTGAGTTCACTTTTAAATTGGTCGCGCTCAGCGGTCAGGTGTTTGTACGTAGCCCCGACCAGCGCGTGTTCACCGCGAAGGTTCTTGGCGAACGCTTCGTTCTCGGCCTGCAGCTCGAGCGTTTTTGCTTTAAGCTGCTCATACATGCCGCGCCATTCCGCTACACCCTTTACTTGCCACTCCAGATCTTCGATCTGTGCTTTCATGTCTTCGATGATTTTCTTGTCCTGCTCGGCAGGTGCTTCTTCGCCGCAGGCGCCGCACGGGGTTCCGTAAATCAATCCTGTGCTATTGCACAGCTCGCATTGAGATTTACTGGCTTCCTCTTTGCTTACCTCGGCACCCTGTTCAGCAAGCCAGTCTCTGACGGCGTGCCACTCCAGATTTCGGTGGCTGCCGAAAGCGTATGTGAACGGCCTGCGCAGGTTGTGCCCGTTCAGCCCGAGGTAATCAGCGCAACCTTGTGCTGTAAAACAGGCAGTCACAAAGCGATCAACCTCTTTGACCGCCATGCGCTCCCAAGGGCGTGTTTCTTCCCCGCTCATGTGCTTTAGCTCAAGACGATCAGCCTTGATGTCGTCCGCCTCCTCGTAGTCGCCAGACTCGGTGTTCACCCAGACGATACGATCGTGCTCATGGGTATCCAGGGTGACGACTTCGTACTTTTCCATCACGGCAAACAGGGGCTTATCCGTGCCCCGGTTATCCTGCGAGAGGATCATCTGGCCGATTCTTTGGATGTGTTCAGGTTTGCTCATGATTGCTCCTGGCGATGGTGTTCGACACACGCTGCTTTGCTTTTAAAAACTCTATCAGCACCGGTCAGATCAAGCTCAATTCCTAGTCGACCAGCAACGGCCACAAAGACGTTTTCCTCGCCTTTAAGGAGCATGTGCCCGGCGCATTGCATGGCTGTTTTTTTGTGGCACACAAAACTTTCCGCTTGAAGGATTTCGGTCATTCGCGCCTCTCCAAGCCAACCTTTAAGCGAGTCCTTACGAAAAGGGCAGTCCTTGCACGGTTTTTTGATATGCGGGAGTTTCATTCGATTTCTTGCTCACCAGATACGCCTCTGCGCTTCCACCAGTCGAAGCTTGGGCATTCAGCGTTGCCAGGTGCGGCTCAAGGATGTCGGAGTCCGACAAGTTGTAGCGCTGCACGTCATTCATCTTCGCCATCCTCGTTGGTTTTGCCGGCGCACCAGCCGCAATATGGGCAGGAATCACCACCTGAAGCGCCCAGATAAGCTCCGCACGAGGTGTTTTGACAGTAAAGGTAACGGCCGCTCATGGATTGATCCTGCCTGTTGCTGATGTGAAATACAGTAAAGTCCTAGAGGAATACAGTCAAGCTTTTATGTGCCTATGAGTTTGCATTTGGCTATACGGTAGAATACCATTTGCCAATAATAACTCATTATGGAGATGTGGTCGTGAGTGGGTTTTCAAAATCAGCGATGACGGCAAGCTCGTGGGTAATGGCGTATACGGCAACGGCGTTTATCGCGCCTCGTATGACGTCTATTTTGATCCGATCTAGGTAGTTCTCCATGAGCATTCTAGGTAGCCGATCCCTTCCCGATGGAAGCCCTTGCGCGGGGATATGCACGCAGTCAGTTGGCGACTACGTGTGCACGACGTGCGGTCGTACCATCCCGGAAACCCGTGACTGGAATGCTTACGATCGCGAGAAGCGGTTGCTGACCAAGCAAAGGGCAAGAGCACGACTGATCGCAATTCGTGCTGGCGCTGACGCCGGCGACGAAGCCTCTTGGGATCTGTCTCCTCAGATGTGATTTGATACCTCCAGCGATTTTTTCTGCATCAACCATGGAAGAAAGCTAATGCATACCAGTAGTGAGGCGGGCGTCATACCAGTAGTTCTGATTTTGTGTGCTGACAAAGGCCGGAGTGAGCAATTGAGTCAGGCACGGCTGCCGCCATGAGGCGAGAAACGCGATCGAGCTGCTCACGTGTCAGATCCTGGCGATTCTCCAGCAGGTTCCGCTTCCACTCTTCATCGATCTGCGCCGTCCACTTCGCCCTGTAGAGCCCCTTCCCGGCCAGCCGTATCAGCAGGTCGCGAAGGGGGGGGCAGGGTAGAGGGCACACGCGTCATAGACTGCAGTGAAAGGCGAATGCCGCATCAGTAGCCCATCCCGAGTTCTTCGGAGAGGTTGGCCAGTTCGTCCATGGCTTTGTGGCTGACTGCATCGCGCTGCTGTTTGTATTCCATCAGGTCGGAGAAAAGCACCCGACGATGACG